>Ga0116164_10000849_pt1 | contig 24554 bp, 18 predicted proteins | sample AD_UKC109_MetaG_FD_89888 | JGI IMG/M metagenome (GOLD analysis project Ga0116164, IMG submission 89888) | Active sludge microbial communities of municipal wastewater-treating anaerobic digesters from Hong Kong - AD_UKC109_MetaG | ecosystem: Engineered > Bioreactor > Anaerobic > Digestate... | reverse complement strand
GGCAAGCGATGTCCGAGCGAGGCCGCCGTGGCCGTTACCCCCGGGGACGGGGCGCAGCGGGATATCGGCCGCGAACGGAGCCAGGTCCTGTCCCAGGATCTGGGCCTGCGTGATCCTGCGGTCGGCCGCCCGCAGGGATTCGGCCCCGATTTCGTGGATGGCCACGACCGTTCCCGTCAGCTCACGCCATTTGGCATTGGAGACCGCCTCCAGGGCGTGGTCGACGTGGCAGTGGGTGAGAAGGACGTAGACCGGCCGCGGTTTTTCCCGGAGCAGGTTTTTCAGCACCGCCAGGATGGCTTCGGTCTGCTCCGGCAGCCCTCCGGGGTCGATGACCGCGAGGGCGCCGGGCGTTCGGATGAGGTAGGAGTTGCAGGAAAAGACCAGGGGCTTGCGCAGGTAGGAATAGAGCCATGCCTGGCGCGCCCCCGGGATCGGTTCCCAGCCCGGGGACATCGTGGCGGCGGTCTTGGATCGATTTCGGTTCATACCCGACCTCTCTTCCGCGGGTACCGTAGTATAGCCGCAGTCGCGCCCTCGGGAGGACTGTTATTAATCAGGCCATAAATGGCACCGCCACCTTTGCCTCCGTTATTGCGAGCGGAGCGAAGCAATCCACCCATCTTTTATACTGAAGAGATCGCTTCGCCCCCTTTGGGGACTCGCAATAACCCGTATATCCAAGTATGGACGTTCTTATAAATCCTTGGGCGAATCGGGGCCTTTTTCGAAGTCGTATGCGTAAGCGGTTGAATATTTCCCGGGTCCGTCCGTCAAAGAAGGTGAACGGGAACCCCAGGAGGGACGGACGATGAAAAAGCTGATGGGAAGCATCATGGTCGCCGCGGCGGTCCTCTTCTGCGCCCAGGGCGCCCTCGCCGACTGCCACGGCTGGAACCACCACGGGCATAGCCGCCACCACCACGGCGGCGGCTGCGACGGCTGGGAAACCTTCGGGGCGGTCTGCGCCGGTCTGCTCGGCGTGGGCCTGATCGCCGCGGCCGTAAGCGACTGGGAACCGCCCGCGTGCCGCACTTACGCCGTCTATCCCCCGCCGCCCCCCCCTCCTCCCCCCGTCTACCACGGCCCCGTCGTCTACCCGGCTCCCCGCTACTGTCCTCCTCCGCCCGTGGTCTATTATCGGCCGGTCTACCGGTAACCGGGCCGGGAGAATTCCCGGAACTCAACCCGGCGGGAGATGGTATGGTGGACCCGGGCCGGCGGAGGAAATCAAGAACCGGGACCGGCCCCGCGCCGCCGCGGGGCCGATCCCCGTTATAGGGAGAGAAGACTATGGCCAGACTTGTCCCGCAGCCATCGCCGATCGAAGCCGCCGGGGATCCCCCCAAGGAGATCCGGGAATACATCGGGCTGGTCAACACCGGCACCGCCGCAGTGAGCGTCGCCAAAATGAACAGTCCCGGCGGCTGGCTCGAACCCCCGCAGACGCCCGAGTTCAGCGAATACACCCTGGTTCTCAAGGGCGAGTTGGAGGCCCGGTTGGGCGACCGGGTGCTCGCCGTCCGGGCCGGGCAGGCCCTTATCGTCGAAGCCGGGGAGACGGTGCAGTACGCCACCCCCGGGCCCGAAGGGGCCGAGTACGTCTCCGTCTGCGTCCCGGCCTTTTCGCCCGGGACCGTCCACCGCCGGGAATAAGTCCGGCTGATTTTCTTCGGATACAGTATGTTGGAACGAGCGTTGCTGAAACCGGCAAAGGAGGCGGGATGAAGGAGACGAGCGTCAAACTGGTCGTTTGGGCGAGCGCCCTGGCGGTTCTCCACGCCGCGGTCGCGGCGCCGAGCTGGCGACCGTTGTCTTCGGGAATGAACGACGATGTCGAAGCCCTGGTCTGCGGCGGTTCGGGGAATCTGTACGCCGGGGGCAGGTTCGATACCGCAGGGGGAGTGACGGTCAACCACGTCGCCAAGTGGGACGGAAACTCCTGGTCGGCGCTGGGTTCGGGAACGGACGGACCGGTTTATTCCCTGGCCCTCGATGGATCGGGAAACCTCTATGCCGGCGGTGGTTTTTATTGGGCCGGGGAGGTGGCGGCCAACCGTATCGCCAAGTGGGACGGGAACTCCTGGTCGGCGCTCAGTTCCGGTCTGGACGGTATAGCGTCCGCTTTGATCTGCGACGGTTCCGGGAACCTTTACGCCGGCGGGTCGTTTACCGAGGCCGGGGGCCTCGCCGCCGCCCATGTCGCCATCTGGGATGGGAGTTCCTGGTCAGCTCTCGGTTCGGGCACGAACGGCGCCGTGAATGCGCTGGCGCTGGATGGGTCGGGGAACCTCTACGCCGCCGGCGAATTCACTACCGCCGGAGGGGCGTCGGCGAACTATATCGCCAAGTGGGACGGCGCTTCCTGGTCGGCGCTGGGTTCGGAGGTGAATTACTTCGTGTGGGCCTTGGCCTACGAAGCCCCGGGGACGTTGTTCGCCGGAGGAGGGTTTTGGCAAGCCGGGGGCCTGGAAGTTAACAACACCGCCAAATGGGACGGAGTATCCTGGTCGGCGCTCAGTTCCGGTACCGACAGCTTCGTTTTTTCCCTGGCCGCCGCCGGAACGGATGCTCTTTATGCCGGCGGCGTCTTTATTGACGCAGGGGGGGTGGACACCTACTACATCGCCTGCTGGGACGGGAACTCCTGGTCGGCGCTGGACTCTGGCATGGACGGGTATGTTCTCTCCCTGGCGAACTCCGGGTCGGGGGAGATCTATGCCGGGGGGATGTTCGAAACCGCCGGAGGCGTGGCCGCCGCCCGCGTCGCCCAATGGTCCGAATCGGCGCCTCCCGCCGTTGTCGGGGACTACGACGGGGACGGGACGTCCGATATCGCCGTTTTCCGACCCTCCGCCGGGCTGTGGCTGGTGCGGGGCCTGACCCGGGCCTGGTTCGGGACTGTCGCCGACCAGCCCGTGCCCCGGGACTACTCCGGGGACGGGACCTGGAATATCGCCGTTTATCGGCCCGCGCAGAGCCGGTGGATGGCCCGTGGAGTGACTACGGCTTGGTTCGGAACGGCGGTGGATGTGCCGGTGCCGGCCGATTACGACGGCGACGGGACGGCGGACCTGGGGGTTTTCCGGCCCTCGACCGGGAAGTGGGCGGTGAGAAACGTCACTCAGGCCTACTTCGGTGTCTCCACCGACGACCTGGTTCCGGGAAATTACGACGGGGATAGCCGGGCCCGGATCGCGGTCTTCCGTCCGGCGGCGGGGAAATGGCTGGTGCGAGGGGTGACGGGGCTCTATTTCGGAGGCTCCACCGACAGCCCGGTTCCGGGTCCGTATTCGGGGGGGGCGTCCTGGGATTACGCGGTCTACCGGCACACTCAGGGAAAATGGTTGGTACGCGGCCTCACCTCGGTCTTCTACGGCGTCGCCGCCGACACGGTCCAGCCGGCGGATTACGACGGCGACGGGAGCTGGGATTTCGCGGTCTTCCGCTCGGCGGCGGGGAAATGGCTGGTGCGTGGGGTGACTTCCCCCTACTACGGCGCCTCCACCGACGTCCCCGTCGCCAACCCCTAAGAGGGAGGGTTCGGGGTTCAGGTTATCTCTATGCCCCCTGCTCTATGCTGTTTCGACCATGAAGGACATGAAGATCATGAAGGGGGAGCAGAGGGTTCAGGGTTCGGGGTTCAGGGGGCTTATTACTCTATGCCCTATGCTCTCTGCTCTCTGCTTCTCACCACAGAGGACACCGAGGGGGGATGAGAGGGGAAGAGGGTGAGGTGGGGAGGTTTTACGCTAGGCGCTCTGCGCCCTGCCCCATGTCCCCCTGGGGACTTCGGCTGAGCCTGAATCCTGAACCCCGAACCCCGAACCCCGAACCCTGAACCCCGAACCCCGAACCCTGAACCCTGAACCCTGAACCCTGAACCCTGAACCCTCTCTTTTCCTATGCCTCATGCTCCATGCCCTATGCTTTTCACAGGTGCAAAAGTCTCCAGGGGCCGTGGCTGGGGGCTACTGAATTCTGAATTCTGTATTCTATATTCTGTATTCTGTATTCTTCCCTATGCCCCCGGCTCTTTGCGCTTCTTCGCCTCTGCCCGTAGGGCCTTCACGGCGATGGCGGCTATTGTAGCCTTGCCCAGGATGCCGCCGAAATACGCGGTGCAGAGGGCCCGATAGTCGTCGGGGCTCATCGCCGGCCGGGCGATGGCGGCCGTGGTTTCGGGGGAGATGGCGCCCGCCGCGAGTTCGGCGCCGGCCCGGCGGATCAGTTCGAAGACGCGGTCGAAGAGCTTGGGAACGTTCGCCGCTCCCGCCGCCGGCACCAGGATTTCCCCGGAGTGGACCCATTCCATGTCGTCGCAGATCCGTCGGAAGAGGGAGCGCAGGAGATCGAAGTTTTCCGGTTCGGGGAACCCGCAGGACGAGATCAGGACCGTCCGGGGGTGGCGGCCCCCCCGCTTGGGATGCTCGGTTCCGCCGCGTGCCGACGGCCGCTGCGACGGTTCGAGGAAGCAGAAGAACCGGTCGATCACGTTCTTGACCGTGGCCGGAAGGCTGAAGTAGTAGAGCGGGGCGGCCACGAGGAAATAATCAGCCCGGGCGTAGACCTCGGCGATCGGGCGGAAATCGTCCTCCTGGATGCAGAGGCCCTTGGTCTTGGTCCAGCAGGCCCAGCACCCCCGGCAGGGGTTGATGTCCATCCGGTGCGGGTAGAACTTGTGCAGCTCCAGTCCCGGCCCCATTCCCTCGAGGCAGAGATCCAGGAGCTTTTCCGTGAAAGACGGTTTTCTCGGGGAACCGGAAAGCGCAAGTATTACCGTGCTCATACCATCGTTGTCCTTGGGAACCGACGTCCCGGGTTCGAAAGCGAATGCCGACTCGTTTCAGAATAGGGCCTTGGCCGCCATGATCCCGGCCACCGCCATCAGGAACCATCCGAAACCTTTTCTCAGTTTTTTCTTGTCGATTTCGATCGACCTGCGCGCGCCGAGACGGGCGCCGACGAAGACCGCCCCGGCCAGTATGAGAGAGGTCCGCCAGTCCCAATGTCCGATCGCGGCATGGCCGGCGAAACCGCCCGCGGCGGTGAGTCCCACCATAAAACCGCTGGAGCCCACCGCGACATCCATGGGGATGCCCAACAGCAGGACCATCAGCGGCACCTTGAGAACTCCTCCCCCGATACCGAGCAGCCCGCTGATGCCGCCAGCGACGAACGCCAACGGCAGAGCGACGAAGAGATTCACGCAGTAGACCCGTTCGCCGAAACGTCGGTGCCAGTACGCCCATCCTCGCTTGAGCGGGGGGCAAACGCTCCGCGTCCGGAATTCCCATATCATGAAGACCGCGGCAAAAGCGGCCACTCCGGCGAAGATTGCCGATAGAAGGGCTTCCGAAAACCGGTCGGAGACCAAAGCGCCCATCAGGCCGCCCCAGGCGGTAACGCTCTCGAGGACGATCGCCAGGGGCCAATCTATTTTGCTGGCTTTGCGGAAAACCAGGGTCGCCGAAAGCGAGGTCACCATGATCAGGAAGAGGCTGCTCGTCGCGGCCGTATGGAATTTGATGCCGAAGAAGATCTGGACGGGCGTATAGAGCACGCCGCCGCCCTGGCCGAGCAGCGCCGCGCCCGTGGCCACGACGGCCATGCAGAGAACCAGGACGGGCCACAGCGACGGCATGGTTCAATGCTCCGGCTTTCCGAGGAGGCGAACGGCGCCGAGCGGTGCGAAGAGGTCTTTCCCGCGGCACCTCCTGAACCCGGCGGCGATCTTGTCGGTCCGCGTGGTCTTCACCTGCCTGCGTCAAGCGCCGCTTGAGCCATCCGCTTCTCCCGCCGCGGCGAAGGCATCGTGGAAGGCGACGGCGCCCCGCGGGAGCGGCCCCGAAAACGCCAGGGCGAAGAAGACTTCCGGGGGCACCCCCTCGAGGCCGAGACCGGGGGCGTTCTCGAAGCCGAAACGCCGGTAGTACTCCGGGTGCCCCACCAGGCAGCAGCCGGCGGCGCCCCGGGCCTTGAGGCGCTCCAACCCCTCCCGGATGAGGGCGCCCCCGATCCCCCGGCCCTGGCGCTCGGGGAGAACCGAAACCGGCCCCAGCCCGTACCATCCCGGGGTGCCGTCGGAAACGGTTACGGGCGAGAAGGCGACGTGGCCGACGATGCGGCCGTCTTCTTCCGCCACCAGCGACTCCGTCAGGGCCCGGGCGGCGCGGAGTGCCTCGACGATGAACTGTTCGGTGTGCCGGCTGACTTCCAGCGTGCTGAAAGCGGCCCGGGTAACGTCGGTTATGGCGCCGGCGTCGACCGGGGTTTCGTCTCTGATGACGATGCTCGAAGTCATTTCCTTCTCATCCCCTTCTCGCTATCGGGATCGCTCTCACCTGGTTTCTATTCAATCAGAGTAAATCGGAGAAATCAGGTGGAATTGTACCATGAAGGCCATGAAGTTCATGAAGGAGGAGCAGAGGGTTCAGGGTTCGGGGTTCAGGAAGGGCGCCATGCACCCTGCACTCTGCTTCTTCCAATCTGCGTAATCTCTGTTTTAAAATCTGTGAAACCTGCCTGCCGGCAGGCAGGTCTGTGGACTCCCAGAGAGGGTGAGGTCGGGGGCTACTGAATTCTGAATTCTGACTCCTGTATTCTTCTCCCGAACCCTGAACCCTGAACCCTGAACCCTCTCTTTCCCTATGCTCCATGCCCTATGCCCTATGCTTCTCACAGGTGCAAGATTCCCCAGGGGCCGTGGCTGGGGGCTACTGAATCCCGAATTCAGTCTTTCCCCGAGCCCTGAGTTCTTCCCCTATCGCCGCCCTCGGGAGTATCGAATTCGCCGTAGAGTTCCCGGGCGCATTTCGGGCAGAGCCCGTGGGTGAACTCCGCCGTCGAACGTTCCGAGATGTATTTTTCCATGCTTTCCCACTCCCCGGTGTCGTTGCGGATCTTCTTGCAGTGAGCGCAGATCGGGAGCATGCCGGTCAATCGATTGATGGTGGCGATGGAGGTCTGCAGTTGTTCGATGGTGGCCTGCAGCTCCCGCTGCAGTTTGATGTTGCGGGCGTCTTTTTCGTGGAGGCTCTCGTTGAGCGCGATCTGTTTTTTGAGAATAAACAGCGAGGCTACGATCGCCGTCAGGGTCCCGAAGGCGATGGTGACGACATGCGACTCCCAGAGGTCGATGCCGGGGGCGACGGCTTGTTTAAGCGCCTCGAAGACCGACATGCCCAGCAGCATGACGATGCCGATCCGGACCAGCAGGGAGAGCAGCTTTTTTTGTCCGTTGGCGGTCATCGTTTGCTTTTTGCCATGGTCCGAGGCATGCCCTTCCCCCTATGAATTATAGGCTCCGGCCCGGGCGCTTCAATTAAAAAGGCCGGCGAGCGGGTGCGGGAGGATGAAGCCGATTTTCCCGGCTCCAGCATCGGGGGCGATGCCCGTCCTGCCCGAGGCGCCTATACCCGTCGGAGCCGGTTCCTCGCCCGGCGGTTACGCCTGGAGAGAGACGTCTCCGGCGTTGTAGACCAGCAGGACGTCTCCGGGGAGGTCGACGGTTTGCCGGAGAAAGCCCATCCACACCCCGACGGGATCCTCGTCCGGAGGCTCGAATCCGGCGAAGAGAACGGCGGACGGCATCATGGCTTCGCGGACGGCCTCGAGGGGAGACTCGGTCGGCATGATCTCGAGTTCGGCGTCGATGCGGGCCAAGGCCAGCATCTCCCGCATTTCTTTGGCGACGTTGTCGGCGTCGGCCTTGGGCGGAACGGGGCGGAGGATGCGAATGGGCCGGTTGCGCCATTCGGGGTTCCTGCTCAGCAGGTACGCCAGCATCAGCATCAGCCCCCCGTTGCGCTCGTTGGTCCACCAGACGTTGATGGCGCCTTCGGGGACGGCGGCGCGCTCCTCCTTGTCCTTCTCTTTGCAGGCCACGACGACGATGCTGCGCCCCATCCGCTTGGTCAGGGAGAGCATGCCGGCGAAGATTCCGGTCCGTTCGGGGTCCTGGCTCCAGCCCAGCAGAAGGGTGTTGGGGCGCAGCCCCCCCAGCCCGTGGCATTGCAGGAGCCCCTGGACGGCGGCATGGATGTTTTCGCCCACCACCACGACCGGGAAGGCGTCGAGGTTTTCGTCGCGGATGAATTTGCGCAGGAGTCCTTCGGCTTCGCGCTGGCGCGAGACCAGGTCGTCGAGGTCGCCGCGGATGATCTGCCCGATGGAGACGATGCCGTTGTCTTCGGTGAGCCAGCAGGCGTAGTCGGCGAGATGAATGCGGTTGTAGGCCCCGCCGCTGAGGGCGAGTATGGACGGCCGCCAGTTCTTGGGGTGGTAGCGTGCCGCTTCCAGGCGCAACAGCGCGTTGCGGGCGCGCTGGTAGGCCAGGCCGCTGCCGAGGTCGCCCCACTTCACCATGATTTCGGCGCGCGCGATCAGGAAGTAGATCGCCCCCGCCAGCACCATGGCCGCCAAGGCCCAGAGGGCGTCGATCAGGAACATGACTCCGAGGCAGCCCAGGGCGCCCAACAGGGCGACGGACCAGTGGTTGAGGCGGAAGGTGGGGCGAAAACTGGGGTTGCGGGTGATGCTCTCGTAAAAACAGGCCAGGTTGACGGCGCCGTAGGTCATCAGGAAGAACATCGTGATGACGGGTGCGATGGTATCGAGGTCGCCGGCGAAGACGCCCGCCTGGGAGATCAGGAAGGTGAGGATGATGGCCCGCCGCGGATCGCCGGCCGGCCCGCTGCTGCGCCCGAACCCCCTGAGGCCGCGGAAGATATCGTCTCGGGCGAAAGCCTGGAGGATACGGGGCGCGCCCATCATGCTGCCCAGGGCCGAGGAGAGGGTGGCGGCGAAGACGCCGGCGTATATCAGCGCCCCCGAGAAGGCGCGCTCCTCCATCACGAATCCGTCGCCCAGCAGTTCGGCGCGGGGGACGCTGGCGGCGAGCAGGAAGGCGATGCCCGCATAGATCAGGGCGGAAACCCCGATGGCGGCAAAGGTGCCGTTGGGGATGGACCGGCTGGGTTGCTTGAGGTCCCCGGACATATTGACCCCGGCCATGATCCCGGTGACCGCCGGGAAAAACAGCGCGAAGACCGCGAGCCAGGAATAATCCGCCGCCCAGGCCGGAGTGAGGTTGGTTCGGAGGACGTCCGGGGAGAAGCCCGTCCCGGCGCCGATAAAGAACGAGAGGATGGACAGAAACAACACGGCCAGAATGACGTACTGGACGCGGATCGTCCACCCGGCGCCGATATAGACGCAGAGGAAAACCGCGATGTTGGTGAGCGTGCCCACCTCGAGAAAGGAGAGCGAAATGCCGGGGAACGCGGAGAAGACGGCCTCGGTGAAGCCGACGACGTACAACGCCACGGCCACGGCCTGGGCGACGAAGAAGAAGATGGCGATGACTCCCCCGAATTCGGGACCGAGGCTGCGGCTGATCAGGTAATAAGCCCCTCCGCCCTTGACCCGCATATTCGTCGAGATGGAAGAAATCGAAAGGCCCGTGACCAGGGTGATGACCTTCGCCGCGGCCAGGATCAGCAACGCGTTCCACAGTCCGGCGTAGCCCACGACGGTGCTGAACCGCAGGAACATGATCACGCCGAGGATCGTCAGCAGGCTCGGCGTGAAGACCCCGCCGAAGGTTCCGAACGAATAACCCTTTTCGGCGGTCGGTTTGTCTCTGTTCCCGTTCATGGAGATCGTTTATGGGCCGTCGGCGCGTCGGTCTTCCCAAGGCGCAGGCGATTTCGGCCGATCCGCCGCCGCAACTCTTTGCGGGTTCGGCGGTTGCCGACCGTCGAGAAAAACAAAATCCGCGCGCTCCCGGGAGCGGATAAAGTATCGACCGGGGCGTACCCCACCTTGCCGGAATTATAGACGCGCGCCCCGAAGTTACAATCGGAAAGGCCTGAAACGACCCGCGCCGCGGCGCCCGGAGCGGCTTTGAACTTCCGGGTTCCGGGGTTCGCGGGGTAAACTATATACGAATAATCGATTCCACTCGGGAAGCGTTCCGGACGGGCCGCCGCCCGGGGGAAGGAGCCGCCATGTTCGGACTGCCCCTGAAACTCATCGCCCGCGCCATCGAGAAGGAAGAACGCGCCCGGAAACGAAAAGATCGGGAACCTCCCGCCTCCCCGGAAGGCGGGGACGAGCTCCCGGATGAAAAATCCGGAAAGGGAATATCCGGAAACGGATTGACGGGATGATCAATATCAGGAGAGTCTACAGCAGCGAACTGCCCAACGATCGCAACCGGATCGAGCAGGTCGGAGAGATCTTCCGGCAGAACTTCCCCCACGCCGCTCCCGACGCGGACCTGATCCCCGACCTTCTCGATAACCCCTTCCGATACGGGTACCGGACCATCCTGCTCGTCTCGGAAACCGCCTTGGGCAAGGTCACCGGCTTTTCCCTCTTCCTGCACTTCCCCGAGATCGACAGCTCGTTTCTCGACTACATCGCCGTCAAGGCGGGCACCCGCGGAGGAGGGCTGGGCAGCGCCCTCTACGAGGCGACGCGGGAATGCCTGAGCCAACTCAAATCGCGCGGTCTCTACCTCGAGGTACTCCCCGACGACCCGGCCCTGGTCGACGACCCGGCCCAGTTGGAGGAGAACCGCCGCAGCCTGCGGTTTTACGAGCAGTACGGCGTGCGCCCCATCGCCGGGACGCTCTACGATTTTCGCGCGGGGAAGCTCCCCGCCGGCTACCTGCTCTTCGACGGACTGGGCCGGAGCGAGCCCCTGGGCCGGGCCGAGGCCCGGGCCGCCGCCCGCCTGATCATCAGCCGCAAACACGGCGCCACCGTCGGCCGGGATTACATCGAACGCGTGGTGGAATCCTTCATCGCCGACCCGGTCGAGTTCCGGCCCCCGCGCTACCGCCGGAGCGCGGACCGTTTCGCCCCCGTGGCTCCCAGCCGCCTGCTCAAGTCCTTCGCCCTGGTCTCGAGCGGGAGCCACGTCGCCCACCTCGTCCGCCAGGCCGGGTACGTCGAGCGCCCGGCCCGGGTGGGGGCGATCCTGGAGGCGGTTTCCAAGCTGGAGCTGTTCGGCACCGTGCCGGTGAAGCACTTCGGGGAAAACTTCATCCGCGCCGTCCACGACGGGGATTTCGTCAGTTACCTCAAGGCGGTCTGCCGGAAACTGGAAGGGTCCCGCCCGGTCTACCCCTATGTGTTCCCCATCCGCCGGCCGGAGAAGCGCCCCAAGGACCTGGCCCTGCGGGCGGGTTACTACTGCATCGACACCTTCACGCCGTTGGACCGCAACGCCTATCAGGCCGCCCGCAGCGCGGTCGACGTCGCCCTCACCGCCGCGGAAGAGGTGCTGGCCGGGCGGCGGGTGGCCTTCGCCCTCTGCCGCCCCCCGGGGCACCACGCCGGGAAACGGACCTTCGGCGGGTTCTGCTACTTCAACAACGCGGCGATCGCCGCCCACCACCTGAGCCGGACGGGCCGGGTGGCGGTGCTGGACATCGACTACCACCACGGGAACGGGACGCAGGATATCTTTTACGACCGTTCCGATGTTCTCACCGTCTCCATCCACGGGCACCCCAACATCGCCTATCCGCACTTCAGCGGTTTTTCCGACGAGAAAGGGGAGGGGCCCGGCAAAGGTTTCAACCACAACTTCCCCCTCCCGGAGCACGCCGCCGGGAAGGCGTACGGGGAAGCCTTCGAGAAGGCGGCCGCCGCCATCGCGCGCTTCCGCCCGGTCTTCCTGGTCCTCTCCCTGGGCCTGGATTTGCTCAAGGGCGACCCCACCGGCTCCTTCACGGTCCCGGTCGGCCTGCTGGCCGGAATCGGCAACCGCCTGGGCGAACTGGGCGTTCCCCTGCTCGTGGTCCAGGAGGGGGGCTACAGCATCCGCAACCTCAAGCGGGGGGTCCCGGCCCTCTTCACCGGCATCGCCGGTTCCCGCGCGGTCGGCTATCCCTGAAGTGCGCCTGCGCCCGGGAGCTTTGCCGAGGTCGTCGTGATCTCGCCGCCCGCGGCTCCTCTGCGCCGCGCTCGCCGGAGCGGTTTCGGACTTCCGGGGGCCGGACCGGAAAGGGTACAATCCCGATGACCGGCCCCGACGTCGGGTGCCGCAATCTTGATGCCGTGACCGCAACCGCATATTCAAACCAGGCCCCTTTCCGCATCGGTCGGCGACGCATCCCCATCGGGGCGCTCTGCCTGTCCATAGTGGGTTGTTTGGGGTATCCGGCGGCGGCCGTCGCCCAAGCCGCCGATTGGCCGATGTATCTTCACGACATCGGTCGAAACGGTGGGGCGGGTCCCATCCCGGATAATCCCGAAGTGCTCTGGGATCATAAAGTCCCTTTCAACCAGAGCGTGGCCTGGCCGGCCATGACCGATCGCAGCCTGTTCTTTTCCACCACGAAGGGCTATGTCTATCGCCTCGACCTGGCCACCGGCGACCAGCTCTGGAAAAAGAGCATCCACGGCCGCCCCGGGAACGTGGTCGTGGGGGCCGGAAAAGTGTTGGTCGAGAACCGCGCCAAGCTGGGGGGAGAGCTGTTCTGCCTTTCTCCCGAAGACGGGTCGGTGATCTGGAAGACCCCCATCCCGGGCCGGTGGATTTACAGCCCGATCGTATACCGGGGGAAGGTCTACTGCGTTTCGGGTTACGGCGACGACGAACTTTTCTGTCTCGACGCGGCTACGGGAGCGATCGAATGGTCGAAGAAAGCCAAGGGGGTGATCAAGACCAGCCCCCTGCCCATGGACGGGAGCATTTACTTCGGGACTATCGATAAATACCTATACCGCGTGGATGCCGTCGACGGGACCTTTCTCTGGGAAGAACGTTACCCCGATCGCGTTACCGGATCGGTCTCCGGCGACGGCGGGAACATCTATTTCGCCTGCCACGACGACATCCTCTATTGCCTGAACGGGAAGAGCGGGGAAGCGGTGTGGAAGAAACGGCTCCTGGAGCCTCAGAAGCTGACCCCGGTTTTGTCCGGGGGAAAGTTGGTCTTCGGGTCTCCCGACCGCCGGGTCCACTGCCTGGACGCCGCCACCGGCAACGAACTCTGGTCGTTTCTGGTCGGCGACCCCATGATCTCCTCTCCGGTGGTGCGCGAAGGCAAGGTCCTGATGGGCATGGAAAACGGTTATCTCTACTGCCTGGCCCTGGACGACGGCCGGCTGCTGTGGAAGAGAAGCGTTAAATCGAAACTGGTCTTTTCCCCCATCCTCGGGGGCGGGAAGATCATCGTCGGCGCCGCCAGCATGAAGATCTACTGCCTGGGGGAAAAGGCGCCTCCGCCCGCTTCCGCGACCCCCTGACTCCCCCTCCGCCGGCCGGCCGGCGGAGGCTCGTCGCCGTCGCGGACGAGGGTCGCTTCCCACAGTCCGCGCACGGAATTCATCAGGTAGACTCTCGAAGCGGCCCGGAGATCCTCGACGCGGATAACCGCCTCTTCGATCTTTTTCTGCCGCAGGAGCGCGGCCCGATACGTTCCCGGAAGCAGCCCGCAGGAAACGGGGGGCGTCAGCAGCCGGCCTCCGCTTTCCACGGCCACGTTGGCGATACAGGACTCGGTGATCTCCCCCCGCTCGTTCCAGAGCAGCGTGTCGTCGCACTCCGGGCATCCGGCCGCCGCGCGCTCGTAGACCCGCCGGTGAGTGGTCTTATGGTAGAGAAACGGGTCGCGCGAATTCGCCGGCGCCGGGGCCAGGCGGATACGGTAGGCCCCGGCGGGCGGGGGGAGGGGCCGGGATTCCACGACGGGCGCTCCCCGCGGGGGGACCGTCAGGCGGATTCGGTGCGGATACGGCGCCAGGCCGCGGGCGAGCGCGGCCAGCTTGCGCCGGATCGCCTCCGGATCGACCGACCGCGAAAAATAGGCGGCCGACTCCCCGAGGCGCTCCAGGTGGCGATCGAGCAGGAAGTAGCCGTTCTCCGGGGTCCAGAGAAGGGTTTCGAGCAAGGAGAAGTCCGGCATCCCCTCCGTCAGGACCTTCGCCTTGGTGGCGCATTCCTCGAATTCGTCGTCGTCCACGGAGTCCCAGACGATGCCGCCGCCGACCCCGTATTCGGCGCGGTGGCGTCTCCGGTCGATCAGGACCGTCCGGATCGCCACGTTGAACTGGGCCCGGCGCCCCGGGGCGAGAAACCCGATGGAGCCGGTGTAGATTTTGCGCGGCGAACGCTCCACCTCGGCGACGATCTCCATGGTGCGCACCTTGGGGGCGCCGGTGATCGAAGCCGCCGGGAACAAGGCTTGGAAGATCTCCGGTATCCCCGCCCGGGTCCGGCAGGCGACGGTGCCGGTCATCTGCCACAACGTCGGATATTTCTCGACCTGGAAGAGGCGGGGGACCTGCACGCTCCCGGGGACGGCGATGCGCCCCACGTCGTTTCGCACCATGTCGACGATCATGACGTTTTCCGCCCGGTTCTTTTCGGAATCTCGGAGCCAGGCTGCCTGGCGCAGGTCGTCCGTCTGCCCCAAGCCTCGCGGGGCCGTTCCCTTCATCGGCCGGCAGACCAGCTCGTCCCGGCGGAGTCGGAAGAACGACTCCGGCGAGGCGCAGCAGACGGCCCAGTCCTCCAGGAGCATGAAAGCGCCGTAATGCGCCCCCTGGGCCCGGATCATGGCGGAAAACAAGGCCCAGGGGTCCCCGGCAAAGGGGGCCTCCAGGCGGTACGAGTAATTGACCTGGAAGGTGTCCCCGTCGCGGATCCGGCGCTTGATCCGGCGGATCGCCGAACGGTACTCTTCCCGGGAGACGGAGGCTTCCCAAGGGATCGGCTCCGCTCCGTCCGTCGCGGCCGCCGGGAGCGAAACGGGCCGCGCCTCCTCGTACATGCCGAACCAGGCCAGGGGAAAATCGCCCGCCGCTCGGACCGCGAACGCCGGATCGAAGGCGGGAGCGGCCTCGTAGGCCACGAACCCCGCCGCATGGCGGCGGTTGTCCTCCACCTGCCGTTGCGCTTCGATCAACACGCCGGCGACGTCCTCGGGGCGGCGCGCCGCGAGAGTCTGCAGGGGATGTTGAAAAAGCAGCCACCGCCGCTCCGCGGGATCGTGGAGTACGACGGTGCCGTCACTGATCTTGAAACCGTGCATCCAGGTCAGGGCTCGGGTTCGAATAAACCGTTTCGGCGGTTTACCGCGCCGGTTCGATGTTGTCAGCGGTAGACGTCTCGGCGATGTCCCACTCTGACGCCGCAGACGATACGACGGTCGTCCTCGATCTCGTAGAGAATGCGGCAGCCGTCTTGCTTGAGGCGGTAGCGCTCCTGACCGGAAATTTTTCTGGTCCCCTTGGGGCGCGGGTCGTCCGCCAGAGACTCGATCGCGCCCAGGATGCCCAGGATATCCTTCTTGGGGATGCCTGTGAGGTCCTTGGGGAGCGCCGTGCGGGCGATGACGTTACAGCGTGCCATCGCGCTGCAGTTCTTTCCCGAAGTCCTCGAAACCGCCCGCGAGGTTTCGATGGACTGCAGGCGAAGCGCCTTATGCAGGGCGGGTTCAAGATAGACTGTCGCTCGTTTCGTCAGTGCGCTCATGGGCCACCTCCATTCCCGCCGACAGCATAGCGCTACAGCGTCATAACCTCAAGACGCCATAGGGGGCATTCGATCGTTGAGATCATACCCTGTGGCTTCAAGTGCGTGCCGCCGCCGGACCGCTGCCAACGTACTCTGACGGTGTTCGAGCTGGGATCGTCGGGCCCGCTTCTGCCCCGCAGCGAAATCATAATTCTTTTCAGTAGGGTTTTCTAAGCCGCTGAATTTGAGGCATATATGGCTATAACACCAAATATATCAAGGCGTTACGATTCCAGTAGCTTTTCGTTGTTTCTCGTTGATTTCCGTCAGTGATGCAAATTTTGGTTACTATTTGGTTACTGGAAAATCTGGAAAAGATGCCATCCATAGAAGGAATCCTTCTCGGACGATGACCGATTTCAGGGGTTCGTGACCGGCTGATCGGTAGCCATTCCGTAGTAGGGAGCCGTCACCCCTCGCACCAGCCATTTCCCCGAGGCGGATCGGAAGACGGCGAAGTCCCAGGTTCCGTCCCCGTCGTAGTCTCCCGGCTGGACCGTGTCCGCCGAGTTACCGAAGTAGGCGGTGGGGCCGCCCCTGACCAGCCATTTCCCGTTGGAGGGACGGAAGACCGCCATATCCGCGGCTCCCTCCCCGGTGTAGTCTCCGGGGACGACAGTGTCGGTGGCGAACCCGTAGTAGGCCGAGGTCAGGCCCCGGATGAGCCACTTCCCGTTGGAAGGCCGGAAAACGGCGATGTCTGTGGTCCCGTCCCCACCGTAGTCGGCCGGGACCAGGACGTCGGTGGAGAACCCGTAGTAGGTCTGAAGACCGCCCCGTACCAGCCACTTCCCAATAGAAGGCCGGAACAGGGCGATGTCGGCCGAACCGTCGCCATCATAGTCCCCAGGGACGGGCAGGTCGGTAGAGACCCCGTAGAAGGCGTTCGTCACTCCCCTCACCAGCCATTTCCCGTTGGAAGGCCGGAAAACCGCTACTTCCCAGATCCCGTCCCCGTTGTAGTCGTTGGGGACGACCTCGTCGCTCCCGGCCCCGAACCAGGCCTTGGTCAGGCTTCGGACCAACCAGAGCCCTGAAGATGGCCGAAATACGGCTATGTCCGAAGTCCCGTCTCCGTTGTAATCGCCGATAGCTGCTGGGGGGGCGGGTGCCACAGTCGGACTGGGAACCGGAGACGGAGTTGGAGTTGGAGAGGGAGAAGGAGGAGGTGTAATACTGGGATAGGGGGTGGGCGAGTTAGTTGGTGTTGGTGATGGGGTAAAGCTGGGAGTAACGGTTTGGCTGGGTGTTGGGGTGATGGATGGCGTGGGTGTGGGGGAAGCGGTTGGTGTTCGAGATGGTGAGGCTGTCGGAGGCAGGGATGGGGTTGCGGAAGGAGCAGGAGTCGCAGTAGGTGATGGACTAGACGTACAGGTCGGTCTTGGTGTCGGTGTTTTTGTTGGTTCCGACGTGGGAGTCGTTGTTGGGATTGGGGTACTGGTTGGGACTGGCGTCGGTGGATTTGTGGGAACTGACGTAGGGGAGGAAGAGGGTGTCGGAGTTGGTGTCGGTTCGGGAGTGGGAGTTTTAGTTGGAGTGGTGCTCGGCGTGGTACTTGGGGATGGTGCTGGAGTGGACGTTGGTGTCCCCTGAGCAATCTGACAGAGTTCAACATCCAGATAGCTTGATCCATCTGAAGCAAAATAATAGTAAGTACTCTTAGAGGGCATATTCTCCAACCCCCCCACCGCCGGGAGGAGAAGGTCAATGCTGGACCCATCGTAATCCAGGGTGAGAATATCTCCCGCCTGAATTGCCACGGTTTCGTTCAGTTCTTTGATCCTCAACGCCAGTGGACGGTAGTGATTGAAGTCTCCATAATCCGAATAATTATTATCGTTATCTACGCAAGTCCCTCCATTAACGGCATCAAGATCATCAAAGGCATAGACGTTATACCTCCACCCAGTGGGCACGCTTGAACGGGTGGTATTGATATTGAGATTAGTTGGGTTTTTCACAATTAATGGGAGTCGGCAATAGCCTGGCGTTGGACTCAATGTAGGAACTGCTGTTGGTGTTTTAAACCCGAATGGGGTGGGGGTAGGTGTAGGCGTGGGCGTATTGGTCGGTGTTGGGCTGGGGGTGCGAGACGGGGTGGATGTAGGCGTTGGTGTTTTAAACCCAAATGGGGTCGGGGTGGGTGAAGGAGTGGGGGTGGAAACCGATCCAGCCAAAGAGCAAAGTTCCAGGTCGGTATACGTGTTTCCAGCCTCATCGACATAGAAGGTGTACGTCCCGGTCCCGGAGATAGCTGGAGGATAAATCAAGGCGGACTGCCCGGAATCATACGTTATGGTGGTGTAATCTCCCGTTTGTACATTTATCTCATTGGCCCATTTCTGAATAACCACCTTGATCGGCCTGGCGATAGCCTCTTCATCATAGTCGGTATAAACCTGGCCATTGTCATATATCTGGCCTTTCCCTGTCGTGGTGGGGTTTTGGGCCTTGAATATGATCCACCGCCACCCGTCAACGTTTGCCGCCCGGGAATGGGCCAGAGTCATGTTTTCCAGATCGGCGACTGTCATCGGGCTATGACAATACACTGGAGTTGCGGTGACGGAGGGAGTTGGGATAGCCGTGGGAGATGGGGTTGGGGATTTAAAACCGTATGGGGTAGGAGTGACTGTAGGGGTTTTATAACCCAGGGGAGTCGGTGTCGGAATTGTTCCTACTAGGTTACAAAGTTCTAGGTCCGTATAAGTTCTGCCGTCCTCGTCAACATAGAAGGTTAGAGTTCCCGTTCCGAAAATTGCCGGGGGATAGATCAGGGTGGACTGGCCGGAATCATACGTTATCGTAGTATAATCGCCTTTTCGTACATCTAACTCATTAGCCCACTTCTGAATAATCAGCTTTATCGGCCTGGCGATAGTCTCTTCGGAGTAGTCGGAATACACCTGGCCATTGTCATATATCTGGCCTTTTCCTTCGTCGGTAGGGTTTTGCGCCTTGAGTATCCTCCACCTCCACCCGTCGACGTTTGCCGCCCGGGAATGGGCCAGAGTCATATTCTCCAAGTCAGCAACCAGCAGCGGATTATTACAGTATGCCGGCGTGGGACTGGGCGTTAGGTATCCTTCCGGAGTGGGGGTGGGAGTCAAGTAACCTTCGGGAGTTGGGGTGGCAGTCGGTGAATGGAATCCAAAGGGAGTAGGTGTGGGCGTGATTGGGGTGGCCGTAGCCGAAGGAGTTGGGGTGGGAGCCGAACCGACCATGCTACAAAGCTCTACGTCGGTATAAGTGTTTCCAGCCTCATCGACGTAATAGGTGTAGGTGCCTAGTCCATAAATGGCCGGAGGATAGATAGAGACGGACTGCCCTGAATCATAGGTTATCGTGACGTAATCCCCCTTTCTTACGTCTATTTCATCCTCTCCTTGCTGAATGACCAACTTGATTGCCCGTGCAACCGGTTCATCGTTGTAGTCGATATAAACCTGGTCATTGTCGTATATCTGTCCCTTTCCTTCGGCGGTAGGGTTTTGCGCCTTGAGTATTATCCACCGCCACCCGTCAGCCTCTACCGCCCGGGAATGAGCCAGAACCATATTCTCCAGGTCAGCGATTTTCAGGGGAGAATTGCAATAGTCGGGACTTGGAGAAGGCGTTGGACTTGGTGGGGTCGTAGTTGGCGATGGACTTGGGGTCGGGGTCTTGTATCCGACAGGAGTGGGAGTAGGCGAAGGCAACTGAAAAGAGAAGATCACTCCGAGATCGCTTGTCCCCCCGGAGTAAGTCATTCCGTAGAGGGTGTTGTCATCAAGGATCAAATCCCCGTGGGGAAATTCTCCATCATCCCCGCCGCCGAAACTATGCAACAGCCTGAAGGAGGAACCATCCGTCCCGAGATAGAAGATAGTACCAGCATCCGTACTTCCCCCGGAGTAAGTCATGCCATAAAGCGCATCACCGTTCAGAGTCAGACTCCCCTGGGGAGATTCCCCGCCACCGGTCCCACTGATAAAATCATGTAGTATCGTGAACCCGCTGCCATCGGTCTGGAGAGAAAAAATCGTCCCGTAACCAAGTTCACCCCCGCTGCTTGCCATCCCGTAGAGGGTAGTCCCTCCCAAGACCAGACTGCCGGTAGGAGCCATCCCGTCATCCCCGGTGAAGCTGTGAAGGAGCGTAAATTCGGGAGGCCAGTAAGGCAAGTCGAGCATAATAGAAAAGACTGTTCCGCAATCGGAACTACCCCCAGACTGAGCCATCCCATAAAACGTGGTGTCGGCGCAGACTAAGCTCCCGAGCGGATTGGTGCCGTCAGCCGTCGAGAAATTATGCCAAACTTGTATGTGAGGGCCGGCAAAGATCGTTCCGTGACCGTATTCCCCCCCATATGAAGTCATCCCACCAACGAGGCCGCCGATAGGCCTCAGACTTCCACAGGGATAGCGCCCTTCGTCGGGTACAGTCATAGTTTCCCTAAAACTATCCAAGAGTTCGTACCCGTCCCCGTTGGTTTGAACAGAGAAAATGGTGCCGTGATCCTCCTCTCCTCCCAACCTAGTTAGGCCATAGAGTTTTGTGCCGCCAAAAACCAGGTCGCCGCGGGGCTCGTGACCACAGTAAATTCCCCATTGGAGGCTGTATATCGCCTCAAATCCAGTTCCATCAGTCTGGAGAGAGAAGATCACCCCGCCGAGATCATCCCCCCCGTTGGAAGTCATCCCGTAGAGCCTGTCGTCGACCAGAATCAGGCCCCCATAGGGATTGGCCCCGTCATAATCCCCTCCGGCAAAATTATGCAGGACGGTGTACTGTGCCTCGGCGCTTGACTTGGCAGGACATAGGGAAACAAGGGCAAGACTCGCCGCGAGAAGTGTTGACTTTGAATTATTCATCGAGCCCTTCGTGCCTCGATTCTGACTTCCTAAAATCAATATGTCAAAAGCTATTCAGACCGATTCCCGATTCCGACTTAGGATCCAGTATTCAGTAGCCCTCGCCTTGCCCCCTGAACCCTTGATTCCACATATAGGACATGTAGAGGGGTTGGTGCTAACCCATTCACTGCAGAACGTCCAGTGTCAGTCCAGCCAAGGATTTCTTGCCATCATACACAGGCCGAGATGAGGGGATAGCCTGCCAACCTGGTGGTAATTTTCCCTGAGGAGGAGCTAACCACCTAAAAATTTCAGGGGTTCGTGACCGGTCGGTTGGGCGATGGATCTATCGGGTACAGGGGCGAAATCCCAGAACGTTACTTCCAACTCGGAATCCCAGAGAATTGATCAGGAAAAGGCTTCTTCAACTAGACAATCGTGATGGGCTGGCAAGTGGACACAGACTGTCTTGGGGTGGGTGGATGGGGGTTGACAAGAAAGCGCGGATATTATACTTATTATGCGATAAGTATAATAATGGTGGGGATGCGGTATGGAGGTATAATAGATGAAACCTACTGATTTCCAAAAAGATCAGAGCGAGAGAGTAATCCGTACATCGCAGGATTACTGGGCATATGTGCCGAAAGCACTGCCGCCTGTCCTGGAAATAGATATCGATCTTTCCCGTATGCTCTCAGCGGCTGACCGGGCAATTAGTGAGCTGGCGGGTATTGCCCGGACACTACCTAATCCTCACTTGCTGATAGGGCCCTTCATCCGGCGGGAGGCCGTACTTTCCAGTAGAATTGAAGGGACGCAGGCATCTTTATCCGATCTTCTCTTCTTCGAGGCAGCCAATGTTGGGGAGCATACAGTCCCGGATGTACGCGAGGTCGCTAATTACGTGCAGGCTCTTGAGTACGGGATAGCTCGTCTCGAGGAACTTCCACTATCTCTTCGCTTAATCAAGGAGGTACATGAGCGGTTACTTGACGGTGTTCGGGGACAATATCAGGCACCCGGCGAGTTCCGACGTTCGCAAAACTGGATAGGTCCTCCTGGTTGTTTGTTGATGGAGGCTACATATGTTCCTCCTCCGGTGGAGCCTATGAAGCAAGCGCTCCACGATTTAGAGAGTTATCTTCATACTCCGTCTCCGCTCCCGCCCCTAATCAGGCTTGCCTTGATCCACTATCAGTTTGAGGCTATACATCCCTTTCTTGACGGGAACGGGCGCATAGGGAGGTTGCTGACTACACTGCTTCTGTGTGCGGAGGGACTCCTTCCTCAGCCCCTGCTTTACCTGAGCGCTTTCTTTGAAAGATATCGAGGCGATTACTATGACCTTCTGTTACAGGTGAGTCGAAAGGGTGCCTGGAAAGAGTGGGTCACGTTCTTCCTTCGCGCGGTTGAAGTCCAGTCTCGAGATGCGATTGCGCGTTCGGACCAACTTCTTAATTTATGGCGGCAGTATCGTGAAAGGCTTCAGTCAGCACGAACTTCCGCCTTGTTACTCCGACTTGTGGACGAGCTTTTTACGTATCCGGCGATTACGAATGCTGGAGCTTCTCAACGGCTGGATATCACGCCTCGCTCGACCCAACTCAATATCGATAAGCTGATAGGTGTCGGGATTCTCAAAGAAGCGACGGGTCGCAAGAGGAACCGCGTATACATAGCTCCCGAAATTATAGAGATCGTTGAACGGAGAGAAGCGGCTCCTGAGAGCGTCGGCCTTGGCGACATGAACTAGGTCGGGCGGCCCAGGAGGCTTTCTCCTTCGACAAGGGCCGCTGCCGCGCCGTTGTCCATGTCGCTATTTCAGCGCTCCGTGTTCCCGCAGCAATTCAGCAATGTCCCGATGATGCTACTGGCGCTGCCCCATGCACTGAGTACGTCCAGTGTCGGTCCAACCAGAGATTTCTTGCATTGATGTACATGGGGAAGCCTGCAACCTGGGGGCAATTTGCCCGGAGGAGGAGCTAACCTGCAATTATCATGGACGCAAATCGGCCTTGGTCTTTAAACTGGTGGTCGAGATAACACCAGAAGAGTCAATATGTTAGGGCACGGCAGTTATCTCAGCGAGACCTCTAGAAACTGCTGTTTTTGGGGTGAAAACAGCCCTTTTCTGGTCCTTCATCTCTAAAGTTCAGGGATTCGTGACCGGCTGGTCAGGGGCTATTTCGAGGTGATCCCGGCGGCCCTTACGGCACCGTCACGGTGGCCGATTCCCAGAACGACCCCATCTTGTAGACGGAGACGGTGTACTCCCCCGGGAAGTGGCTTATCGACAACCCCGCTTCAGCCTCGGTTTACTATGGGCAATCGCCCGATCAGCCGGTTACGAGTCCCTGATATTAGGCTGCAGACCCAAAGGGAGGGGCGGTCCCCTGCAAGTCAGCATCATTCAAAACCATGATTGTAAGTAAATTTATCCTTGCGCTCCCTGATCGGAACGAGTAACATTCCTTCAGTTAACTCTCTATGTCATAGGGGCAAAATAGTGGGCATCCCAACCGTTCCCGACGCCTCGCCCGTGAGGCAGGTGAGTAGTGTCAGGATCTTAAGCGGCTTCTTAATCGAAGCCGCTTTTTAATGAAGATAGAAGAAAGATTTAAATGCCGTTATACAGGAGAATAATGTGGAAAAACATTATGGTCTAAAATTAGTTTATGATTTAAGTAGGGTGAAAAATAAAAATATTTCCAATTACGAAAAACCCAAAATAAATTTTAACGAAAATAATGTTCTTGAAATTGTGCAGGATGTCCCTATTGTTAGCCCGAACAATACTATAGTTTTTTTAAACCCATGTGATCGAATGATTGTTAGAGAGGGGGATGAGTATGACCAGCAACTTGTCAGAAAAATCAATGAACACCGATTTGGATGCAAATATAAGCATGCAAGCAAAATGGGTTCGGAAAATAGCGAGGATGCAACTACATGGTCATTTTTAAAAACTCTTACTTCATTATTTAAAAATACATTTATACAATCAATGTTGACTCAATCTAGCAATAACGTTAATGGAAAAATGGATATTAATATAAATGATATAGAACATAGCCCTGAGGTATATTTTTGGTTCGGAAGAACAACTGAGGAAAAAGTTCCAGTGCCATCAGAGCTAAAAAAAGATGAGGGGTATACTGAATTTGATGTTGTAATCAAATCAACGGACAAATATTTAATAACGATTGAAGCAAAACTTACGGGTACTATTAGCAAGAGAGGCAGAAATCAATTTATAAGAAATATTGATGTAGGCAGTTTATATGCAAAATATAAAAATATTCCATTGTCGAGGTACTATCCATTGGTTTTGTGTCCAAAGAATGATAAGAAGGATCAGGAATTGGCAAAATACTATAGAGATAGCGAAAATTTAAAAAATGGACTTAGCCATAGAATAAATAATGGGCAGAATGAAGAGGCATTATCAGATGAAGATATTGAAAATATTGCAGGAAAAGTAAGCTGGATAACTTGGGAAGGATTAATAGAAATTGCAAATCAATTAGGATAAATTCAATAAAATAATATAATGCGCGCGGATAGATTACTAGGAATTCTTCTGGCCCTGGATCGGAAAAAGAAGGTTACCGCACAACAGCTGGCGGAGAAATTCGAGGTCAGCGTCAGGACCATATATAGGGACATAGACGTCTTATCGCTTGATTACCCGATTCAGGCAGAGAACGGGCCGGATGGAGGTTACTCGTTATTAGAAAGTTTTAAGCTCCCCAAGCTTCCGTTCAAAAAAGAAGAGGTTGCAGCTCTTACCCTGATGGGGAGCGTAACGGGGAAAAAACTTGGCTTGATAGAAGGAAAAGTATTTCAGGAGGCGTACAGTAAACTGCTGTCGAGTCTGCATGGAGAAGGAGAATCCCGGACATTATCCGAGAGGATCCTGATAGATATCGAACCTTGGAGCAGCCCCCCAAAAAGGCCTGAAGTGCTGGAAGCTCTGAAGGCTGCGATCCTCGAGGATTCGGTCTTAGAGTTTGATTACACAAAAGAAAAAGGGAAGGGGCTAGCCTGCCAAATAGAACCGTATGGGTGTACCTATCGGAGCGGATACTGGTACCTGGTTGGGTACGATCGGGCTAAGAAGGGGTACCGGGTATATCGGACGGATCGGGTCAGCGGATTGAGGGTGTTGGCGGAAAAGT
>Ga0116164_10000843_pt1 | contig 24700 bp, 32 predicted proteins | sample AD_UKC109_MetaG_FD_89888 | JGI IMG/M metagenome (GOLD analysis project Ga0116164, IMG submission 89888) | Active sludge microbial communities of municipal wastewater-treating anaerobic digesters from Hong Kong - AD_UKC109_MetaG | ecosystem: Engineered > Bioreactor > Anaerobic > Digestate... | reverse complement strand
TCAATGCATCACACTTTTCGAGGGCCTTTTTGTTGGCCCTCAACGCCTGACGCATTATTTCTTCGGGACAAGCGGCAAGAATGACTTTGTCCAGTTTGATCTGTTTGTGATTTTTCAGCAGATACGCTTTCAGAACTTCCACGCCGGTCTTGCCACCCGTATAGGAAAGATTGGCACATATTCCACAGCTGAGGATAGCGAAGGTGTTATAATTTTTTAGTATGAGATTAATTTCCGGCTCCGGTTTCCAAATGGTTTTGTTCATTGTTTACCGTATCCTGACTGTGAAAATTGTATTATATACCGGATTGGGATCCGCTATTTTTTTAAATGGTCTGGCATCAAGGCTTCCGGCACCTGAATGGCGACCACTTCGCCGGTTGCGCAAACCTGGCCGTTGGCGATCAATCTGGATTCAATGACAACTTTACGTCCTTTGATCAACTTGACCTTTCCACGAATTTCCAATGGACCGTTAAGCGGCGTGGGCAAAAGAAAATTTACGTGCAGCGAGGCGGTCAGAAAACGGATGGGAGGAAGCGTATCCATCTCGCGGTTTTCCGCCCGGTACTTCGCCGCCGCGGCGGTTCCCGTGGAGTGGCAGTCGATTAGCGACGCAATCAACCCGCCGTAAGCCATGCCGGGAATGGCCATATAGCGGGGGTCAGGTTGATAAACGCAGACGGACTCTTTTCCATCCCAGTAGCTTTTAATTTGTAGGCCGTGTTTATTGAGACGACCGCAGCCGTAACAGTGGCTTAAATCGTCGGGATAGTAGTCCTGAAAAGCTTTTTTCTCCATAGAATCTCCTCGTATTGATCAAATCCTTTTACTCTTTCACATCATGATGCATCGATTTTTTTCTGTCATAGGCAATGCCTATTTTATCCAATAAAGGCTCCACGGAAGCGGTATGAGCGTCAATGCCGACAACGTCGTAAGGATCCCATCCTAAAAGAAGTCCCGCCAACTCCTGGTAAGTTAAAACCGGAATGAAGTATTTTTCTCCCGTCACATCAAAGATTGCCCATTGTTCTTTATCCATAAAAACCTGACAGCCCGGACAATTTGTCACAATAAAATCTGGTTTGAAAGGCGCCATACTCTTTATTTTTTTGTAAACATTAGAAAGTGTCCCTCCGCGATTGGGTGAAATCATACATTGTCGAAATCCCATGCCGCAACAATGACGACGCTCCGGGTAATCAATGTTTTCAGCTCCCCATGATCTCACCATTCCTGCCAGGACTTCGCAATATTCCGAGCCGCCGTGAGCATGGGGTGCAGGAAACAATTTGCTGTAATGGCAGCCGATATGATCAACTACATTCAATGGACGACCGGTTTTCACTTCAGTTAAACTGTATTTAAAATGTTTTTTGAGTTGTTCCCGATGTTTATAGTAAACATCGCTTACATGAACTATGTGTTCCGGTATGTATAACTTTCTTCCACATGATTGTTCCAGCAAGTTGTTGATTTTTTTTCGCAAATCATAATCGTTTTCCAGAAGATCCTTACATTCACAATGAACACCAAACGAGGTAACGCAAGTCGGTGTAACCACATCTACAAATGCATTCTGGGCCAAAGACCACAATCTTGCCACCGTTAGAAGTGTTGCTTCAATTGGCATTATATCGCCGTGATAACCGATGCCGGAACAACATGACCATCCGGAATTGGAATCATTGGTTATTTTCCAGTTCACACCCAGAAGATCATAAATCTTGGTTACCATAACTTCCGAAGCAGGATAAAAACTGCTCAGGATACAGCTAAAAGAAAGAGAATAATTATCTTTCGGAATATCCTTGGAATATTTTTGCCATAATTTCTGGCGGCCTTCCTTGCTATAATTTTTCATCAAATACCCTTTTCGTCATAATTTTGTGTTTTATTCTTAACTCTTCACAAAAATATTTTTCAAACAAATGTCAGCTTTGTTCCGGCCATATTCAGAATGAATTTATCCGGCATTTGTTTTTCCATTTCCATGATCGCTTTGCGTCCCGTGCAGTGCGTCGGAATGATATATGCCGGACTGATTTTCTTGAATTCCTGCGTGGTGCGGTTGATGATCGGTTCAAAAAAAGGTCCGGACAGATGAAATCCGCCCATCACGGCGTGAATTTTGTCTATCCCCGTCACCTTTATGGCGTGATTGACCGTGTTAATGATTCCCGAATGTGCGCATCCGGAAAGGATCACCAGTCCCTTGTCTTTCAGATTCATGACGATGGATGTGTCATCTTCAATGGCATCCCAGATTTCCTTCCCATTTTGATGGCAGTGGGGAAGCGGCCATCCTGTTTCGAAATCCGTTGTGCGTGGGACTTCGCCCAGAAAAAGAATTGTATCGTCCAGTAAAAGATAAGGATTTTCAGTTTCGATAGCAGCCAGCCCCGCATTTTGAATCATTTCCCGCGTCAATTTTGGAAAGTTGATTTTGAAGTCTTCTCCAAATTTGAGATAACGCGTTGATTTAAACGCGGCAGGGTGTACAAAGAAAGGAATATTTTTCTTTCCGATCATGGCTGTGAGTTTTGCCATTCCTCCCGCGTGATCACTGTGTCCGTGGGAAAGAGCGGCAGCCTCGACCTGCGTCATATCGAGCCCCAAGGTTTCCGCATTCTGAGCCGCGCCGTTTTCCGAGAAACCGAAATCGAAAAGCAGTGTATGCGTTTTCCCATCCGTCGTGGTTTTAACCAGTGCCGAAAAACCATGTTCGGCCAGAACGGAGGCACTGATTTCACCGTCTTTCAGCGGCGTGGCGCGCATGATAACCACATTGCTGTCCATCGCCGTAATATCGATATAATTATCTTGCAATGTCAGAATCTCAATCATGTCGAGGGCTTTCAAAGCGGTAGTTGTCATGGCGCTGATCCTCCTTTGGGGTTTAATGGTCGCAGATATTCTCTCCTGTCTGCAAAGTGCCTGTGAAGTAATCGGTGATCAGTTTCTCAGGGGTTTCAGAAGGGGCGCCGATGACCACCTGAATGCCCTGCTGGGCGAATAATTGCTGAGCACGCTGTCCCATGCCACCGGCAATAATCATCGTCGCGCCGCGTTCTGCCAGCCAGGATGGCAGAAGTCCGGGTTGATGCGGCGGCGCCACCAGTTCCTCTTTTTTGACGATTTTTTTTGTTTGGGGATCAACATCCACCAAGGCAAAACTGGAGCAGTGGCCGAAATGCAATGTCAGTTTTCCTTCCGCTAAAGGGATGGCTATTTTCATGATTATGTCTCCTTATGAATTTAATTTTTTTGTTTTATCAAGATCATCCGTGATCCGATTAATGATTTCCTGCATGATTTTTCCGGTTGTTGTCTTGGAAAAATAGTAAACAAACACTTTGCCGGAATCCCCGGACTGGGCAATGGCCGGGTCCATCGGAATGGATCCCAGGTAGGGAACAGTCATGTCTGTTGCGATTTTCTTTCCGCCGCCTGAAGGCAAAATCTGGGTGATTTCTCCGCATTTCGGGCAGGCAAACCCACTCATGTTTTCGATGACGCCCAGCACCGGCACGTTAAGGCGCTTGCAGAAGCTGATGGATTTACGAACATCGACAGCGGCGACTTTCTGCGGCGTGGTAACGATAATTGCGCCGTCCAGCGGTTCAATGAGCTGGCACAAAGATAACGGTTCGTCACCCGTGCCCGGAGGCGCATCCACGATGAGATAATCTAGGTCGCCCCAGTGCACATCGGTCAGGAACTGTTTGATGACCCCCATTTTCATCGGACCGCGCCAGATTATGGCGTCATCCGGATTTTGTAGTAAAAATCCCAGAGAGATGACTTTCAATCCGCCGAACTCAACCGGGAAAAGTCCATCCGGGCCGCCTTTGAGCGTTTCATTTTCCAGACCCAGCATGGTGGGCACGCTGGGGCCGTGAATATCCACGTCCAGCAGGCCGACCCGCAGACCGTTCAATGCAAGTGCGGTGGCAAGATTAACCGCAACAGTGCTTTTACCGACACCGCCCTTGCCGGAGAGAACGACGATTTTTCTCTGAATGCGGCATAGCGTGGCCTGCAAACGGCGGCGATCCGCGTATTCTTCAGGACTTTCGTCTTTTTTCTTCGTTTTGGCCGCACAGCTGGAATCGCCGCACGTATCACATGTTTTCTTCTCTTCCACTATTTCATCCTCCTCTTTATTTTCCTTTGGAAAGGTAATCTTCACAAGCTGCCTTTAATGTATTGGTCGACAGAAGAGCGCAGTGTTCATGATCTTTGGGCAGTCCATCCAGCGCCTGGAGAACATTTTGCTGATCGATTTCTTGTGCTTCAGCAATTGTCCTGCCCTCAGCCATACAGGTTGCCATTGAGCCGCTGGCGATTGAAGAAGCGCAACCGTCCGTAATGAATGATACTTCTTTGATTTTGTCCTTTTGTACTTTTACCCAAAACTCCATGGTGGTGCCACAGGGACCAGTGATTTTCGCGTGTCCACTGAAAACTTCCATCGGCCTCATATTACGAGGTGAATCGGCATGCTTTTTCGCCGTTGCATACACCTCTTCAAGATTTACTAACTTGTTCACCTTTTATACCTCCTTGATGCTGAGATTATGCCAAAGTTGTCGAATATCGTCAGCACTGGGCGTTTCTGTTTCCACAACCGCTTTTTGCTGAATCTGGGCCTGTGTCACTGCACAATCATATCGGATGCGTCCCGCGATGGTTGTTCCAAGATGGAGAGCTTTTTCTTCAATATGAGCCGTCATTTCCGGATTGATATCCCATTTGTTGACACAAACAGCTGCCGGAATTTGAAAATGACGGGTGAGGCCCAACACCCTTTCCAGATCATGTTCTCCTGATACTGTCGGTTCGGTAACCACCAGAACCTGCGAAGCGCCTGTAACCGAGGCTATAACCGGGCAGCCGATTCCGGGAGGACCGTCCACGATAATCAATTCATAATTTTCTTTTTCCGCGATGGCGCGGGCTTCCCGCCGCACGGTGGAAACCAGTTTCCCTGAGTTCTCAGCGGCTACCCCCAGGCGCGCGTGAACCATCGGTCCCAAGCGCGTATCGGAAACAAACCACTTGCCGCAATTACAATCGGGAAAATCAATCGCTTTCTCAGGACACATTTCCACGCACACCTTGCAGCCTTCGCAGGCGACAGGATCTACGGTGAATAAAAGGTCTCCCTTAAAATTCTGCTTGCTTTGAATTGCATCAAAGCGACATACGTCCTGGCAAATGCCGCAGCCGATGCAATCCGCTTGACGAATGACGGCTTCGTGACCGCTGATAAATTCATGCTGTTGTTTGATTTGCGGCGTAAGTAGCAGATGAAGATCGGCCGCATCCACATCGCAGTCGCAAATTACTGAAGGTTTTGCCAACGCTGCCAGTGAAGCCGTCACGCTGGTTTTTCCCGTTCCTCCCTTTCCACTGATTATGACGAGTTCTTTCATTTGTTTTTACCTATCATTTTATTTGACGTTATCATTTTTTCAGGATGATCTTCCGGATAATAATTGCCCCAGATGGGATCATTGCCGTATTGCCGCCACCACCATCTGTTGTAATCGTCCCACGGGTCAAGAATACCGAATTCTTCTTTCATTAAAAAAGCATACGCCTCGTTAATGGCCTGCATTTTTACATGTGCGTTTTTTTCTTTGCTGACATCGGGATGCCAAATTTTGGCCATACGCTTGTATTGTTGCTTGACGTCTTCCGACGTTCCGTTTCGGGAAATTCCCAGAAGCTTTTTTGCGTTATCCACATCACGGTTGCGGCTCATGGTTTGTCTTCTCTTTTTATTGTTTTATTTTTTCGGCCGTTGATTACATAAAGAGCCGCTCTGTATGGATCTGCGCTTTTAAATATTGTTTCACCGTTAATTCCAAGAATATACTCTTTTTGTATGGAAAACAGTCCGGACATGAAACGTTCAATATCTTTGATGTTCGTGTGTTTGATTAAGTTTACGTAAGATTCAGGTTCAGCGCGCATGGTTTTAAAAAAATCAGATTGCGGATTGAGCAGCATGACGATGATCTTGCCACCCGTTCGTAAAACGTCTAATGAACCTCGCAGGGCTGCTTTATAATCTCCTATAAATTGAAGCGAGGCAACGAAAATAACGGCATCAAAGGATGATTCCGGAAACGGCATATCTTCCGCGCGGCCGGCTACGCCTCTGATGCTATCCGGGGCGCATTTCAACGCTTCAGCCGAAATGTCCAGACCTGTGACATGAAACCCTTTTTTGCTTAATTCGCCTTCAATGAAGGCAGGTCCGCAGCCGACGCTTAAAATATCGCGGCTGTTTTCCAGATGCGCAATGAGGTAGTCGGTTTCAGTGCGGAAAACATCCTGCCAGAATGTTTTCTGGCAGGTTTCTATATATTTATTTGTTTCTTCCGCACTTTCCATCTCGACATCCTTTTGTGTTTTCAGAAACACAATATCCTATTGTGCTGAGTATCTTGTAACGCAACGGGCAACCACGATATTCTGCATTTCAGCTTGATATTCATCCAATTGGAATCCTCGTTCACTTAATGCTATTTTTGCCTCATTCAATGTTCCGCCGCTGACCTCGTGCCGGCGACCTTCCAGTCCGTGGATGTTGTCCAGCATGGAAAATCCTTTTTCGTTGAAATCACTTAAGACAATTTTCCCTTGCGTAGACAAAAGTCTGACAAATTCGTCACAGGTTTTGCGCACGGAAGATAAATGATGCATCATGTTGACCGCAAAGATTACATCGAAGAAACCGTCATCGCAAGGGATTGCATCAACGTCGGCCACGAGAAATGTTACCCGTTGTTGCAATCCGTAATACATCAGATTCAGCAGGGCATATCGTTGTTCATCAGCGGAAATATCAAAAGAAAAAAAGTTAAACCCCGCGCGGGCCAGAGCCAATGTGAAATACCCTTTGCCCGTACCGGCCTCCAGAATATTGCCTGTAAACGGACAGGCCTTTTCAATAATCAGAGACCGTTCTTTATCGACATCATATCCGAATTTTCGATAAAGGGCAACACGTTCCAGATATTTTTCATGATTTTCGATAACGTCCTTTTGCACCGGCTACTCCTTAGTTTTCTTTTCTTCAGAAATTTTATAAAATAATCCATGATCAGCCCGTATGGAAGATATGCGCTGCTGGTCTATAAGGTTTTTTAATCGTTTGGCAACGTCATGCGGATGAAGCCCCAACCCCAGGCATATGCCTTCCAGCGTGCATGGTCGTCTGGCCAGGAGATCTAAAATATCTTTATCCGTGGATTCTGAATGTGTTGCTTCAGAAAGATTTATTGATGACTCATTTTCAAGAATATCCACTGGGACGGAAAACAAAGCGGCCAGTTTTTTCATTTGTCCCGAGCTGACGGCACAGGCGAAATCCTCATAAGCTGGGCGACTCACCGTATTAAGTTGAACTTTTTCGGCCCGGATTTGATTTGCCCATGCCGCAATCTCTTTTACTTCCGGTATTATACCGGTTGTTCCGGAAATCAGAAGAATCTCCAGCCAGATACGACCGGAATAATACCGTGAAAAATCAATTAATCCCTGTACCATACGATCAAAAGAAATATCATGGTGGGGGCGATTGACATGTTGAAAAAGTTGTTCATTGCCCGCATCCAGTGAAGGAATGACGATATCTGCTTTCATCAGTGCGTCTTGCACCTCCGGAAGATAAAGCAAGGAACCATTGGTGAGAACCGTTACCGGAACATCTGTCATCGCTTTTATTCCGGTGATGATGTCACCGATGGATGCGTGCAGTGTCGGTTCTCCGGAACCGGCGACGGTGACGTAATCACAATTGACGTTCGTTGATAGTTTCTCCTCAAGTTCCGACAGCACATCGGCAACGGGAATATAGTTGCGCCTTGCAGTTGTTTTATTGGTTGTTTTTCCCAATTGACAATAAATGCAGTCATACGAGCAGATTTTAAAAGGTATGATGTCTACTCCCAAGGATTTTCCCAGCCTGCGTGACGGCACAGGTCCGTATAGATATTTATAAACTCTTTCTGACATATTAATCTCCACAGGGCGCCTGGCCGCAACGTTGGCTCGCGCCGCAGCAGGTTCTGCCCGTTTCCTCCAGAGAACACCCCTTCATTTGGTCACGTCGGCTGCTGCCCGCGGATTTCATGATGAAACCGCTTCCCCCGCTGACCTGCCGTTGGACTTCACCCTTGCATTCGGGACAGATCGATAAAGGTTCATCGTTCATGCTTTGCTGTTTCTCAAAGCGCAGTCCGCATTTGTTGCATTTATATTCGTAGGTTGGCATGGTTTTATCCTTTCTTTTTCAAGTTTGTTATTTTCTCCAGAAGATGTTTAAAAAGCTCCCGGTAGCGGGGCAGGGCATCCACCATCAGGATGCCCCTGGAGTAGTTTTCGGCAATTTGCCGGTCGTCGGGAATTTCCATTAGAACAGGAATATGCTCTTTTTTGCAGAAGGTATGAACCCGGTCATCTCCGCTGCCCATACGATTGATCAGCACGCCAAAAGGCAAATTTAATTCCCTGACCATGTCCACTGCCAGGGTCAAATCATGCAGGCCGAAAGGAGTGGGTTCCGTTACCAGCAGGACAAAATCCGAATCCCTGATCGCGGCAATAACCGGACAGGAGGTGCCGGGGGGCGCATCCAGTATGACCGGGGTGTCAGCCGGCAGCGTATTTTTTACGGCGCGGATAAGAGGCGGAGCCAATGCTACGCCGACATCCAGTCTTCCGGTGACCAGGGTGATGTGATTGGTGCGCGATGTTTCAATTACACCGATGCGTTGGTTTTTTTCGCTGATGGCCTTGGTCGGACAGACCCGGGCGCAGCCGCCGCAGCCGTGGCACATTTCCGGAAAGACAAGCGGCGTTGTTCCGAAAGTAACAATGGCCGAGAACTGACAGATTTTCGCACACTCGCCGCAGCAATTGCAGAGGTCTTCATTGACATCCGGCACGGGAAGGCCGATGATTTTTTCAGAATGGCCGGATGTTTTTAAAAATAAATGGGCATTGGGTTCTTCCACATCGCAGTCCGCTAGCCACACATTATTATTAAAGATACGCGCCAGATTGACGCTGACCGTGGTTTTTCCGGTGCCTCCTTTTCCCGATGCAACGGCTATTTTCATAGAATTCTAATCTCCTTTTTTATTGATCCAAAGCAGAGGAAAAACGATGTCGCTAGTGCAGCAGGGGACCCAGACGGCCAGAAACAAAAACGCGGCGATCAATATAGTAGTGACGACATCGACAGACGTACCCAGAGCCATCAAAATGTGGAAAAGTGAAGCCCATGTGCTCAAAAGCACATGCCCAGCATGGGGGATTCTGGTATGCGATATGATATATCCTAAAGCGATGCCGGTGAGCGCTAAAGGGTTGACCAGCCACCATTTTTCAATAAAGCCCAAATGGACGCCCCGGTGCGGGAGTGCCAGCAGCCATTCTCCAATGTAGGGAATAAGAGAATCGCTGAATGTGGCAATGCCGACCGAGCCGATATAACCGATCATGATGATTTGTAAGATATTACCATGTGAATGCATTCTATACATTGCGGTGGTGACCAGGGCGCTCAGCAAAACGTGTAAAGGATGCATCGTCCAGAAAAGCGCGGAGGAAAACTCCCGCGGTACCTGAAACTGTATGAATGCAGCCATAATGACGATACCGGTTACCGTACCGAACATCGTAAATGGAGCATGAATTTTAAGTTCGGCTGCAATGATCCCTGCTTTCATAATGAACTTCTTGCCTCCGGCACATACTTACCATGAGAACGACGCGCCAAAACATAAGTCCCCACGCAAAATCCCGAATGTCGGCTTATGACCGAACATTTGGTTTTAAAGAGAAAAAAGATTTCACGCGGTTCATCGGAGAGACTTTCAAAATTTCCCTGTCCCTTGGCAATGACCACGTCCGCTTCGTTAAAAATACGGCGAAATTCGATACTACAATCGTCCAGAATTGTTCCGGGAGCATCCGAGCCGTTATCGACAATTTCAACTATGTTATCAAGTCCTGCGGCCAGGGCGTCTGAGCGGGTTGCGTCGTTAATGACCGGGGCGCCGCGGACAGCAAGCGTAACGCGGGTATTTTTCAATTGTTCAATAAGCAAACCGTCAAAAAATATTTCACCGGCGTTATCGGCCAAGTATAATATCGTTTCAGCTTTTAAAACAGCCTTACGGAAGGCCTCGATGTCGCCAAAGATGGGCTGCATAGAAGCATTTTGCAGGTTTTCGTAAATTTCTCCATAATCGATTTTATTTTTGGCACCCAGATCGATTATATTGCCTGCGATAGCGTAGCGTAAGGCCATGACAAAAGGATCGGACGATAATCCAATATGTTTACGAATTGCAGGAATCAGCGCCGCCGCCATTTCATTTTGCCTGTTCTTGGCTAAGCGATAAGGATCATCGTTGGACAAAAGTTTACGCAGACGTCGGTGAATCATCTGTGCAGCGGCTGGCGGTGTCTGATTTAAATCCACATCGCACAACCATTGTAAAACATTATGCATCAGATTTTGCCGGGCTTCATCTGATGACGCCGTCATTTTAACCGCGTCCGTAGCCTGACGTACGAAAGAGGGAATGCAATCCAGAGACATTTTCATGATTTATATCCTCGTTTTCCCCTTTTTGCTGCAGTTTGGTGACTCACGGCATCCTGCCAGCCGTTTTTCTTAACGTCATGAAGATCAAATTTGGTCGTGTAAGGTTTAATGTCCAGAAGCGGCGTTCCATCAAGAAGATCTACGCCATCCAGATGCAGAACATTGTCTTCAACGCCAAGCAATTCCACAACGCTCAAGCCGATGGGATTGGGACGACAAGGTGCGCGTGTGGAAAATATTCCCCGCTCCACGTCCTGCAGAAACGGTTTGACCTTTAGTTTAGCCGGGAGTGCCTGATGAAAATGATAGAGCAGATAAATGTGTGAAAAACCGTCCAGGTCCTGCAGACCTGCTTTAAACTCTTCGAAAACTTCTACATGGCCTTGACAACCTTGGGCGTAAACCGGCTGAATCGGTGTTTTTTCGGCAATTACATGTTTGGTGTGAATGATTCCGATTGAACGGTAAATTATTGTCTCGTTCATTACACCCAGTGTCCATCCACATCAGCCGATGCGGCTTCAACAAGTTTGCCCGAACGGAATTGTTCCAGGGCATCGCTTACCGTGGTGGCTGACGTGTTGTATATCTTGATGCCTGCCGCCTGAAGTGTTCGGAAAGCTTTCGGACCGCAGTGTCCTGTAATCAGCGTCCCGACACCCATCCGGGCGATATTTTGAGCCGATTGAATGCCGGCTCCCTGCGCCGCATTTAGATTCTGTTCGTTATCTATAACCTCGAAAGTATTAGAGTCTATATCATAGATAAGAAATTTTGGCGCGCGTCCGAAACGACTGTCCAGTGCGGCATTTAAATCGTTGCCGGATGTTGTTAATGCGATTTTCATTTTCAGGTCTCCTTCGTTAAAATTTTTGACTGGTTGCGGCGACAGCGCTAAGCGGTGACTTACGCGCCATCGCCGCAGTGCATGGATTAGCTCCATGCGGGCTTTGCAAAAGAGGCTATTTTTTCTGCGTTTTGGTATTCAATTCTTCCAATCGATTTTTAATGGCATCCAATTCCGCCTGTAACATTTCCGCCTGGTTTCCCAATGCTTGTTTTTCTAATTCAGGGTCGCTTTTTTGATAGGGCGCAGCCACACTGCCGCCATACCATGCCCAACCCGGAACGCCGGTAGCGTAAAAACGATTGCGAAAGCCGAAGCCTCCGCCGCGGCCACCTCGGCCGCCAAAACCGGCTCCGCGTCCGAAACCCATTCCGAAACCTCTTCCCGAAATGTTATTCATATAACCAGGCATGCCGTAACCTGCGCAATACCCGGCCCCTCGACCCGTCATCGGTCCCATTCCCATGGGGCCTGTTGCATCTCCTCTTGGCATAATTAAGCCCTCCTTCCTTTATTTATTCTCGAATCATGGTTGAACCACACTGTGAACATTTGATCTGCGTGCAGGGAATTCCCCTTTCATGCGGTTGACGGTTACCGCATTTCGGACAAAGGCAGTTGCCCAAAGCTCCACCTGCCTTGATTCCGCCCATGCGTCCTCGTCCGCCGCCGCCGCGTCCTCGGCCCATACCGGCGCCGGAACCCTGGCCCATACCCAAACCGCCGCCTGTTCCTCTGGTATTTCTATTATTTGCATTCATGATGGTCTCTCCTTTTTTGCTGTTTCTTTTTTAGAATACGAAAACTGCTGCTGCCAGCACCGTGGTATAATCTTTCGTTTTCAGAACGGTTGATTGCGTTGTGTTTCTCGTTCCGACGATTTTACCGCTGATTTTAAACAGTTCCTTTTTCTCATCCCAGCTTTCATCAATGTTGAAATCAATCCCCAGCGTGGATGCCAGCATTGCTGCTGCCAAATCTTCCGCATAGTCTCCGGTCTGTTTTTCGTTATATCCGAATGAATGATGTTCGCTGATATACCCGTACGTTTTTTTATCCATGGGAATCGCGCAGCCGACGGATGCCGAAATTAAACGGCGCGGTTCGTTGCTGCAGCAGCGGCTCATAACGCAGAATGTAATGGCGCCGGGTCTGAGCTTTTTCAGCCCTTCAGTTCGTGAAATAATGCGACAGCCTGGCGGAACAATGCTCGAAACCTGAACAAGGTTGCATTTTTCAATGCCGGCATCACGCAACGCCAGCTCAAAAGAATGAAGTTGTTCGCGATGCGTGCCGACACCTTTGGTAAAGAATAATTCTTTGGGAATGTACTGGTTCAATGTCTTGTCTCCTTTGTAATAAAAATTTTAGCACTTCCTGTAAAACTGGAACTTATAAAAAATTATTTTTCCCGCGTCTGTGGCGTGTTCTTCCATGTAAACGTAGACGCCTGCAACAACCGGGCAAAGCAAAAACCGCATGATTCAAATTTCCATTTTGATAGGCGAGAATGACTTCCTCGACAGAGCCGCGAACAAAAGGGTAAACCTCAATACCCAATGCGATGAGTAGATTTTCAAGGGGTTTGGAAATGGCTCCGCAAATCAAAACATTAATCTGCTGGTCTTTCATCTCACTGGCCCGTCCCGCGACATCGGTAGAGATCAATTTGACGGTTGTCCTTTTATATCCGTTAACTTTCTCGGGTTCCAAAATCAGCAATTGATCCGCCGCATCAAAAACCGTGGAAATACAGTTTTCCCATGTCGATAGAGCAATCTTCATGCTGTTTGCACCTTTTTAAAAGGGCTGATTCGATACCTTGCTTCCATGTTTTTAGTAAAATGCAAATAAAGTGCCAAAGAACATTTTAGGCAATTAAATTAATTATAGTGAGTACTTATTATAGAAAGGCATTTATTCAAAACATCAGTAGTAGCAAATATGCAACTTTGTCGCAGCAAAAGTTGCATATTTGCTACTAACTGTTTTTATGATTAGAATGCAATAGTGTTTTGACTATGAATATGGGCGGTGTTTTGTTTATCCTAGCTCAGGAAATTAGATTTTCCATAAGGATTAAGTTGATATTAAGAAGATCGCGACCGCGATCAGCAGCCACTGGTTCCTCAGGTAAATCCACCTCCGGAAACGGCTTCCGACGATGAAGATTTGGCCGAAAAGGTGGAAAGTAGTTTTTCCGTCTTCTTGCTTTTGCATTTCGGGCACAATTGCTTCTTATCCGCTTCTGAAATTGGGACAAATTGTTCGAACAGCGTACGACAATCTTTGCACTGATATTCGTAAAAAGGCATTTTACCTTCTCCTGTGATTTTGATGATAAATTATGCATTGTCGTGGACAAAGTCAATTATTTTGCTAAAAATTATTGATCGAGCACTGTAAAAGAACAAACAAAGGTTTTTGCTCAATTTATATGCTTCTGAGTTTGTGCTAATGATAGAAAACTTATCCTAGAAAAGGTATCGGCATTGTTAATATATCAGAATATTGTTACTGTCTTCCAAAAGATGTCCCTCCAATCCGTGCATGACTGCGAAAAATAAAACAGTGTATAAATGATGATCAACGAAATTTGACGTCTATAGGTAAGATGGGGAAAATCTACTTGTGGCATGAATTTAATAAAAATGTTACGATTATAATGTGCAGGCACAACAATAAGCCATCCTAGCTTTAGGGAATAGATAATGAGTCATCTTGAAAAACCATCCGCGGCGGATGATTCGGTCGCGTTCAAATACCACGAAACGTCCATAAGCAATCTTTATCAACAATCGATTCGGAAAAAAATCTTTCTGTTTGCTTTTCTGCTGCTTATTCTGCTGATGTTGATTATTTATGCTATTGTCGTGGGACATTACGATATATCCATACGTAAAATTATCGAAACGTTATCGGGATGGGACGGCGGTACGGAAAATATCGTGGTTTGGAATATCAGAATGCCGCGGATTGTCGCCGCCATCGTGACCGGTTGTGCTCTTGGATTATCCGGCGTTGCCATGCAAAGCCTTTTGAGAAATCCGCTGGCTTCGCCTTTTACCTTGGGCGTCAGTCATGGCGCCGCGTTTGGTGCCGCCTTTTCCATTGTTTTTCTCGGCGCGGGGATTACGCATGGCAGCAATATCAGGATAGCGGGTGTTGACGCGTTGATATTAAAAAATATTTACATGGTGACTTTATGCGCGTTCGGAGGCGCTATGATTGCCACGATCGTCATCCTTTTATTGGCCAGATTCAAGAAAATGTCTCCGGAATCGATTATTCTGGCCGGCATCGCCATGTCTTCCTTATTCACATCGGGAACAATTCTGATTCAATATTTTGCATCCGAGGTGGAAATCGCTTCGGTGGTTTTCTGGACATTCGGTGATGTTGCCCGCTCCAACTGGACGGAAATAGGGTTTCTAACGGCCGTCACGTTGGGAGGGCTGATTTATTTTGTTTTTTCGAGGTGGGATCTTAATGCGGTTTCCGCCGGTGAAGACACAGCGCAATCGCTGGGGGTGAAGGTGGATCGTTTTCGCTTGCGGGGTATGCTTCTGGCGTCGCTCGTGGCCTCTCTGGCCACGGCGCTGCATGGCGTCATCGCCTTTCTTGGATTACTGGCCCCGCATATCGGACGCCGTTTAATAGGCGCCGATCATCGTTTCCTTGTTCCTTACTCATGTCTCATCGGTGCTTTGTTGTTACTGCTTGCCGATACCGTCGGCCGTCTTCTGGTCGGTTCGGGAACGCTGCCGGTAGGCGTGTTGACATCCTTTATGGGCGCTCCTCTTTTTCTCTATCTGCTGATTCGGGGATTAAAAAAATGATACTAAAAGTCGATGGTCTGGAATTTTCTTATCAGGAGACTCCTGTTCTGAAGCACATCGGATTTGAGCTCAAAAAAGGTCAGATTATGGCGATATTGGGTATAAACGGAGCAGGAAAAACCACTCTGCTCAAATGCTTGAATCGGATTCTTCACCCGCGGTCGGGAACGGTTTTCCTGAATAAGGAAAATGTCAAAAACATGAGCAGGAACCACATCGCCAGGCACTTCGCCTATGTTCCGCAAAAGTACGAAGAAGAGCCCCTGACGGCCTTTGATGCCATTTTGCTGGGTCGCAAGCCTTATATTAAATGGGAAGCCACTGCACGGGACATCAACATTGTTGAGGCCATCCTCTGCCGCCTGAACATTGAAAATCTGGCCCTCAGGCCGCTGAATAAATTAAGCGGAGGAGAAATGCAAAAGGTTATCATTGCCCGAGCGTTTGCTCAGGAACCGGATGTTCTCCTTCTGGATGAGCCGACCAGTAATCTGGATTTAAAAAACCAACTTCAGGTTATGCAATTAATCCTCAAGGCGGTCCGTGAGCACGACATGGCCGCCGTCGTTTCCATGCATGATATTAACCTGGCTTTTCGATTTGCAGATCATTTTTTAATGCTTCGGGAGGGGCGGATTTATATCTCGGCCCCCAGAGAAGAGGTGACCGCAGAAGATATTGCGCAGGTTTACGGAGTCAAAGTGATTCTCGGTGAAATGAATCAATATAAAATTGTCATTCCGTTAAGCGAAAATGGATAAGGAGCATATGATGAGAATTTTGAGAAATTTATTCACCGTTTTTTTAGTTCTGAGTTTGATCAGTCTGGTTGATTTGATTCCATGTGCGGCAGCAGACATGATTGTGATTACGGATACGGCTGGCCGGAAGGTCTTGGTTCCCAAAAATCCGGACAGAATTATCTGTCTGGGAACAGGGACGCTGCGTTTGATTATTTATCTTCAATCGCAAAACAAACTCGTTGGAATAGAGGATTTTGAAAATCAATTTCCATTAACGCGGCCTTATTGGATGGCTTATGGAAGTGATTTGGCCCATTTGCCATCGATCGGACCCGGTGGCCCCGGTGCGATCAATAAGGAACCGGATCTGGAGAAAGTTCTGGGCGTGAAACCGGACATGATCTTTATCACCTATCTGGATCGTGACAAAGCAGATATCCTGCAAAAAAAGGTCGGTATCCCGGTCGTTGTTTTAACCTATGGCACGTTTGGAACGTTTGACGAAAAAGTCTATGCATCCATACGACTGTGCGGGAGCATTCTTTGTAAGCAGGACAGGGCAGAAGCCGTCATCCGTTTCATTGAAGATTCCCGAAAAGATCTTTTGAAAAGGGTTGAAGGAATTCCTGAAAAGAAAAAACCTTTAGTATATATTGGCGGCATAGGTTTCCGGGGCACCCATGGTATTGAGAGCACGGAAACGAAATACATTCCTTTCGAATGGGTCCGGGCCAAACATGTAGCGAAACAGGATGGTTCAAGAGGGCACCTCTTTGTCGACAAGGAAAAAATTCTCAGCTGGAACCCTGATATCATCTTTCTCGATCATGGCGGCAGTGAACTGATTCGTCAGGATTACGCGAAAAAACCATATTTTTATCAGGCTCTTAAAGCATTTAAAACCAAGAAGGTTTACATGCTTTATGCCTTCAACTGGTATATGACCAATATTGATACCGTTATTGTTGATGCGTATGCCGTGGGTAAAATTATTTACCCTGAAAATTTTAAAGACGTTAAAATGGATGAAAAGGCGGATGAAATATATTCGTTCTTTTTTGGACGCCCAATTTATAAAAAAATGGAAAAAGCATATGGGCAGATCGTAGACAATCCGTCTTATTTAAGATAATCTGGGATGAGTTTATAAAATCCCAATGTTTTTTTATTGCCTTGTAAATCATAATTGCTACAGACCATAGCTGTCTCGCCGGGATCATACAGGTTATCAAATGCGTGTGTAGTCAGATATAGATAATCATGGGTAACTTCTTAATATTATGCTACTTCATAAAATTTTTTTACAGCAGATCTGTTGAGATCTATTGAATCACCTGTTGACAGTAATGTTAGTTTAATGTAGTAGGATAACCGCATGAATTACAAAAGATCATTCCTTTTCCAAGGCGTACTCTTTGTCGTCTAAAAATTGTAAAAAGATCTTGGCTTAAAAATTATTTCAACAAAAGGAGATGGGTTATGAAGAAATTACTAAAACTGACGTGTTTGTTAATCGTTTTTGCTTGCACCGCAATGGCAGCTCCATCCTCAACGCTGGCGGAACCTTCCGGGAAGTTGGTTATTTTTCATGCCGGAAGTCTTTCTGTCCCGTTTGAAGCCATGGAAAAAGCGTTCGAAGCAAAATATCCTAAAGTTGACGTTCTGAGAGAAGCGGGCGGAAGTCAGGCCTGTGCCCGTAAGATTTCTGAGCTCAAAAAACCTTGCGACCTGATGGTATCGGCTGATTTCAAGGTGATCGATAAACTGCTTATTCCCACTTATGCCAACTGGAATGTTCGTTTTGCCACGAATCAGCTCGTGCTGTGTTACACGGATAAAAGTAAATATGCTAACATCATTAACGAAAATAACTGGCATGAGATTCTTCAGAAGAAAGATGTTATTTGGGGGCACTCCGATCCCAATCTCGATCCTTGCGGTTACCGTTCGTTGATGGTTTTGCAGCTTGCCGAAAAATATTACAAGAAACCCGGTCTGTATAATGCTGTTATCGCCAACCGTCCGAAGGAAAATATCCGCCCGAAATCTGTTGAGTTGATTTCGCTATTACAGTCTGGAAATATGGACTATGCTTGGGAATACCGTTCTGTGGCCGTCCAGCATAAATTGCGTTACATATCTTTGCCGGACGATATCAACCTCGGCAATTATAAATATGACGATTTTTATTCACAGGCTGTTGTCAAGGTGACAGGAAAAGAACCGGGAACCTTCATGGATATCAAAGGTGATTCCTGCACTTACGGCATCACCTTGGTTAAAAATCCACCCAACGAAGAAGCCGCCGTTGCTTTCTTGGAATATTTATTGGATCCTAAAGGCGGCCTGAAAGTACTTGATGATATGGGACAGCCGCCTTTTGTCCCCTGCCGTGTTTCAACGCCCGAGATGAAAAAGGCTTTACCGGTAAAACTGCAGGACAAAGTGGAAGTCAAAAATTAGGAGTTACTTTATTCAATGAAGGTTAAGGAGCCTTTTTTCTGGGTCAATATTTCCTGCGGCATCATCATTATGGTATTCATTCTTCTGCCGCTTTTGGAAATGTTGACAGCGCCTTCACTTTCCATGGTTAAAGAAACAATCAAAGATAAAGATGTCGTGCGGTCAATCTGGTTAAGTATATATACAGCCGGATTGGCCGCTCTTTTTTCGTTTATTTTTGGCACGCCTCTGGCGTATATCCTCGCTCGCACAAACTTCGTGGGAAAACGCCTGGTGGAAAGCATTGTTGATCTTCCGATCGTTATCCCCCATCCGGTTGTCGGTATCGCCATTCTCAGTGTTGCGGGAAAAAATCACTGGATCGGTGAAATTTTCAGCGATGTGGGAATTCGCATCATGGGAAGCGTCACCGGCATCGTTGTTGTTTTAACTTTTGTGGGCCTGCCTTTTTACGTCAATGCCGTGAAAAGCGGTTTTGAAAATATATCGCCGCGGCTGGAGAATGTATCCAGAAGCCTGGGCGCCTCCATGACGTCAACTTTTTTCAGAATCACGTTTCCTCTGGCCTGGCGCAGCATCCTCATCGGCATCATCATGTGCAGCGCTCGCGCCATCAGTGAATTCGGCGCCGTCGTTGTTGTGGCCTATCATCCGATGATTGCTCCTGTGCTGATCTATGAACGGTACGAGGCATACGGACTGTCCTACTCCCAGCCGGTCGCTGTCTGGCTTGTTTCCATTTGTCTTATCCTCTTCCTCGTATTGAGAATTCTTACGCTAAGGAAAGGAAAATCGTCATGATCGAAGTAAAAGAACTTTTTGTTGAACTGGGCGATTTTCGACTGGATAATATCAATGTCGCCATCAACAAGAATGAATTTTTCGTTCTGATGGGACCGACCGGCGCCGGCAAGACGGTATTGCTGGAAGTCATTGCCGGACTTATTCCGGTGCGGAAGGGGTATATATCCATTGGCGGAAAAAACGCGACCACTTTACCCCCTGAAAAAAGAGGTGTGGGCATCGTATATCAGGATTATTGCCTTTTCCCGCACATGACGGTGAAGGAAAATATAAACTTCGGTCTGCACTATAACAAAATAAAAAAGGGAATTGCCAAAGACAGATTCAAACGCCTTGTACAGAATCTTAATCTGGGACATCTGCTCAACAGGTTGCCGACCAATCTAAGCGGCGGGGAAAATCAGCGCGTTTCACTGGCCAGAGCGTTGATGATTGAGCCGCTGGTTCTCCTTCTTGATGAACCTCTTTCCGCTCTCGATCATCGTTTCCGCGAGGAAATAAGAGAAGATCTTAAAAAACTGCACCGGGATTCCGATACTACCTTTTTAATGGTAACGCATGATTTTGCCGAAGCCATTTCGCTGGCCGATCGCGTTGCAGTTATGAATGAAGGACGTATCGAACAAACCGGCACAACCGAGGAAATATTTCGTAAACCCTGCTCGACGTTTGTGGCCGATTTTGTCGGAATGAAGAATTTATTTGCTGTTAAATTCTGCGGAACGGAAGCACGCATTAATTATTTGACGATAGATGTCGGCTATTCTCCACCGGAGGGCTGCTCATATATTGCAGTGCGACCGGAGGATATTGTGCTGAGTTTAAAAAAACTTGATTCCAGTATGCGCAATGCTTTTTCGGGGACTATTAAGGGTTTGATTGATCGCGGATTTTATTACGAGGTTTGGATAGAATCGGCTGAGACAATTTTTAAGGCAACCATTACCAAACGTTCGCTGTTTGAACTTGCTTTGAGTGAAGGAATGAATGTTTTCTTTTCATTCAAGTCAACCGCTCTTCATCTATTTTAATGAATCCGGAAACAAGGAATGTTGAAACTACTTTGATTTTTATGCTCTTTGAAAATCATTGAGAAAAGGTTTTGGAGAATAAAGCGTTTAGGAGGAACTTTTAAAAACAACCCAGCTGACATTTCCGTATTTTCAAGCCAAGTATGTTGGCAGATTCAGAAATTTTCAGTGGCGTTGTTTTGAACTGACGGGCCATCTCAAATATTGCTGAACATGTCAATTTATCCGCGGCATTCAGTTCACGCAAAGATGATGCAAGCTCAGGCGAAGGTTCCTGCGGAGCAGGTCCCGCGTACGGCGTTTTGTCTATTTTGAAGAAACCGAGCTGACATTCGGTAACCCGTGCGCCGAGTTTGTCCATCATCGCACCAACGGCAATTTTCGGCACATTGAATTTCTTGGCTATTTTCCAGGCAACAGGACAACGCAGATAACCGTCTTTTAGTGAGGCGCTTGTTGCGGATTCCAACAGCGACAGCGTGTCGACAGAAAGATTGGCCGGATTTTCTTCCAGGCTGATTCTTGAAAGTTTCTTTTTACGATCTTTATCATTAAAATCACGCATAGCCCAAACTCCTTGAATGGTGAAACGTATAGGTAATAAAATTTTATCTGTCAATGTTAATTGTATGCGTAGATTAAACGTATCCAGCAAAAAGGCAAAATCAGTTTTAAAGAATTTAAAAAAATTAGTGCCAACGTTATGACATGTTTTGTTTCTTTCTCTTGTCATTGTATGTTATATTACAAACAAGTAATGGAGCTGCTGTGATGTTAATGACAAATTTTAAAACGTGAAAAAAAGCATAGGAGGTGTATTATGAAGATTAGTGCTCGTAACATATTGAAGGGCAAAGTCATCAAAGTGTCGGAAGGTATTGTAAACACAGAGGTGCTCTTGGAGCTTACGGGTGGCGCAAAGGTTGTTTCGATGATTTCCAAAGATTCCGCAAAGAGACTTGGACTGAAACCCGGCAAGAAAGCCTATGCCATCATCAAAGCTTCCAGCGTGATGATGGGTGTGGATTGAGGCCGCGCAGAAAAAAAATATGACGACTGTAAAACTGGAAAAACGAAGCTCAGACTATCCTATGCTGTCAATTATGGAAGCATGGAGCCGCATTGCTTCGGTTCTTGCACCCCTTCCGCCGGTACGTAAGTCTTTGGATTGTGCTGCTGGCTTAGTGCTGGCGGAAGATATTATTGCCAGAGACAGTATGCCGCCGTTTGCCGCTGCCTCCATGGATGGCTATGCAGTAATGAGCAGCGATGCCTCTTTGGAAAAATCAGTAGTGGGAGAACAGGATGCGGGGATCAAACTTGACCTGTCCGTGGGGCAAGGAACAGCCGTGCGTATTATGACAGGTGCACCCCTGCCGGTCCGCGCAGATGCCGTTATCCCTTTTGAAAAAACCGAAGAGAAGGAAGATGTCGTCCGTTTGCAGGTCATTCCTAAACCGGGTGAGAATGTGCGCCCCGTCGGTCTGGATATGATGGCCGGGGAAACCGTTCTTCCGAAGGGTTTTGTGTTGGGACCGGCCGAGTTAGGCCTTTTGGCTGCCCTCGGTCAATTTCGGGTGCTGGTCCATCCTCGCCCGCGCATATCCATCATGTCTACGGGCAATGAATTGGTGGCCGGCGATGAAATCCTGAAACCCGGCCAAATCCGCGATTCCAATTCAGTGGCGCTTTCTGCCGCAGCCACAGCTTGCGGCTTTGAAGTGGTTACCATGTCACGTCCAGTCCACGATGATAGAAATAAAATTGAACAGGCTCTGATCTCGTCTTTGAACGACAATGACATGGTCATCACGTCAGGTGGAGTTTCCATGGGCAAATTGGATCTGATAAAACCATTGCTGGCGGAGCTGGGCGATGTTTTGATTGGTCGTGTGGCCATGAAACCGGGCAAGCCTTTGACGTTCGCCATGCTACAGGGGAAACCGGTATTTGGATTGCCGGGTTTTCCCGTATCTTCTCTGGTATGTTTTGAGCAGTTTGTCCGTCCCGCTCTGCGCCTGATGAGTGGACTGAATCTGTTGTGGCGTCCGTGCGTCGATGTATGTCTGGCGGAGAAATTACAGCACGATCCGGATCGAACCGAGTTTCAGCGCGCTATCGTTGAATCTGGGCATGAAGAATTCGTGGCATACAGCACCGGGTCCCAGAGTTCCGGCAGACTGAAATCATTGGTAGGAGCTAACGCTTTACTGATTCTGTCCTTAGGTATGGGTGATTTTCCTGCCGGTTCGCGTGTTAAGGCTTTTCTGATCAATCAACCTGAGATACATAAGACTCTACCGATAATATGTTAATAATTTCGGGAATCTTGTAGCGGTTTAAACATGTCATTATTAAACGGCTTAATTGTTATGTGCTCAATATAACCAGAGTTTTCGGCAGCGAAAACAATCAAACTTCATAATACAGTTTAACATATCCGCCTTTCCGTAAACTATGCGAGGCTGGCCCATTTCTCAACTGAATAAAAAACGTCTGTTGAATGGTGACATTTTTTCGCTATTGTATATCGGCAAATGCCAGAAAAAAGTCAGTGCACGATCATAGCCTTTTTTGAAAAATATTTTAATTTTTGTTGTACTTTTCAAAACCTGGGTGGTGTTATGTGCATTAACTTAATTTTGCGGTATAATGTGCTTTTGTGGATACCCAGTTGTCTGGCCGTTTGCAGGCAGTTCCAGCCGTTTTGCTTCAGGGCTTTCAGAAGAAAATTTTTTTCAAGATTTTTTAATGATATTACGGCGTCATTGGCGATATTGATTTCGCCAGCTCCGACGAGAGATTCCGGCAAATGTTTCTTTTCAATAAGTCCTTCTTTGCAAAGAATGAAGCCTCTTTCAATAATATTGGCCAATTCGCGGATATTGCCGGGATAGCCGTAGCTCATCAAAACCGTCATTGCGTTTTCGCTGATTCCGGTGATATTCTTTTTTTGAATCGTGTTGAAACGGCTGATAAAGTGATCGCACAGTAAAGGGATGTCTTCCATCCGGTCGCGGAGCGGCGGCAATTTAATCTTGAATACGTTAATCCGATAAAATAAATCTTCACGGAATTTTTTCTGCCGTACCAGATCCTCAAGATTTTTATTCGTGGCGACAATGATCCGGACATTGTGCGCGATGCTTTTTGTAGAACCTAGAGGTTCATATGTTTTTTCCTGAATAACCCGCAGTAGCTTGACCTGCATTGCCGGTGTAATATCTCCAATTTCATCTAGAAACAACGTTCCGTTCTCAGCCAGTTGAAATCTTCCGGGCTTGTCTTTTTTTGCATCAGTAAAAGCACCTGCCTTGTAGCCGAACAGTTCCGATTCCAGCAATGTATCAGGCAGTGCACCGCAATTAACGGCGATAAACGGAAGGCGTTTTCGTGGGCTTAGATTGTGAATCGCACGGGCGACCAGTTCTTTCCCTGTTCCGCTTTCTCCTTCGATGAGTACAGTGCTTGCGCTGTCGGCAATATCCGGCAGGATATCAAAGAGCTGAAGCATTTGGTGATTTTTGGAAATAATATCTAAAAAAGAATACTTTTCCGTGATGACTTTCCGCAGATTTTCTTCCACGCTAATATCGCGGAAGGTTTCCACCGCGCCGAGCAGCACGCCTTGTTTATCGCGCAATAAAGCGGTGGAAATACTGATGGGAACTTTACGGCCCTCGGCGTCGATAATATGCACTTTTTTATTGAGAATCGGTTCGCCGGTTTTCATTGTGGCGCGCAGGCAGCAGCTTTTTTCGCAAATGTCCGCTTTGAGGACATCTTTACAGTGTTGGCCTATGGCTTCTTCGTTGGGAACACCTGTTATTTTTTCAGCCGACCGGTTGAAAGATGTGATCCTCCAGTCCTGATCAACGGTAAAAACGCCGTCGGCAATAGAATCCAGAATGATATTTTGTTCATTGCCGTTCCCAATGATTAAGGCATTTTTTTGCCGATTATTTTTCATGTTTTTCCTTCAGGCAGTGTGTTTGTCTCATAACAACCGTATGCATGTTGTAGGAAAAAAATCTCAGAATGCTTTTACGTGCATGCAATACGGTGTTTTGTTATTCCCCTTATATTGTCCAAACAACGGGAATGTATATCTATTTTTATGAATGTTCCCCTATAATCGTTTGTTATGCGTGTTTCTAAGTTTTACATTTTCATGAACTTGCTTTTCATCACGAGCGATATTTCCATCGTCAATGCTTAATGCTTTTCCGTTGATCAGCACATCGGCGATCTTTTTGTGTGCGACGTCTATGATTCTGCCGAAGGTTTGACGTGAAATGTTCATCTTTTCGGCGGCTTGTTTCTGATACAAATGTTCG
>Ga0116164_10000841_pt1 | contig 24742 bp, 20 predicted proteins | sample AD_UKC109_MetaG_FD_89888 | JGI IMG/M metagenome (GOLD analysis project Ga0116164, IMG submission 89888) | Active sludge microbial communities of municipal wastewater-treating anaerobic digesters from Hong Kong - AD_UKC109_MetaG | ecosystem: Engineered > Bioreactor > Anaerobic > Digestate... | reverse complement strand
GGTATGAGGGACATCCGAGAGGAGCCCGCTAAGCTTCTGTCCTGTCGTGGAAAGTATCTTAAGGAGACGTGCCGACGCGTAGATGGCATCGTCATAGCCGAAATAGCGGTCCGCGAAGAAGATGTGGCCGCTCATCTCTCCAGCCAGTAGGGCGTTCTCTTCCTTCATTTTTCCCTTGATCAGGGAATGTCCCGCCTTCCACATGATCCCCCGGCCGCCCTTTTGTGCTATGTCGTCGTAGAGGGTCTGAGAGCACTTGACCTCTCCGATGATTGCAGCGCCCGGGTTTTCTTTCAGTATGTATCGCGAGAAGAGGAGCAAAAGCTCGTCACCCCGCACGATATCACCCCTATCTGTTATAGCGCCTATCCGGTCCGCATCACCGTCATAGGCGATGCCAATGTCGGCTTTGTTCTCTTTAACCAGGCGGATAAGTTCCGAAAGGTTTTCTTCGATGGTCGGATCAGGGAAATGGTTTGGGAAATGACCGTTCATATCGCAGTAGAGAGGTGTCACATGGCATCCGAACCGTTCGAACAGGGGCAGGGTAAAGAATCCACCCACGCCGTTGCCCGCGTCCACAATCACCTTCAGTTTCTTACGTATCGTGATGTTATTGAAAACATAATCATGGTAATCCATTGAGATGTCTTTCTGCTGGACCGTTCCCTTTCCCGATGCGTATCGACCGTTTTCCATGATGATTCTCAGTTCCTGTATGTCATCTCCGTAGATGGTGTCGGGACCGATGCATATCTTGAAGCCGTTGAATTCGGGAGGATTGTGGCTTCCGGTAACCATGATTCCGCCGCCGGTGTTCAGTTGTCTGATCGAATAATAGAGGATGGGTGTGGCGCACAGGCCGATATCGATCACATCGATGCCCGTTGCAAGCAGTCCCCCGGCAAGCGCTTTGAGATATTCTTCGGAAGAAAGTCGACAATCTCTTCCGACGGTCATGACTCTCACATTCCGGTCTCTCCCATACGTTCCGATAGCCCTTCCCAGGTTATAGACGAAGTCATGGTTCAGATCCTCACCGACGATTCCTCTAACATCGTATTCTCTGAATACCTGTGGATTCATATGCCATCTCCTGATTTGTTTGACCGGCTTCATACCATATATACCGAATTCAAACAACAATCGTTCTTCGATATCTGTTGACACCTGTTTCAGGCCGTGTTACCTTCGCATAAAATTATAGAACAATTACCGGGAGGTGAATATATGGCCTGGCAGGATAACGATGGAAACCCATGGGGCGGTCAACGACCGCCTGACTTGAAAGAAGCGGTTGACAAGATCAAGAAATCGATTCCCTTCAAGATTCCCTTTGGGGGGAAATATGGTTTGGTTCCTATAATTGTTGTTGTTTTATTGATCATCTGGCTTGCATCGGGAATCTATTTTGTAGCACCCGACGAGATCGGCGTCGTCAAGAGATTCGGAAAGGCGGTACGCAGCACGACACCGGGTCCTCATTATCATATTCCAACACCGGTAGAGACGGTTCTGAAACCGAAAGTGACACAGGTACGGAGGATAGAGATCGGATTCAGAACGATAGGAGACAGACAGCTCGGTAGAATCAGGGCGGTCCCGGATGAAAGCCTGATGCTTACCAAGGCGGAAAATATCGTGAACCTGACCTTTATCGTCCAGTACAGGATAAAGGACGCGGTTGCCTACCTCTTTAACCTGAAGGATCAGGACAAAACGGTCAAGGATGCCGCAGAAGCCGCCATGCGCGAAACGGCAGGAGAAAACGAGATTGACGATATTCTTACTACCGGCAAGTTCAAGGTTCAGCAGGATACAAAAGCAATCCTCCAGCAGATACTGGATGAATACAATGCGGGAATTCACATTGTGGCCGTTCAACTTCAGGATGTCCATCCTCCCGATGAAGTCATGGCAGCATTCAAGGATGTTGCCAGTGCTAAGGAAGACAAGGCCAAGATGGTCAACGATGCCTATGGATACAGCAATGAGATACTCCCGAAAGCGAAGGGAAAGGCTGCCCAGATTGTTAATGATGCCATCGCCTACAAGGAATCCAAGATCATATCTGCCGAAGGTGATGTAAGCAGATTCCTCCAAATACTCACGCAATACAGATCAGCCAAAGAGGTAACCAAAAAGAGAATGTATATCGAAATGATGGAGGAAATTCTTCCGGAAATCGAAAAGGTTTTGGTTGCGGAGGGAATCGGTAAGAATATGCTGCCCCATCTGTCGCTTGGGAAAGAGATGGGCAAAGAGATAACTACGAAGTAGCAGAGGGCTCGGAGGCTGAAAATGAAAACAAAAGGGAAACTTGGTGTAATTGTTGCTTTAATCATTATTTTCGCTGTGTCCCTCTCGGTCTTTACGGTGGATCAGACAGAGCAGGCGATTGTCATACAACTGGGGAAACCGCTGAAGGGCATATATGGCCCCGGTCTTCACTTTAAGATACCGTTTATTCAACAGGTAGTCAATTTTGAACGCAGAATACTGGTTTACGATGCCACGCCCACCGAGATCCTCACAAGGGACAAGAAGAATCTCGTGGTGGATAATTATACTAAGTGGGCTATTTCCGACCCACTGAGATTCTACACCACAGTGAGGAATGAAAACGGCGCTCAGTCGAGACTGGATGATATCGTCTACGCTCAACTGAGAGTTGAACTGGGACAGCATGACCTTTCTGATATCGTGTCGTCAACACGTGACATCATCATGACAAAGGTAACGAAGAAATCTGCAGAGCGTGCCAAGGATTACGGTATCAATGTTGTAGATGTAAGGATAAAACGGGCAGATCTGCCGGAACAGAATGAGAAGCATGTGTTCGGACGGATGAAGGCGGAAAGGGAGCGACAGGCAAAACAGTACCGCTCGGAAGGTGATGAGGAATCCAAAAAGATCACGGCGAAGGCCGATATGGAAAGGACGATCATACTTGCAAAGGCCTACAAGGAATCGGAGCAACTGAAGGGTGAGGGAGATGCCGGTGCAGTCAAGATTTACGCCGACGCATACCAGGAAGATCTGGGATTCTACGAATTCATCAGAAGTCTTGAAGCGTACAAGAAGGCCCTCAAGAAGGATACAAAGCTGATTATTAATCTCGATGCGCCGTTTTTCAAATTCATGAACTGATGGCATGGAGATAGATAGGTTTATATCAACATTGAACTTTTTTCTTGACTTTTGATATGCTTTAGTTTTATTAGTTGCACAAATACGTAAGGTTGATCTCACTATGAAACGATTCATTCGTAAACAGACAGGCAGATTTTTTAGCTTCTTTAGCTTTAGCTTTTTTTGGGAGGTCTGCCTTCTGAGCTCTTGATGTAGCGTTACATGAGCCGTGGGCAGGCCGAGCAACTGCCCACGGCTTTTTTTGTTTAAAGGCTGTGGTATTAAATCCACGGCCTTTTTTATTTTGAAAGGAGGAGAAAACGATGCGTAAAATATGTTGTATCATAACAGGTCTCATTATTATGATGGGTATGATTCCGGTTACCCATGCAAAGACGATCAAGGTTGGAGCGGCAATTAATCTGACCGGCCCGGCGTCAACATGGGGACAGTTTCATGCAAAGGGTCAACAGGACTATTTCCGGTATGTAAATGAGGTTAAGGGGGGAGTGGCTGGAAATGAAATAGAAATGACGCTTGTCGATACTATGTACAAGGTTCCAGAGGCCGTTGCGGCTGTAAGAAAGTTTGCCGTCAGTGACAAGGTGGATATGATTGCAACATGGGGCGCGGGTGAAGGACTTGCGGCGAAACCCATCATACAGAGATACGGGATACCCACGATAAATTATTCCACAAGCTGGGAGATCCTCAAGGAACCGGTCAAATATATGTACCTGCCCTTTGGTAGCTATCGACTGGATTGTTATGCGGTTCTGGAGTATATACGGACGACCCATAAAGGCACGGATGCGCCAAAGGTCGGTCTCCTGACCTACAATAATGCCTATGGTCGTTCCATACATGAACCGAGCAAAGAATACGCCGAGAAGCATAATATAGACATTGTATCGATTGAGGAGTTCCCCCCGAAAACCCTTGACCTGACAACCGAACTGTTGCGCTTGAAAAAAAACGGGGCGGAATATATCTTCATGCAGATGCTTCCCGCGGCGATAATTACAACCTTCAAATGTTCCGACCGTATAGACTATAAACCGGAATTTTTTGGAACATGGACATCGACCGATCCTGATTTCTTCAGAATGGGGAAAGACCTGATCAGAGATCGTCTTAAGATGCAATTCCCCGGCGGTCTGCCTGTCGATAAAACCGAAGGTATAAAGATTATGGAAGATATGTGGGCTCGATATAAGACTGTCGACAAGTTTGATGCGTCATACTGGGAGGGTGTTGTAGTCGGAATGATTATGGAAAGGGCCTTCATCCGCGCCAATGAAAAATATGGAGAGATCACACGAAAGACGATTAATATGGCGATGGAATCCTTCACAAATGAAGATCTTGGTGGCATTGTACCCAGCATCACCTATAACAAGACAGACCATGAAGGTTCTTTCAAAGGGAGAATCGTCAAGGTGTCTGAAGACGGAACCTATACCCCCGTTACAAACTTCTTTGTTCCTGGGAGAGAAGCGATACAGATTCTGGAGAAGAAATGAAGGCTTTTCGCGGGCAACCCGATATATTCAAGAAAATATCCGGCGATGGAAAACATGCCGATCTGAAAGTAACGTCCCTGACCCTGAGTTTCGGGGGTGTTATTGCTTTGAACGATGTCAATTTTGACGTGAAGACCGGTGAATTGTTCGCGATTATAGGACCAAACGGCGCCGGCAAGACAAGCCTTCTGAATTGTCTCACCGGATTTTACAGGCCACAGGCGGGCAGAATACTGTTCAACGAAAAAGATATAACCCATCTCCCGACGCATAAACTTGTCAATAACGGCGTCGGGAGAACCTTTCAAAACATTGAACTGTTCCCGGGTATGACGGTCCTGTCCAATATGCTGCTGGCCCGTCATATCCATTGCAGTTATGGACTGGGCAGGGCTCTCATCTTCATGGGAGGTGTCCGGAAGGAGGAGGTCAGACACCGGGCCGTCGTGGAGGAGTTGATTGACTTCCTCGAAATGCAGGCCATACGGAAAAAACCTGTTGGATCATTGCCGTACGGACTGCGGAAGAGAGTTGAACTTGGCCGGGCACTGGCACTCGAACCGAAACTGCTGGTTCTGGACGAACCCTTTGCCGGAATGAATCTTGAAGAAAAGGAAGATATGGTGAGATTTCTTTCCGAATTAAATAGGGACTGGGGACAGACGATGATACTTGTTGAGCATGACATGTCTATCGTGATGAGCGTATCGAACCGTGTAATGGTTTTGAATTTCGGAGAAAAACTGGCCGAGGGAACACCTGAAACAATACAGAATGATCCCGAAGTCATACGGGCGTATCTGGGGGACGCACAATGAACCCGAAACCAGAATCTCAAGACTCGACACCTTTAAAACAGGATACTTCAATAACCGGTCTAACCCTTCCCCAGATCCTGCTGAAACATGCAAACACATTCCCGGAACGAACCGCGATTCGTGAAAAGGCATACGGCATATGGCAGTCATACAGCTGGCGTGACTATCTTGAATTTACAAAAAAGGTTGGTCTGGGGCTTCGCTCCCTCGGTATGAAGAGGGGAGATAATATCGGAATTATCATGGACAATCACCCCGAATGGTTGTTCAGTCAATTAGGGGGACAGTCCCTTGGCGCTGTCGTCCTGAATCTCTTTACTTCGGCGGTAAGCGATGAAATGGCCGGCACCCTCAACAGGATTCAAGCCTCTTATGTGATTGTGGAGGATCAGGAACAAACTGATAAACTGTTGGAGATGCGTGACAGACTTACACATGTAAAGAAAGTTATATATGTTGATCGGACGGGTATGAGTTCTTACCGCAGTGATGAGTGGCTCATGACTTTCGCGGATCTGCTTCAGGCGGGAGAAGATCTTGACAAAAAGGAACCGGACCTGTTTGACAGCGAGGTAGGGAAGGGGAGGCCGGACGATATTGCCCTGATGATCATGACATCGGGAACAACCGGTATATCCAAACTGGCTATGATGTCACACAGTAACTTTACCCATATGGCGGCGAGCTGGCTTGAAACCATTCCAGCGGGAGTGGAGGTAGACTGGTTGTCAATTTCGCCCCCCGCATGGATAGTCGATCAGATGTGGGGTACGGGTGTGTCTTTGACCGGTGGCATGGCGATGAATTTCCCCGAGACACGTGAAACGCTTCTCGAAGATTTCCGTGAATTAGGCCCCAATATCGTTATTACATCATCCCGGTTCTGGGAGGACCTTGCCTCAACTATTCGTGTACGGATGAGCGATTCTGGTTTTATACGTAGAAAGCTCTTTGACCTGGCGGAAAAGATCGGTGGACGGATCGTCGATATGGAATCGCAGGGGAAATCGCCCGGCTCTGGACTCAGATGCGCCCGGTGGATTGCAGACCGTACCATATTCCGTCCGCTCCTGGACAGGGTCGGCTGTTCTCGATTTTACAGTGCATACACAGGGGGACATCCGATAAGCCCTGATGTCATAAGGTTCTTCAGATCTCTGAATCTGAATCTGAAGCAATGCTACGGTCTTACTGAGTCCGGCGGCATATTTCAGGTTCAACCCGATAGTGAGGTCAAGGCCGAGACCGTAGGAAGGCCTCTGTCCGGTATGGATGTGAAAATATCAGATGATCAGGAGGTTTTCCTGTCAAGTAAAACAGTGTTCAGGGGATACTACAACGATTTTGAGGCAACGGAAAATGCGTTCGTCGATGGCTGGCTGCGGACAGGAGATGCCGGGTATACGGATGATGACGGTCATCTCGTTATATTAGGTCGCAGGGAGGAGATTATCAGAAACAAGCAGGGTGAAGCCTTTTCTCCCGATTTTATAGAGACACGTATCAAATTCAGTCCTTATATACGGGAGGCGGTAACATTCGGCGAGGGGCGTCCATATATAACTGCACTAATAAATATTGATATGGGGAACGTTGGAAACTGGGCGGAAGAGAGAATGATCCCCTACACGACCTATACCGATCTGTCTCAGCAGAAAGAGGTGGAGCGGCTGATAAGCGCAGAGGTTGAAATGGTTAATGAAAAACTGCCTGATTCCATGAAGATCAGAAAGTTCATACTTCTCTACAAACTCCTTGACGCTGATGATGAGGAACTGACAAGGACAGGAAAGGTCAGGAGAAGATTTGTGTACGGTCTCTACCTGAAACTTATTACGGCCATGTACGAAGGGAAAAAGGACTTGGATGTGAAGACAACGATACGCTACCGGAATGGACAGGTGGGCACCCTGGAAACCACGGTTAGGATATTAGAACTATAAAGTAAAGCTTATACGATAAATAGTAACTATTCGTATTAAATTAACTATTGTAAAGGGGTTCGTTATATGGATTTTTTCATCCAGCTTTTGGTAAATGGGGTAAGCATCGGCTTTCTCTATGGGCTGGCAGCCATGGGATTTGTGATGATTTTCAAATCATCAAGTGTGCTGAACTTCGCTCACGGTGAGTTGATGGCTCTGGGTGCATTTATCTTTCTGGTTATGATCGGCTGGGCGGGCCTTCCCGTTTATCTGGCATTTCCCCTGGCTCTCGTCGGCTGTTTTGCCCTCGGATTTGTCGTTGAACGTATCTTCCTCCGTCCCCTGATCGGAGAACCTCTTATTTATGTTATTATGCTGACCGTAGGACTGGCTTCCATGTTCAAGGGGGTCATGCTCTTCATATGGGGCGGAAATCTCTATACCTTCCCCGATTTTCTCCCTGCGGGACTCGCCATACAATGGCGGAGTATCAACATACCCCCCGTGTATGTCATGTCGATTGCAATCGGAATAACATTTCTCATCCTTTTTGGACTTTTTTTTAAATATTCCTCACAAGGTATTTATATGCGATCGGTTGCTGATAATCAGCCGGCCGCCCTCTCTCTGGGGGTGCATGTAAGGAAGGTCTTCGCCCTGTCCTGGGCTATCGCGGCCCTTGTTGCGGGAATGAGCGGAATTGTCCTCGGCATCATCAACGGGATCAATGTTCATGATCTCTCATCCATAGGACTCAAGGTCTTTCCGGTGGTTATACTCGGAGGACTTGACAGCATCGGAGGCGCCGTTATCGGCGGTATCATTATCGGCCTTCTGGAGACATTCACAGGCGGATACCTCTCAACATCACTGCGGGATGTCATCCCCTACATGGCGCTCGTTTTTATCTTGATGGTTAAACCTTACGGCCTGTTCGGCCTGGTGGAGATTGAAAGAGTCTAATGAGAAAACTACACTTTCACCCATGCGGTAACTTCAATGAGAGATATGAACAGGAGCTGACGATCTTCGAGACCGATTTCGGCCGCGCATCCCTTCTGATCGGACTTTTCATTCTCTTTGCTGTCGTCCCTTACATAAGCGGACCGTACCTTCTCTATATTTTCAATATGATTGCCATTACCTCCATAGCGGCGATCGGCCTGAATATTCTGACGGGATTTACCGGTCAGCTTTCTCTCGGACACGGAGCCTTTATCGGTGTGGGCGCCTATGCGGCTGCCATCCTTTCCACAAAGGCGGGGTTTCCCTTTATCCTTGCCGTGCCCGCCGCGGGATTGATAACCGCCCTGGTGGGAATTCTATTCGGACTGCCCTCGGGAAGATTGAAAGGTCTGTATCTTACGATCGCGACACTTGCGGGACAGTTCATCATCGAATATCTCCTTATACACTGGGAAAGTCTTACGGAAGGAACCATGGGGATCGTCCTCCCCGGAACATCCATCTTCGGCATTGCGCTCGATAGCGATAGAAGTTTTTTTTACATCGCCTTTATCAGTCTGATCATTATGACACTTCTTGCCGTCAATATCATGCGAACGAGGTATGGGAGGGCGTTCATAGCGATACGCGACAATGACCGGGCCGCCGAGGGCATGGGTATCCCCATATTTCCCTATAAACTGTTATCCTTCGGAATCAGTTCCTTTTACGCCGGAATAGCCGGAGCCCTGATGGCATACTATATGATCAGTATCACGACGGAACCCTTCAACCTTGGCCTTTCCGTGGAATATATTGCGATGATAATCATAGGCGGACTAGGGAGTGTCGCCGGCGCCATCTATGGAGCGATTTTCATTACAGGACTGAATGAGGGATTACGGTGGCTCACCGATATACTCATGGGTATTGATATACTCAGCTCTATAGGTATCTCAATGGCGCCACTGCGTGAATTCGCCTTTGGTACGGCAATCGTCCTCTTTATCCTGCTGGAACCACGGGGTCTTGCCGAGGTGTGGCGCATCATTCGTTCCAATTTCAGGCTCTGGCCGTTCTCGTATTAATGAGAGAACGGCACATACATAAGGGGTAGTCATGGAAGATCGCATATTACTGCAATTAAATAATATAAGTGTAGTCTATTCGGATGTTATTCAGGTGCTGAAGGGTGTCTCTCTATCGGTTGAAGAAAATCATATCGTATCTCTTCTCGGTAGCAACGGTGCCGGAAAGACGACAACCCTGAAGGCAATCTCAGGTCTCCTAAAAACGGAGAACGGCAAGGTCACGGATGGTGATATCGTCTACAGAAACAAATCCATTCAGAATTCTCCCCCCGAGACCATAACGCGCCAGGGCATCATTCAGGTGCTCGAGGGGAGACAGCCGTTCAAGTACCTCACGATAGAAGAGAATCTGAGGGTTGGAACTGCCACACGCTGGGGCAAGCCCTACGGGAAGGATCTGGAACTCATATATGATTATTTTCCGCCGTTGAAGAAACGGCGAAAGTCTCTGGCCGGGTATTGCAGCGGAGGAGAACTCCAGATGCTCGTCATGGGGCGCGCCCTGATGGCGCACCCCCAACTCCTCCTGCTGGACGAACCGTCTCTGGGTCTTGCACCACTGGTGGTTATGGAAATATTCCGCATCATAGAGAGAATAAACAGAGAGCAGGGCACAACCATTATTCTGGTGGAACAAAATGCCACCATGGCGCTGCAGATCGCCCACTATGGGTATATCATGGAAAACGGCAAGATCGTCATGGAAGGATCTTCCGCCGATCTCAAAGAAAACCCGGATATAAAGGAGTTTTATCTTGGAATGGGGACATCGGGTGATGCAAAATCATACAAAGATGTGAAGTCATACAAGAGACGCAAACGGTGGCTATAGATAGCTATAGGGAAAAGAAAGAGGAGAAGACAATGGACGGTTTTTTCGATGAAAAGGAAATCAGATCGGCAGAAAGCAGAGAAGCGGATAACAATCTGCGCTTATCCGCCATGGTTGATTCTGGATACAGGCATTCAAGAAGGGTCAGAGAAACATTAGACGAACTCGGCCTGAAACCGTCGGATATATCCTCTGTGGCCGATCTCGAAAAACTACCGGTTATTTCACGGGAAAGGGTGGTCGAGCTAGAGAGGGAAGAGCCTCCGTTCGGGGGCTTGAGTGCATCGGATGTCGACATGACCCGGATATTCACCTCTCCCGGACCCGTCTATGAACCGCACCTCGGCGAAAATGAACTGTGGGCCAGAGGTTATTTCGCGGCTGGTTTTCGTAAGGGAGAAAGGGTGCTCAACACCTTTTCGTACCATATGGTTGCCGCAGGTCTGACGTTTCATGAAGGTCTCAGGTCTGCAGGGGCGACGGTTATCCCCTCGGGAACCTCAGGAACGGAAACACAAATCCAGCTAATACAGGATCTTGGAGTAACGGGATACACCGGCACGCCGAGCTTTCTGAATGCCATCATCAAAAAAGCGGAGGAGATGGGCTTTGATTTCAAAAATGATTTCGGACTCCGAAAGGCATCCTTCGTGGCCGAGCCCCTTCAGCCGTCACTCAGGAAAAGGTTTGAAGAGGAGTACGGAATCGATACCTATCAAATGTATGGGGCCACCGAGGTAGGAGACATTGCCTACGAATGTTCCGAAAAGGCCGGGTGGCATATATGCGAGGATGTTATTGTCGAAATTGTGGACCCCGCCACGGGTCGATGCGTTGAACCGGGAAAGCTGGGCGAGGTTGTGGTAACCAGACTGAACGACCTATTCTTTTTGTTTCGATTCGGTACCGGAGACCTGTCGAGTCTCATACGTGAAGATTGTCCCTGTGGGAGGACCGCTCTCAGACTGAGCGGCATTGCTGGAAGGGTAGGAGACGCGGTCAAAGTCAGGGGCATGTTTGTCGCTCCGAGCCAGATAAATCGGGTACGAGAGGTCTTTCCAAATGTCACATTTCAAGTGGTGGTAACGAGAGAATCCTACAGGGATTTCCTGACGGTTGCGATAGTGGATGATGACCACTATAAAGCCATCGATGCAGGACGGTTCGGGGAAGTATTCCGCGATATCTGCGCCGTCAAGATAGACAAAATCGAACCGGTTAAAGATGAACTGTCCGACAGGGATAAGGTCATCATTGATAAAAGAGAATGGAAATAAGGTCGATATATTGATATATAAGGAACTTGGAATTTGACACATGCTATTCCAGCAACTTGTCTATTGGATGCATACCTTAAAAACTGATCAGTTCTTTCGCGTTTGACATAAAAATCCATTTATGTGTATTGTGTCGAAACAACAGACCATCTTGCCCCCAAATGCACATCGCTCACAGAGAAGTGATGTGTCTGTTACGCTGAATCCCTTTTATCCAAATATGGGAGGTATACTATGATAAATCTCTCATCATATCGCCACGAGACAAAAGATTCCTTCCGGTCGCCAAAAGCAGCGGCGATATTCCTTCTTTTCTGTCTGCTCATAGCAGCTATCCTTGTCCCCGCCCATTTCGCTTTTTGTGATGATGACGATGATCTGCTTTTGTGCATTCCCGCCATAATAGCCGGAAGCGCTGGATGGAGGAACACGACCCTCTCACATCCCATCCCGCTGACGTACAATGGTTACGACGAAGAACTCAGGCAGTGCTGCATCGTCAAGGTGGAAGACGGTTACTGGATTGCCTATGCAAAGTATTCCAGTGTAGATGAAAGGTACTTCTTTATTTTAAAAACCAATCTTGAGGGCAGGACCATGATCCCACCCTTCCTGCTAACAAAGCTTACAAGAACGGACGAATCGGCCAGCAATTACAGGTTTGCCCTGATTCCCCGTGAAGAGGGTGGCGTCCAGGTGCTGACGACTGAAAATGGTTTCGGTAGTACTGGGCCTGCAACCCTCTACGATTATGTGTTCGATCGGCATGGCAAAATGACCCGCTGCATGCCGGTAATGAAAGAGCGCAGCTCTTCTTCGCAGGAGTTCAAATCCCTTTGGGCCGCACGCACAGCAGATGACCGGACTGTTTTCGCAGCATTTTCCGATGGTGCCATATGGGCCGGCGTCTATACAGACAGCGGTGAGGCGCTGAGCTGGGAAGCAGTGCCTAAAACCAGCAGTATGGACTATTTCGCCGCTCATTACGACGCTGCCCTTGATCGTCTCTATATTATGTACAGCAACTACTATACTGCCACGAATTCAAGCTATATGACCCGATGGACCCTGAACGGAACACGTGAAATACTGAACGATCTGAGCGGTCAAGTTGGAGAAATATACGGTCTCAAATCCTATCACCTGATGCCCACCCTCCAGGGTCTTATGGTGTCGCTGCCCAACTATGTTGATAACTACCGGTTTTTCCTTATGAACCAGGATTGCACGATAAAAAAACAGGTGGAAGTGAACGGACTTGTCGTAAATGTACAGGCCGATAATCCTGCCCATATGGTTACCCTCGACAGTAGGAACGTCGTCCGTCTGGTCTGGCGTGGTCCTGGGACACATCCCGTATTATATTACGCGGCATTTACATTAGACGGCAGGCTCCTGGTACAGCCCATGGAGATCAATCAGGCAGGTTCGGATATTGCCATGCATCCCAATGTCTTTGTCGACGGCCGCCGGACGACCTTCTTTTACAGTGTTGATTATGCTCCGGATGCCGGCTACCGCCGCCTGTTCTGCAGGCATACGGCATTTGACTTCACAGCCGGTCAACCTGATCTGGTGGCATCAGTACCTCATATTACACAGTCTCCAGAATACGCCACGTTAGGAGCTGGAGTTGCATTTAGGGTGAAGATCTTCAATAGGGGCGAGGCGGCCAGTACCGCTGCAACCGTCACACTGGCACACAACGGCGTTAATTACGTGGCGACTGTGGGGGTCCTGGAGCCGGGCCAGTCGCAGTTACTGGAAACGGAATTTCTTGATATTCCGACCCCCGCTTATCTGACGGCAATGCCGTATGTGACCCTTGATCTTGCAAACGGGTACTGGACGGGAAACAACCATGTTGAAACCCTGGTGCGGTATCCCGGACGCACACCCATCTATCCGGCAGGAAGCGAGGAGTATACCTGGACTGTCCGTGAAATGTACACCAATACACCCCTGCAATGGGCTCAGGTCATTACCACCCTGCCCAATATCCAGACGGCCGACGGTGCGGTCAAAGACGTGGTCATTCTATATGAATCTGATGAAGACGGTCACGTGACCACGCGGCTCCCGTCCGGCACCTATACCTTTCAGGTATCACGTCGTGGCTACCCGCCGGAGTCCCCCAGCAGGACAGTGCCGAGCCCTTCATCACCATATTTTGAATTGGAACCTCCCGGCACCGTGACACTGTCATTCGAGGATGGTAAAGACAGCATTCCCCTGCATCCCACACCCAACCGCGTGAGGGTTGACATGGAAGAGGACGGAGGCTCCTATCAGTACTATGCCATGGGTGATGAAAACGGTCTGGTATTGCAGGAAGTTATGCGCGGCGATTACACCTACAGCGTTCATGCCTTTGGTTATCAAGAGACCACCGGTTCGTTTAACGTTGCGGGCGGGCATGATAATCCGTATAAAATCATCCTCACCCCGACCGAGCGGGGCTCCGTATCCGGGGATACCAATCCCGGTACCGTGAATGTTTGCTTGGAGGGTACGGTTATCGGGGACATCAGTGATGGCGTCGGGGCATTTACGCTGGATGACATCCCCTACGGGACGTACCGGGTCGTATGCTCAAAAGAAGGGTACGCCCCGGTTGCTGATCAGATAACAATTGACAGCCCGACACATGACCTGGGAACGTTTAATCTTCCTGCAATTACCGAGGCCGATGAATCGCTGGGAGACTGGACCACATCCGCATGGAACAGAATCGACGAGGTCCCGGATACCTACTGGACGGATGGCTATAAGATAACCACTGCTTTCGGCGTCTTCGATTTCTCCGGAAGCATATTTTACTCTACCGACGGGACCTCGGCAGATTTTAACAGTATCTTGCTGAATCTGAGCGGTCACAACTGGTACTACTGCAGTGTGAGCACCGATCTGTTCAGTCTTGAGGATGCATTCATCTTTGGCCTTGATGGTCTCGTAGACGGTGCGGGAATGCTTGCCGGTTTTATCATGGATCAATCTGACGCCGAGTCCATCTTCAATAGTATCCTTGATCCGCTCATTGTTTACAAGATCGAGGTCTCCGGTGGCAGCACGATCGTTCGTGTTGACAGTGTCTGCCTCTATGACGGAGCAATGGAAACGGTGCTGTACGACTCTCATAACACCTGGCGGCAGGACTATTCATTCAACGGACCGATGGGTTACGCTCTGGGTGTGCATACTAATAATATCCACGAGGTGAAGCTCCGGATTTATCTGAAGGTAATGAATCAGGATTTCTGCATCGGCCCGCTCTATCTCATGGATAAGTTCATGATGGAATGGCGCTATGATGATGATAATTTTGAGCTGAAGGAGGTTATACAAAATCCTCCCAATTATCCATCATTCTCCAATTGATAAGACAAACGGGGTAATGTTTGGGACTGATACCTGTCACCTCTTTATCACGGATGATGACTCTGAGAGATCCCAGAGGCAGTGACCCGGTTGAGGAAACAAGCCATAAAAAGACAGAATAATCTGATGCAATCCCAGATTAGCTCCTATACTGTAAGCTATGGATACATATAGCCTAAATCCTTTTGACTATTTGCATAGACAGGTATAGATATACGACTATTTTTAGTGTGTATTTGAGTGCGAAGAATTGACTCTCGTCGGATATTCTCTTGCTGGGTGTGGTTGTTATGAAATTCAAGCGCATGTTTTCGATTCCTCCTTCACGGTGTGGTGCCAATATCCATGCCCGCCTTTTGCTGTATCTGATACTGATGTCTTTCGTATCGACACCAGTAGTACACGCTGCAATCAGAGGCGTTCCCGTTCCATACGCAACGATACAGGCGGCCATTGATGCGGCTGTTTCCGGCGATGTGGTACAGGTCTCTTCTTCCGGTAGCCCGTATCGAGAAAGCATTACCCTGAAGTCGGGAGTTGAAGTCGTTGGTGACGGCTCAGATACGACAACCATACAGGGTGACGGGACGAACTGGGTTGTTACGGCAATTGAAGTTGATAAAAGCACCTCTATACACGGCTTTACGATTACTGGCGGAAAAGGAGGGGTCCGCTGCAAGGACGCCGTGTTGGCCATATACCAGAATCGCATCACCGGAAATCAGGCATTCATGGGGGGTGGGATTTATATCGAGGAGGGGTCATCACTGGCAGCGCCCTCGATACAGGAAAATTCCATTGACAACAACACGGCAGATTACGGCGGGGGGATTTGTTCCGACTACGCTGATCCCATTATCCAGGGGAATGATATATCAGAGAACCACGCCGTCAACAAAGGTGGCGGGATCTTCTTGCAGGACTCCTCAGGGACAGTCACAGGGAATACTATTTCCTTGAATACCGCCGGTGAGACATCGCCCGTCTACTATGCCGGATGGGGCGGGGGAATCTTCTGCGACGGTTCGTCCACCGTCATATCAGGCAATGTGATCGATGGAAATTCCTCCATCTCCTATGGCGGTGGGATCCATTGCGGAAATTTACAATATGTGACTACTCGACAGAACCCGACCATTATACAAAACACTATTTCTAACAATGAGGCAACGGTGTGGGGCGGCGCCATTGCGGCCTACCCATCCGTATCGCCGGTTATTGAAAGGAATTCCATCATCAACAATTCGGCTGAAAACGGCGCGGGTATATACATCACGGACGCATCAGCTACCTTTGTTCACGGTTCCATCGTAAACAACGTCATTTACGGCAATATGGCAAGCGGAAGTGACTCTGAACACGAAACCTACCATGGCGGAGGGATTTATACCAACCCTACGGATGATGGGGAACCCTATATCATCAACAACACATTATTTGGAAACTATGCCGCTACGTCAGGTGGCGGAATATATTGCAGTTCATCAATTAAACCCACGATCTTTAACTGCATCCTGTGGGGCAACACCGACGATCTGGACGGCTGCTCAGCCACCTATTCCGATATACAGGATGGAGACGGGAACGGCACGAACGGGAATATCTCGATCAATCCTCTCTTCAAGGATACCGCAAACTTCGACTGCAGCCTGGCTTCCCGGTCACCCTGTCTCGATGCCGGGACAGACACGGGTGCGCCGGCTATCGACCGTGACGGCGACCCGAGGCCCGTGGACGGCAACAACGACGGCTCGGCCCGCACCGATATGGGGGCTTACGAGAGCGTTGGGTACGAAGGGCCGGTCACCATCTATGTGTCGAATCTCGGGAACGATGCATACGGCACGGGTGACAGCGCGAACCCCTTCCGGACCGTCACCCTGGGGATAGATGTCTCTCTGAGCGGAGATACGGTGCAGGTTGCCGCGGGAACCTATAATGAGAACATCAGTCTCAAGTCGGGAGTGGTCTTACAGGGCGCCGGAGCGCAAACGACCATACTGCAGGGAACCGGCACAGGATCCGTGGTTACGGCGATTGGAGCGGATTTGAATACCCGTATCGACGGCTTCCACATTACCGGGGGCGGCAGTGAAACCGGTAGCGACGGCGGAGGGATATTCTGCAGAGATTCATCTGTGGTCATTTCCAACAACAGTATCAGTGGATGTCAAGCCGCACCGGGTTTCGGAGGGGGCATCTATTGTTTGTGGTCACCCGATACAAGAATTCTGAACAATACCATAGCGGATAATTATGGAGTTTGCGGAGGAGGCATCTTTGCCGATCAGTCTCCCGGGGCGATTATCTCGGCCAATATCATCAGAAACAACCGGGCCTATAACTGGGGTGCAGGCATCTTTATCAATGATACGGCACAGATTGAAAACAACATCATCTCGGGGAACTACTTTACCGGAGGAGGGTGGCCAGAATCGGGAGGGGGGATCGAGGCCTACGGATCATCCGGGGTGATTGTGAATAATACAATCGTCAACAATGCCGCATCACGAGGAGGAGGCATATATTCATATCCCGGCGAACAACCACCTGTTATGAATTGTATCCTATGGGGGAATACGGGTGCAGATCTTTACCAGTGCACCGCTACCTACTCTGATATTGAAGACGGCAACACCGGTGAAGGCAACATTTCAGAAGATCCAAGGTTTATGAATGCTGCAAGTGATGATTACCGTTTGAGAGCGGGATCTCCCTGCATAGATTCCGCCGCTGCCGGTGGACCGGTAACCGATCTAATCGGACGAGACCGACCCCAAGGCAGGGGATATGATATGGGGGCATACGAATTTTATCCGAACAGCAACGCCCCGATAATTATGTTGCTTCTTTCTAAAGATATGTAGTAGAGTTCTATGGAAAAAGACTTACCGGTAAACGCCATATCTCACAACCCCGAATCGATCTCTTGATGACATACTCCACCCGGGCATGTTCTTATTGCGCCGATACAGACACATATGCATTGGCGGAATCCAAGTCTGTAAGGTACATCATCACACGAAGCGGATAAGAATCCGATGGAAATGGAATCATTATATTAGCCAGGACAATTCCATGTCTCTTTTTCGGTATTCATTCCTGTTCATAGCTACGGGAATCCTATTGAGCGTATCTTCCTGTATTGTTGCAATGGAAGTTTCCCCCCCCATGCGCGTTGTCGGTGGTCAGTGCGAGTATAAAAAATACGAGGGCCGAGCAACGATAGTTTCCATTCACAGAAAGGAACAACCAGATAGTTATCATGGTCCTGCTTACGAACAGTATGAGGTCAGATTCACCTATCATTCTGATGAGGCGATCAGGGAAGAATATGCCCGGATTGACGCAAGGGAGTCACTGTTATTGCTGAAAAACTCTTGGAATCCGGGACCAAGATTCCTGGGAAAATATGGTATCGAAGAAGGCGTAAGCTTTGATTGTTATCTCAAGGTCATAATCAGAGGTGCCTGCACACCCCTTATTTTTGATTTTCCGACCATTGACTTGGGCGATTATTTTGAAAACCAGTATTGATCTTGAATAACAGCAATCATATGAGAGGGGGAGGGAGCCATGAAGAGAAGAAAATATCTTTTTCATGGAATAACAGGGCTCGTTTTCTTCTTCATTATTGCAACGAATGGGTGGTCGGCAGACGGTATGCAGATCACGAATCAGTCACCGCCGCAGATAAGTCAAACAAATACTACGTCTGTCAACGGGGCTGAGCCCGAAAGTCTCTATCCCGTAATGCGTCCCGACAGGGAAACCCGGCAGAGGTGGATACGGGAATATGAGAGTGCACCGAAGATCCACATTGAAACTTTGTACGAATCGGACTTACCGAAACCTCAGGGTTCAAAGAGCCTCCTTACCCATCTGGACTACATACCCTCAGAACGGAATCAAGGATCCTGCGGTAACTGCTGGGCATGGGCAGGAACGGGGGTACTGGCTATCGCCCTCGATGTCAAAGAGGGTATTCATGAACACCTCTCGGTCCAATTTCTCAACTCATGTGACTATACCGACTGGGCCTGCTGCGGGGGTTCATTGTCCGATTTTACGGACTTTTATCTCCAGAGCGGTCAGGCCATTCCGTGGGCAAACACAAATGCAAGCTGGCAGGATGGCACCCAGACCTGCAGTACGGGATCACCATCGGTATCCTGCTGCGACATTTCCATGTCTCCTAGCTATTATGTGGATTCCATACAGGCTCAGACCATCGTAACCCATGGAGTCGATGAATCAGTGGCTATCGCAAACATCAAGTCTGTGCTGGCCAGCAATAAAGCTGTATACTTTATTTTTTATCTGGCCGACACCACCGACTGGAATTCCTTTTATAATTTCTGGATCAACCAACCTGAATCGGCCATATGGGATTTTACCCCCTATTGCGGCCACACCTGGATAGAAGGGGAGGGCGGCGGGCACGCTGTCCTGTGCGTGGGCTATAATGACGATGATCCTGATCCGGCAAATCACTACTGGGTAATCCTTAATAGCTGGGGCACGGCCGGGGGCGGCCGTCCAAACGGCCTTTTCCGTGTGGCCATGCACATGAACTATGGCTGTAATCTGATAGATGGAGAAGACACGTTTTACAGCATCTACTGTCAGACTCTGGATGTCTCGTTTGGAGACAATACTGTCCTGTGGGATCAACCGGGCAGTATTGATAACTCAGTCGTCTATGCCAACCAGGATTTTGAAGCAACGTACAACGATAAAGACACCTGGATAGCCGATGATTTTACCAATAAACGGAACTGGGTAATAAATAAGATATTTATCCCCGGTAACACATGGGCTACGAGATGTCATTTAACCAGCGCCGACTATCTCAACTTTCAGATCTGGGCTGATAGTTCAGGGGTGCCTGCAGGATATCCTGACGGCGGATTGGGAGGCTACGGATCACCCCTATGGAGCCTCCGGGTGACTCCTACGGACCCGCAGATTACCTTGAGTCGGGGTTTGTATGAATCCGACATGGAATATAACACCAATGTTACGCTCACACTGACCACACCTTTCAATCTCCAACCCGGCACGTACTGGTTTGTCTTTTACCCCGAATTAAACTTTGACACTGGCGGTCAGTATGGCAGGCATGTATCCTGTACCGACAACGGGTATGCTGCGCAGGTCATAAATCCCGGAGAGGGATTTGGTTTCCCGACCTCCTGGACATCGGTACAAGACGGATCTACATGGGTTCTTTCGGAACATGATTTTGCATTTCGTCTGGATGGTACCGTGTCTGATGGGACAAGTGTCGTGCCCTCATTACTGTTATTGCTGCTCGGCAATTGATACACTCGTGATAAGGGAGGTAAGGTAAGTCTAAAACTTGCCTTGTTTAGGAAAATTCCCAAACTTGTTTAAGAAACACGAAAAGGTATAACAAATCATTAAGGGTGTTAATTAGTCTAATCTATTATAATAATTACATTGACATTTATATCATAATATATTTTATTTTGATTCAAGTATGAAAAATGACTATAGAGATTAAATATGCCGAGTCAAAATGTTTTATACGAAACTTTTCCCTATGCACAGGAAAGAATCCGGTAACATGAAGAGGGCACTTATATTAGGGGTTTCCGGCCAAGACGGTTCCTACTTAAGCCGTTTTCTTCTCGAAAAAGATTATGAAGTCATAGGAGCTTCTAGAGACGTTCAAATGTCCTCATTTCAAAACCTTGTTCGCCTGGGGATTTATGACAAGATCAGATTGGAATCTGTTTCTTTGAGTGACTTTAAGAGTGTCCTTCAAGTTATAAATAAACATAAACCTGATGAAGTATACAACCTAGCTGGACAAAGTTCAGTGGGACTCTCATTCGAACAGCCAGTGAGAACCTTCGAGAGTATCGGCGTCGGAACCATTAATCTCCTTGAAGCAATACGGTTTTTAGGAAAACCGATTAGAGTCTATAATGCCGCTTCAAGTGAATGTTTCGGCGATACTATTACCAATATTGCCGATGAATCGACACCTTTTCATCCAAAGAGTCCATATGCTGTCGCCAAGGCTGCAGCCTTCTGGCAGGTAGCGAACTATCGAGAAGCATACGGGCTTTTTGCTTGCTCGGGTCTTATGTTTAATCACGAATCGCCACTTCGGCCCAAGTGTTTTGTTACAAAAAAGATCGTAACAACGGCAAGCCGTATCGCTGCCGGTAGTAAGGAAAAACTAATACTTGGCAATATTGCCATACAAAGAGATTGGGGCTGGGCTCCGGAGTATGTCGAGGCTATGTGGCTCATGCTCCAACAAAAGACACCCGATGATTACATTATTGCCACGGGTGAGAGCAACTCCTTGGAAGATTTCATTAATGAAGTTTTTTCCTATTTAGGCTTACAATGGCAGGACCATGTCGATATCGATAAAAACCTTTTTCGACCAACGGATATACTCAGTATAAGGGCCAATCCCGGAAAGGCATCAACAAAACTTGGATGGACGGCACGATACAAAATGCGCGAGGTGGCACGAATGATTATTAATGAAGAAATAAATGTTATAGAGTAATTAAGAAAAGATGCGGACATATGATCCCCTAACAATTGACAAATTTATTCTTGACAAACAGGAACCAATAAATGATTATATAGTACAGATGGGGTATGAGACATAGGATAAGATATGTCATATGAGCGTATATATATTATTCTTATTTTTTTATTTTTCATTCTTGTTGCCTCTTCCGCAGGTGCAATAGATAAAAAATTCGATGTTAACATTGATCAAATAACTTTTGAAGAAAGTATTGCAAAGTTAAGTGAAATTTTTGACGTTAATATTACTCTCATGGGTATAAATAATCTTACCCAAAGCAAATTTAACCTCACCTTAAGACACGCAACCCTTGAACAAGCCATAAAGGAAGCAATGAGGAAAGTTGGTCTTCAAAATCATATCCTTGACATGGACCAACAAAGCAACTTCACCAGAGTCTGGATTTTACCAAATGGTACAATAAAAGACACAAGCGATCAAAATGTGCACTCCAATAAGGGAAAAGGGGGTATAAGGCAATATACACAGTTAGAGCCTACTCAATCTGAAAACTTCAGAATGATGACTCAAGAAGAATATGACCGTTTAGAACCAGAGTCAGATAAAAATTACAGAAGTATGACTTCTGAAGAATTTAAGAAGTTAGAGGCTGCCGAATCTAAAAACTTTAAAACGTTGACTCAAGAAGAATATAACCTTTTGGAACCAGAGTTAGACAAAAATTATAGGGGTATGACTCCTGAAGAATTTGCAAAGTTAGAAAAAGAGTTGTAACAAAGTGTAAAGTAAAGTTTTGTCTTTGCTTTCACCTATTATGATGTAAGATAATTACAACCACATTTACTTAGGAGGAGATGGCAATGAAAAAATTAATGTTTGTGGTATTGGTATTATGTTTAACTTTGTATGCTACGGCATCTATTGCTGGATGGGCTAATTACTATGTTAAATGTACCGGCCCATATGAAAGTTCTAGTTATCCCGCTGTAGGCCAAATAATGAGTGTTCAACTAGAACCTATCGCTGGTGGAACAGCAAATTATTATCGTATTAATGCTGATGTTGCCAACGAACTACTTGCAGTTGCTTTAACTGCAGTAAGTAGTGGTTTGCCTGTTCGAGCTAATATAGAACTAAATTACTCAAATGGCCATTGGAGTGACTACGAAGTAATGACATTGTTTATTTACGATTCAGAAAGTTCACTTCCATAACACATTTAACGAATTACATCACATTATAATTATTATCGTATAAGTTGATGGTTTGATACTCAGACATACACTGAGTATCAAACCACATTTATAAACGCTGAAGTAAATTTTTACTTACAATATCTTTTTTCTATTCTTTTTTAATTTAATTACATAGATATTATAAAGAATTAAAAAAATTGTTCCAACAATTACTAATGTCAAACCGATCGATTTGACTCGTATTGATTCATACAACAATAGAATTGAGGCTATCAGTCTGATCAGGAAAAAGTTATAAGAAACAACGGCTGTCCCAATTTTATGTGTTTCCCACGCTTGATAAATCCAAGAAGCTAAAAAAAGTACCCCGCCTGATATTCCTGCTAATTCGGTCATTGTTGCGTTCCCTATTATTCTCAACTTGATTCCAGTTTATAAAGATTTCAAAAAAGTGAATTTTTAAATTATTTAAAGCGGTTTAGCAATTACAATTATAAAGGGAAATTTAATATAACTTTTTTTCACATTCACATATGTTGAAACGAATTTTATAAATTTTCTGTATCCCCATTGATTAATATGTTCAGGATGATTGCCAAAAGAAAGAATATGCCTGCCCCTTATAAGATTCATTAATCGAAACCATGGTTCAAGTGGTACAGTTAATAGAAGATACCCTCTACTTAACAGCGTAAGTTTGTTTAAAAATCGAGATGGATTAACCAAGTGTTCAAGAACCTCCGATGCTATAACTAAATCAAAACTATGATCTTCAATATTCCAGTCAAACAAATCAACCTTAATAAACTCATATGATGGATAAATTGTCCGAGCTCTGTTTAGCGCTTCATCCCTAAGATCAATACCAACAAGTGATTTAAAAGTAAGCTCCCTTTTTTCCAACTCTTCCAAAAAATATCCTTCACCCGTTCCGAAATCAAGGACAGTGTTTGGGTGAATTTCCTTGATTTCTTTGACTATGGCATCAAAAAATCTGCAAAGAACAAATTTTTGAATCGGATTCTTGTTTCCATACTTTAGATGTTGTGAATTTACAGTATTGTGAATCATAACTCTTAGCAATCTCTTTATTATTTTTTTTCAACAATTATCAAAAGCGTTAATCCTACAGGCGGTATAATCCTATTTTCAAATTTAGAAAACCAGAACCGAAGAAAAACCGATAAACATCGGTGATCAAACCTTATATTTTCTCCTCTCATGGATTCATTAACCGGTCTTTTCAGGATATAAAGGTGAAACCATGTAACAGGAAACCCTATAAAGTTCCAATATCTCATTGTTTTGATATTACAAGAGCTTGAATTGAAAAGTTTTTCAATCATTCTTTTGTTATATCTACGGTAGTGACCGACGGCAACATCTTTTGGACCATACAAAGAGGGAACAGCAGGTACTGTAATGACAAGGTGCCCACCAATTCTCAGCATCGACGTTAATGCTGATATCGCTTTTGCATCGTCCTCTATATGTTCGATCACATCAAGACATACGATTTGTTTGAAGGAGTTTTGGTTTTTCGCCGAGAACTCAGAGATCGTCACATTATGAAGAGAATCCGATGATACATTGTGTTTGGACAGAAGTGCCCGGCCCATGCTTAGCATCTCATCTGATGTGTCGATTGATATGACGTTAAACCCTTTTTCTAGCAGATAAAGCGTCAGCCCACAGGCTCCACATCCCACATCAAGGACAACATCGTTTTTACTAAGGACCCGTATGACAAGTTTGTTTAAAGCATTTACCCGAAAATCATCTTCCTGCTTAGCACATATGTTTTTCCAGTGTTTATATAGGCCATCCTGGTCCATCTTATGTATTTCCCATCTCTTGTGTTTGATCGTTTTTGGATAAAGTAAAGTATATTATGTTATCAGGGTCACTTCGTATCTATAAATCGCGCGATCCGAGTTGACTCATTGTAATATTTTCATAAGCATGAAATCTTATTTGTTTAATATCAATTCCACAATATCATCTTTGGATCGCTTCTGGGTGTTGTATGTCACCATTTCCGCTATCAAGCCTGCTGAAAAAATCTGACACCCCATAACAAGCAG
>Ga0116164_10000839_pt1 | contig 24762 bp, 21 predicted proteins | sample AD_UKC109_MetaG_FD_89888 | JGI IMG/M metagenome (GOLD analysis project Ga0116164, IMG submission 89888) | Active sludge microbial communities of municipal wastewater-treating anaerobic digesters from Hong Kong - AD_UKC109_MetaG | ecosystem: Engineered > Bioreactor > Anaerobic > Digestate... | reverse complement strand
TTTCTGGAAGACCCTCAAAGTAGTTTTTCACAATGAACATATTGAACTGAACAATGGCAAATGGCATGATGCAGGCCCAGTATGTGTTGTAGATGCCAATGGTGCGGATGACCATATACGCCGGGATAATCCCACCGAAAAAAACCATACTGATGACATAGAGCAGCGAGATAACCTTGCGACCTTTAAAGGCGGGCTTGGATAACGGGTACGCTGTCGTGATCGTTGTAATCATGGAAATGAAGGTGCCCAGTGCGAATACGATCAGCGAGTTTTTCAGAGCTGTGAAGAAGCTGGTCTTCGTCAGGATATAGTTGACGGTTTCCAGCTGGAAGCCGTTGGGCCAAAAAAGCACTTGACCTGCGGTTACCCTTGTTCCCAGGCTGAAGGCCTTGGAAACCACGTGCAGGCAGGGGAAGATCGCGATCAACCCGAAAATCGTCAAAACGATGTTAGCTATGACAACAGTAATCCGTTCGCTTTTCCCCAGAGGTATTTTGTTGGTTATGGTCTTTTTGGAACCGGTCAATTTGTTCATCTCCTTACCAAATGCTGCGCTTAAGCAGCTTTCTACTCACCGTGTTTGCCCCGACAATCAATACAAACGCGACGACGGAGTTGAACAGCCCCAAAGCGGTTGACTGGGAAAAGTTCATTTGTCCCATGCCTAAGCGATATACATATGTTTGAATAATGTCCGCAACATCATATACCGCTGCGTTATAGAAAACCAAAACCTGTTCAAAGCCGGTATCCAGGATATAGCCGACTTTGAGAATCAGCATCAGTACAATCGTAGGTGCAAGGCTTGGAAGGGTAACATGCCAAATGGATTTCCATTTGCCGGCACCATCAATGCGGGCGGCCTCATACAAGCCAACATCGATAGCGGTGATTGCGGCGAGATAAATGACAGTATTGTATCCGATCTCTTTCCAGCCCTCCGTGAAGACAAGCAACCCTCTGAATACGCCTGTATCGGTAAAGAACCGGATTCGGTCTAAGCCTGCCGACGCAATCCAGGTATTGACAATTCCATAGGAGCCCAGAAGGGAATAGAAAATACCAAACACAATCACCCAAGAGAAAAAGTAAGGGATATAGATTGCGGTTTGCAGCGTCCGCTTGTAAAACCTGCTGCGGATTTCGTTCAGCAGGATCGCGCAAATGATTGGAAGGGGGAACAGGAAGATGACTTTGTAACCGTTGATAACCAGCGTGTTTGTAAGGACCTTGATAAACTGCGAACTGGCAAACAGCTTTTCAAAGTGCTGAAGTCCCACCCAGGGACTCTTTGCGATAGCATCTATCGGGTTCGCACCGGCAAAGATGTTATAATCCTTGAATGCCATTGTGATGCCGTATAGAGGAAAGAACTTATAGACAAACAAGAAAACCAGACCGGGGATCAGCATCAGATACAGCGTAGGGTGCTGTGCGACATAAACTATGAAATAGTGTAATTTTGTCCGTATAGAGGGTTTGTGCTTTCTAACATCCATGCGGGCATTCATACCTGTTTCCGCCATTACAATTCGTCCTTCCAGCGCCACTAATTTGTGTCAAATGAACAATACAGTGTTATTTATTATGTCTAATGCTAACATTTTTAAAAACATCCGGTCAATGTTCATATTATTAATCTTCTATCCTAAATGTATGATTTAAGCAATCAATTGGAGGAATTCTCATGCGAAATAGCAGAGGAAATATACCATTGTGTAAATATGCGAATGGATTTTCAGGACTATTTGTCTGGTGCTTCAGTACGGAACTGTGCCTGCAGGATAATGGAAACACAAGTCCCTAAGCCTTTTTGAGATGAAATGGTAAAAGCGCTTTCGCTACCCTGGAATAATTTCAACCGTTCTCTTACGTTGGCAACGCCATAACCTTTATCAAGGCCGACAGACTGTGTTTCAAGTTTGCTTCGGGTTTTTTCGCTCATACCGCTTCCGTTATCTTCAATTTCTATTAATATACGGTCCTTGTCCAGCCAAGCGCGGATGGTCAGCTTTCTGTCGGGTTTATCGTCATTCAACAAGCCATGGAGTAATGCGTTTTCTACAAGAGGCTGAAGAGAGAAACGGGGCAGTAAGCATTCTTTCGCAGGCGGATCAATATCCAATTCCACCGTGAAAGCATTTTTAAATCGCCGCTTCATGATGCTCAGGTAGTTCTCTGTCAGTATAAGCTCTTCTTCAAGCGTAACGGCACCCGGATCCTGATTGAAACTCAGCCGGAGGTATTTTGAAAGTTTATTGACCATCCATATACTATCTTTGGTATCGCCATCCGTTATCAGCCATTTAATGACGTCCAGTGTGTTGCAAAGAAAATGCGGTTTGATCTGCGCCTGAAGCGCCTGCATCTGATACTGGGAGATTGCCAGCCGGTTTTCATACCGTTCTTCAATGATCTTCTGCGCTGCTGAAACCATTTTTCCGGCGCTTGAACGTAGCCGCGATATGGCATCCATGCGGCTGTCGGTTGTATCGGTGGCTACAGTGATGTTCTGTTTTTCCAGGGCGTATACAGCCTGATTGATCATATTTGCCGTACGGCTGAGCGTAATATTGTAAGCGATGATAATAACGATGACTAAAAGCACCATGAGCGTAGCGATAATCAGAATGGCCAGAAGGCCGGTTGTCGCTGCATTGGGTTTAAGGATGGATGTCCGGCTGGCAGAGGCCATAATATACCACCCGGAGGTATCAATCTGATTATATGCAATCAGGGTATCCCCTGCGATCGTGCCCAAAGCTGTGCTGCTAATCTTCTGTATTTGCTCTGGGGCCAGATCCAACTGTGGGCTGTGTTCTGCGCTGGAGTGTGCGATGACTGTGCCGGTACCGTTGATCAAATACAAATCCGCACCGTCCGTACTGCTGGAAGTGAAAATTGTATTGATATCATCTACATTGATATCCAGATACAATGCGCCGACGATCTGATTGTAATCCTCACGGCCCGATACGACTGCCAGGCATGAAATAACGGACATGGGCTGCCCGTTGATTGTCGTAACCGTGCTGGTTTCCTGCCAGATTATGCCGCCTTTGCGGTCTCTGGCCAGGGCTTGAAATTCTGTGTCATTTTCCAATAGAGATAAGGAGAAGAATGTTTCATTCTGGTGTGAGTATAATTTCTTATCCGCCACATACAGGCGTACTCTGGCGATCATATACTTCCCGATGTATTCATTAAGGACCCGGGTCATTTCGGAATACTCTTGCAGTTGTTCCTCGGTAGCGGAATCTGCATTCAGGTAAGGGTAAATGGTACCCAGCAGTGTTCTGGCACTGTCGGCAGTCTGTTGCAGTCTGTAATCAAGGTTGTTTTTGGTTTGCTCTACTGACTGCTGCATGCTTCTGAGTATTTCGGTATCGACGGCGGAGGTAGTGGTCTGCGCAATTAAGTGAATGCAGGTGATTGAAAGGCCGATCAGCGCAGCGATAAGCGTTGCCAATACGACACCCATGATAAAAGGATTCTTTTTGGGAAATGAAAACCTTTTCATTGCGGTTTGCCTTTCCAGGAGCCGAGTATGGAATTCTCACGGTACTCGCTGGGCGTAAGGTCGGTATACTTCTTAAAAAGCTTTGAAAAATAGCTGGGCGACAGATACCCTACCATAAAGCATACATCGTATAGAAGTATGTTGGAATCGGTAAGCAGTTCTTTGGCATGCTGTATCCGTTCGCTTGTAATATATTCATTGATTGTTTTACCGGTCTGCTGCTTAAAAAGCACGCATAGGTATGTCGGCGTCAAGAACACTTCCTGTGCAAGACCTTTGATGGATAGCCGTTCCGCGTAATTTTGTTCGATGATGCGCTTGACATGGCTGATCACGGATGTGGACTGCGGATCGCTGCGGTTTTTCAGTACGCTGGACACATCCGTGTATGCCCGGGCAATCAGGTCATCCTGCTCCTGGTAATTCTGACATAAGAGAAACTGTTCCATAAGGGTTCGCTGGGATGCATAAACACCTTTTTCGCTTGTAGGGATATTGGTTAACAGTCTGGAGGGAAGCATCAGCATGAAAATCAAGAAATTTTGCTGTTCCTCGTTTGAGGGTATCTGCCGTGCAAAAGCGATAAAGGTCTGTCTGACTTTCTGTATTTCTTCGGAATCGCCATTTATGATGGCCTCGCAGATCCACTTTTCCGCCCTCTCGCGCGTATTTTTCAGATCGTCGACTTCTTCAAACTTCTTAACGGAAAGCGGCAGACTGTCGTCGATCAGATAATGCTTCTCGATGGCCTCGCACGCGCTCTGATATGCGTCCCGGACTTTCAGAATACTGGAAAAACGGCTGCTGATGCCAATGCTGACTTCAACATTCATTTCCTCCAAAAGCTGCTTGCGTATATCCATGGTTACATTGAGGAATGTCGTTTCGCAGTCGCTGCCCTCGGCGTTAACGATCAGGATATACTCTGACAGCCTGTCCTTAAAACAGATGCTGCTGTTATACATCTGCAGGACATTTTCGCAAATCGTTTGGATTTTCAAACTGAACAACATGCGCTCTTTTTCATTTAGGTCGCCCATGATTGTCCATTTGTTTAGCAGATGAACAACCATGACGATGTAATGGGTGTTCTTTTCCAGCGATATTCCAAGAAATTTCAGCTCACTGAGCACAACGGCCTCATCTTCATCGCTTTCGCGCAAAAGTGCCGAAAGCCTTCTGTTGCGAAGCAGAGGCAAGGATTGTGAAAGAAGCTCTTCCATATCGCTGAAACGTTTTGCTTGCTTGATCTCCTTGTCGATCATAGCAACAATCCGGGTGAGCGTCGCATCCATCTCATCAAGATCGATGGACTTTAATATATAGTCCACCGCATCCAGCTTCAGGGCGTCCTTCAAATACTTAATATCAGCGTGGCCGCTGATGAAGAGAATCTTGGTTCGCGGATGAGCGTTACGGATTCGCTTGGCAAGCTCTATACCGTCCATATACGGAGTGCAGACATCGGTAACGATCAGGTCCACCTGATGTGTCCTGGTATATTCCCAAGCTTTCATGCAATCCGGAAAAACAGCAACGATTTGAACGTTATGCTTGCTCCAATTAATATGATTTTGAAGGCCGCGCAGTACAACCTCTTCATCATCCACTAAAATTGCATTGTACATAGAACCAGCCTCCCATCCCAGAAAAGAACAGGCTTAACATAGCAAGCCCTGCAGCAATGCTATGTTAAGCCAATGAGCCGTAGACAGCCTAAAGCTGCGGGTACATCTCTTTGGCGTCGGCACTTGGCTGCAGCATAACGCCATCGCCGGCCAGGATGTTTCTGAGCTCCTGCACATCGACTGAGCCGGGATGGATACCCTTTTGAACAGCTATCGCAGCGCCGACTCCGGCTGCCTGTCCCATAGCCATTAACGGCGGCATGACCCTGGCAGAGCTCATTGCTACCGCATCCATGGATGCACAGCGTCCGCTGAACATAAGGTTTTTGATATCCCGTGAACATGTCATCCCGTAAGGAAGTCCATATGGTTTGACTTTTTTCACGATGGTGCTGCTGCCGGCACCGTCATGGATATCAATGATATAGGAGCCGATGCCGATGGTGTCTTTGCCAATGACCCCGTTTACAAGCATCTCTTCTGTCAGCGTTTCGAGGCCGTGAAAGCGGCGTGTTTCCCGTACGCCTAAGAAGGGGCTGATCTGCGTAAGGTAACAATTGGCAAAGCCGGGCACATACTTGCGCAATGTTTGTATCAGCTTGAAATTCTGAATATGGCCTTCGATTTCCGCTTTTGTCAGATCGTAGACATCGCTCCCGTCGATGCCCAGATGCCGCGTGCAGTTCAAATGGGCCTGTCCGGGTATCAGGCTCTGGATATAGATGATGGTATCCCGGTTGACCGGCAGCTCTCCTTTTTCCTTCAGCTCGGTAAAGAGCTTGCGGAAACCGACCAGCGCATGATGGCTGGGATTTGTACGGAAATAGGATGCGTCATAGCCCGGATACGTTTCGATTGTTTCTGCCAATTGCATCTGTTCGGGATGCTGTTCAATATAATCGATAACCTGGTCAAAATCGATTCCGCCAACTGTACACATCAATGTCGGCGGCTGCAGAACACCCGTGCCCTTTTGTCCCATCTCAAAGGTAGCGCCGGCCATATAGCCAAGGTCTCCATCTCCCGTGGCATCGATATACACCTTGGCCCGGGCTTCGATCCGATGGGATTTGCCAAACAGCGTTATCGATTGCAGGACTCCGTTTTCAACGTTGGTATCGATCACGATGGTATGCAGAAGGATCTCCACGTTTGCTTCGATACACATTTGCAGCGCAATGACCTTAAACACTTCATGGTCATAAACCGTAACGGAGTCGTGCATCGGGCACCAGTGATGCGGACTGGCTGCGTTTACTTTGGTCAGCTCGTCAATGAATTCCTGGGCGATGCCGCGAATGACCTGATTGCCGTCCTTGTCCAAATAGGCAAGCAGTGGCAAGCCAATGGTGAGGTTGCCGCCTAAAAAGCCGTTTTTTTCGACAAGCAGTACTTTGGCCCCTTGTCTTGCAGCCGCGATCGCTGCAGGCAAACCGCCCGGTCCGCCACCGATTACAATGACATCATACTCTACAAAATTCGTTTTCATTTCTGAATATCTCCAACACTTTATCATTTACCCCTTGGTTAATTATAGTATAAGTGTCGAAATTTCGCCTGTCAATTCTGTGTGGAATATTCAAAAAGAATGGAATAGATTCGAAACATTGGACAATAAAAACCGAAAATCCCAAAAGTTTGTGCATTGACGCTGCTGAAAAACGGGTGTTAACATCAGGCCATATAGGATACCGAACAGAAAAACAACGGAAGAAGGATCACCCATGAAGAAGTATATACGCGAGGTCCCGGTGCAGTCGCAGAATCCTGCGGAAAAATTAGTCTTTGATGTGGTTGTCGTTGGCGGCGGAATGAGCGGTCTCTGCGCAGCAATCGCATCTGCCCGCCAGGGCGCAAAAACTGCGCTGATTCAGGACCGGAGTGTTTTTGGCGGGAATGCCAGTTCGGAAACCCGCATGCATATTGCCGGTGCTTCCTGCCACTGGGGAAAAGAGGATGCCGCGGAAACGGCCATCCTGATGGAATTGCAGCTAACCAATAAATACCTGAATGACAGTTACAATTACTCAATCTGGGACGGTGTGCTTTGGTCCGCAGCAATGGACACAAAGAACCTGTATGTGTATATGAACACCACGATGGATTTGGTGCATTCGGACGGGCAGGAAATCCAGTCTATCGAATGTTATCAGATGAGCACTGAAAAGCGTTATTCTTTCCAGGCAAAAATATACCTGGACTGTACCGGAAACGGAACACTTGGCTACTTCGCCGGAGCGGAGTATATGGTTGGCCGTGAGGCGTCCGATGATTTCAACGAAAAGGACGCGCCTCCTCAACAGGACGGCTTGACAATGGGCAACAGTATATATTTCTGCGCCCGCGATACGGGGAGTCCTGTAAAATTCGTGCGTCCGCATTGGGCCTATACGTTTGATGAGAGCGATTTTGTGCATCGTTATCATGGTGATGTCGTTGTGTATCATGACGCTACGGATGTCGTAGTGCTCAAACCGGGTGAGGATTATGCCGATCACGCAGACCAACTGGTAGAAAAGTACGATGTACAGTCCGGCTATTGGTGGATCGAACTTGGCGGTGACTGGGATGATATCATAGCCCAGGCCGAGGATATCCGCTATGAGCTTTACAAATGTGTGTATGGCGTTTGGGATCACATCAAAAACGGCGGCGATCACGGAGCGGAAAACTACGAACTGATTTGGGTGGGCAACGTTCCCGGGACCAGGGAAAGCCGCAGGTTGGTCGGTACGTATATTCTGACAGAGAACGATATTTTGGAGAATCGGGTTTTCCCCGACGCGGTGGCCTATGGCGGATGGCCTATGGATGAGCATATAGCCGGAGGATTCCGCGCAAAGGGGCAAATCCCCTCGATGGTTAGATCCTACGACGGACTGTTTTCGATCCCTTACGGTTGCTTCTGCTCCAAGACGGTTCGCAACATGATGATGGCCGGGCGCAATATCTCCGCATCAAAACTGGCGATGGGTGCGACCAGGGTTATGGCAACCTGCGCGGTTGGGGGCGAGGCTGCCGGAACCGCAGCGGCCATGGCTGCTTTACGGGGTATATCACCGGTGCAGTTCGGAGACCGTTATATGGATGAGCTCCGGCAGGAACTGCTGAAAAATGATTGTTATATTCCTGGCTGTGCCAATGCAGATGAGAACGATTTGGCTCGCCGCGCCGTTATCGCCGTTAGCTCCATGCGGGAAGGCTGTGAGGGAGAACAGGTGATCAGCGGCGTAACCCGCCGGGCAGATGGAAACAGTAATCTCTGGTGTTCCAACGGGATCTCTGCGAACGGCGAGTGGCTGTCCTTTTCATGGGACAAAGCGATCGAACTGCATCAGGTCCGACTGACGCTGGATCCGAATCTTTCGGAAGAACGGTGTATATCCGTTTCCAAGGCCTTCATTGATAAAGAACCGTTAGGCGTAGCAAACGAACTGGTGCGGGACTATACGCTGATCGCCTTAAAAGACGGCAAAGAGGTATACCGCTTGAATGTTTTGAACAATTACCAGCGGCTGGTTATCCATGATGTAGCGGAAACGGTACTGTGTGATACGCTGCAAATCTGCGTCACTGCGACAAACGGCGATCCGGACGTGCGCATATATGAAGTCCGCGTGTATTAATTCTTCTTGGGAAAAGTTTCGGTTTTCAGCATTGGAAAGGCGGTATAAAAGTGACAAATGTTACGATAACAAAAAGCATACCCGTTGCGGCATCCTATGATGTGGTCGTTTGCGGCGGAGGCCCCAGCGGATTTATCGGTGCGATCGCTGCAGCCAGAAAAGGCGCAAAGGTAGCGCTGATCGAACGCTATGGTTTTTTAGGCGGGATGGCTACGGCCGGATTGGTGGCCCCGATCAGTGAATTCTGCTACAATAACGAACTGGTTGTCGGCGGGATTCCGTGGGAATTTGCACAAAGACTGGAAGCGGAAGGCGGAGCGACGATCGAATATCCGTTGGGCAGTGTCTGCTTTGATCCGGAAAGATACAAATTATTGGCACAGCAAATGCTTCTGGAATCGGGCGTGACCCCTTATTATCACGCGTACCTTTCGGACTGCCTGATGGACAACACTGCCATAACCCATGTGGTTTTTGAGAGCAAAAGCGGAACGACCGCCCTTGCGGGCCGTTATTTCCTCGACTGTACGGGAGACGGAGATTTGAGTTTTCTCGGGGGCGTACCCATGCAGGCTTTTTCCGCTCCGCTTCAGCCGGCGTCTTTATGTTTTTGCCTCGGCGGTATAGATGCCACCGCGCTGCCGAAAATCCGGCATGAAAAGCAAGGGGTTAATTACCACATGGAATCGCTTAGAAATGTGCTGCTGCCGCTGATGGAAAAAGGAGAGATTCCGCGCTTCGGGGGCCCGTGGATGTGCTGGATGCTTTCCAAAGACCGGGTCTTGGTGAATATGACCCGAACGGAAGGCAATATGATTGATGAAAGGGAGCAGACGCAGGTCGAATGCCGCTTGCGTGAAGATGCCTTTCAACTGGTGCAAGCGCTGGCCGAGAACGTTGAAGCGTTTAAAAATGCAAAAATTGTTTATACCGCTACCCAGGCAGGAGTACGCGAAACACGGCATATCTGCGGGGCACATATTTTAACAGGAAGCGAGTATGCCTCGGCGACGCGTTTTCCGGACGCTATCGGACGTGGAGCGCATCCCATTGATATACATTCTGTTTCGGGAGGCAGCCAGCGCTGTGAGTTCCTCAAAGAGGCGGCGTATATTCCATATCGCTCCATCATAACAAGCGATATTACCAACCTGCTGGTGCCGGGCCGTAGCTTCTCGGCGGATCGTGAGGCATCCGCTTCCGCTCGGGTGCAGGCATCCATGATGGGGCTTGGACAAGCGGCAGGATTTGCGGCAGCACAATGCACAGCAAGAAATTGCAGCGTTCAGGATGTGGATGTCGAAATTCTTCGGAAGGAACTCATTTCTGTCGGCTCGAATATAAGCTGACATTGTGGCAGGATCGATTGATGATACGTAATATCAATCTGCCAAAGTACCGCCTGGCGGAAATCCGAATCAGGCATATATGATTTTTGGAGGGTAAATCCAATGAAAGCAGCTGTATTTTATGGCAAGGGCGACATCCGGGTGGAGGCTGATTATCCCACGCCGGAGATCAGGCCAAACGAAGTGTTGATTCAAGTGAAAGCCTGCGGTGTATGCGGTACGGATCTGCATATTTTTGCCGGGGCCGAAGGGGCGACAGACTGTAACCCGCCGGTTATTCTGGGTCATGAATTCAGTGGTGTGGTTACCAAGGTTGGACAAAGCGTGACGCGTGTGAAGGTAGGGCAGCATGTAACCGTTAACCCAAACGTTTCCTGTGAAAGCTGTGAGCAATGCCGGCGCGGCAACCCCCACTTCTGTGACGAGATGGCGGCTACGGGTGTGAACTTTGACGGAGGCTTCGCTCAATATTGCAAAGTGCTCGAAAAACAGGTTTTCGTCGTTCCGGACTTCGTATCCTTTGAGGAAGCCGCGCTGTGTGAGCCTGTAAGCTGCTGCCTGCATGGGATAGACCTGTGTAATATAAAGTGCGGCGATACCGTCATGATAGTAGGCGGCGGCACAATCGGCATGATTATGCTGCAACTCGCACAGTTGAACGGAGCGGTTCGTACGGTTTTGCTGGAGACCAATGAAAACCGATTTGCGCTGGCAAAAGAACTTGGCGCTGATCTGGCGCTGAATCCGCTAAAGGACGATGTCGCTGCACGGCTTGCCGAAAGCGGCTTTCACGACATTCAGGTTGTGATAGAGTGCGCGGGCCGCCTGGATGCGATAGAATCTGCCATTCGTTATGCGGGGAAAGCCGCAACCGTAATGATTTTCAGCCTGACTGATCCCAAGGGAAGCATCTCCTATTATCCGTTTGAAGCGTTTAAGAAAGAGCTGACGCTGAAAACTTCGTTTGTCAATCCCAACACGCAGGGCCGTGCGGCACAGATTATTACATCAGGCAAGCTTAAGCTGGCCCCTCTTATCAGCGACCGTATCGCCTTGGCGGATATTCAGGAGGCATTCAAACCCGGAATCCGTAACGGAAAAACCGTTATTCTTCCGTAGGGAACCCAGCAGAAAGGATTGGTAATCATGCAAAAACAGATCATGACAGCGCCTCATGCCATCGAATTTCAGGAAGTGCCGATTCCTAACCCCGGGGCAAATGAGGTGTTGATTAAAATCAAGCGTATCGGTGTTTGTGGAAGCGATATCCATGTATTCCACGGGCAACACCCCTTCACAAAGTACCCTGTTACACAGGGGCATGAAGTCAGCGGGCAGATCGTTGCATTGGGAGCTGATGTGCATCAGTTTGAAATTGGCCAAAAGGTTACAATCGAGCCACAGGTTGTCTGTGGTGTTTGCTATCCCTGCCGGCATGGCATGTATAACCTTTGTGAGGAACTCAAAGTCATGGGATTCCAAACAACAGGAGCAGCAAGTGAGTATTTTTCGGTCGACGCGGCAAAAGTCACACCGTTTCCGCAGCATATGAGCTATGATGAAGGCGCGATGATTGAACCGCTGGCTGTTGCAGTGCACGCCATAAACCGTGCCGGAGACATTAAGGATAAAAAGGTTGCGGTACTGGGTGCAGGACCTATTGGAATATTGGTGGCACAAAGCGCAAAAGCCCTGGGTGCGTCACAGGTCATGATAACGGATGTCAGTGATTACCGGCTTTCCATTGCACAAATGTGCGGCACTGATTTCTGTATCAACACAGCCAAGCGCGACTTCAATGAAGCAATGATCGAATGTTTTGGCCCTGATAAGGCCGATGTGATTTATGACTGTGCCGGAAATGATACCACAATGAATCAGGCCATCCTCTCGGCGCGAAAGGGCAGCCATATTATTCTGGTTGCAGTTTTCGCCAAGATGGCCAATGTCAATTTGGCTGTACTGAATGACCGTGAACTGAAAATCGATACCAGCATGATGTATCGTCATGAGGATTATGTAAAAGCAATCGAAATCGTACAGGAGAAGAAAGTACAGCTGAAACCTTTGATGAGCAAGCATTTCGCGTTTGACGAGTATCAAGCGGCGTATGAATACATTGACAGTCATCGGGAGGCGACAATGAAAGTATTGATTGATGTGGACTCCGATGTGAAATGAGTTTGCGTTATATAAGACTGATGAAGGGGGAACTATGAACAAATTATCGGCTTCGGTAATGTGTGCTGATGCGTTGAATCTCAAGCGTGATTTGCACCTTCTGCGGGATTTTGGTGTGGAGTATCTCCACTGTGATGTGATGGACGGGCACTTTGTGCCAAACATCATGATGGGAACTGAGCTGATTCGGGCAATCAAAAAGCAGCAGATTCTACCCCTGGATATTCATATGATGGTAACGGAGCCCGAGAGGATGATCCCTTGGCTGCCTATGGACGGCGGAGATGTTGTTTCCATCCACTATGAAGCTACGCCACACGTACAGCGGGCATTGGCAATGATCCGGGACAAAGGGGCATCGCCCGCCCTGGCCATCAATCCGGCGACGCCTCTGGAGTGTGTACGCGAGGTCCTGCCAGACATTGATATGCTGTTGATTATGACTGTCAATCCGGGATATGCCGGCCAAAAACTGATTGTGCAGACACTTGATAAAATCCGTCGTGCCCGCGTTATGCTTGATGAAGCGGGATACCGGCATGTACCCATTGAAGTGGACGGTAATTGCAGCTTTGAAAACATGCCACATATGCTTAAAAACGGCGCTTCTATATTTGTCGTTGGAACCAGCAGTGTATTCGATCCGGCTTTGGGAATTGAAAAAGGAATCGCAAAAACACGGGAATGCCTGCTAACCGCCTGCACGCAAGGGGACGTATGATGGAACGAAAACCGCGCATACTTGTGATCGGCAGTATCAATATGGATCTTGTGCTGCAAATCTCATCCCTTCCGGCACGCGGCGAATCCAAGATCGGGGAGCAATATCAGTATTCCAATGGAGGGAAAGGCGCCAATCAGGCGGTTGCTGCCGCACTGCTTGGAGCCGACTGCAAGTTCATCGGGAAAATCGGGAAAGATGCAAACGGATACAGGCTTGGCGAAATATTACAGACTTTCGGCGTGGACACATCTGAACTGACAACGGATTCGGATCTGCCGACCGGGCTTGCGGTTGTCGTTGTCGAACCGGATGGAAGCAACAGAATTATGGTATTCCCCGGCAGCAATATGAACTTATCGAAGGAACACGTTGTATCCGTAGTTGAACACGAATCGTTTGACGCTCTGATCATCCAGTTTGAAATTCCGCAGGAAACGGTGATCGCCGCATGCCAGGCCGCGATGAAGCCGGGCATAGCCGTAGTGGTTGATGCCGGCCGGCAAAACCTTTCCCGCTTGAAAAGATCGCGGGGATGACGGTTTTATCGCCAAATGAAACGGAAACAGAGGCCTTATGCGGTATCTACCCGGACACCGATGAAAAGTCGCTGCAGGCAGCCAAGCTGCTGATGAAGAAAGCGTCCGCCAAGTATGTTGTGATTAAGCGGGGAAAACATGGCGCTTATGTGTACGGCGGAGGTCTGGCTGAGAATTTTGACGCGAGAAAAGTAAAAGCCGTTGATACGACGGCTGCAGGAGACGCGTTTACTGCAGCGTTGACAATGCGCCTGCTGGAAACCGGAGATATTGTCAATGCCGTACGCTACGGGAACTGCGCCGGAGCACTTACGGCAACCAGGCAGGGAGCGCTAAGCACGATCCCGTCTAAAGAAGCGGTTGAACAGTTTATGCTGACTCCTGACTGAGGGTTTGCCGGACCCTGCGCCGCAGCGATGCCGATGATTGCCGTATGTATGACAGTCTGCATCCGCTGCGCTTGATTGATGATGATCGATTATCAATCAACACGCCAGAATTGACGGTTGAAACCGTGGAATTTATAATATGGGTACTTGGTGAGACTACATAACGTCTAAACAATATAGGGAAAAGAAAGCAGGGGAAAACAATGAAAAAAACCATGAAAGCTTTGGTAGCGTACTCGCCAGATGATTACCGGTACGAAGCTGAATATCCAATTCCTGAATGCAGACCGAATGATATTCTTATTAAAACAGAGGGCTGCGGCATTTGTGCCGGCGATTTAAAATGTCAGCACGGTGCATCCATGTTTTGGGGTGACGGCAAGAGCCCTTCCTGGGTTCAGCCCCCTTTTATTCCCGGACATGAATTTTTAGGCAAAATCGCAGCTGTCGGCTCAGATGTGAAGGGTTATCAGATCGGCGAGCGCATTGCAGTGGATCAGATTGCGCCGTGCGGAGAATGTAGATTCTGTAAAACCGGGAAATACTGGATGTGTCAGCCGCATCAGATTTATGGGTTTTTCCAGGAATTTTGCGGCGGCATGGCAGAATATGTGCGGATTCCGGTCAATCGATCCGTAATCCATCGTGTGCCGCAGGATATGCCTCTTAAAGCCGCGCTGTGTATTGAACCATATTCCTGTTCGAAGCATTGCGTGGATCGTGCTGACATCGGGTGTGAGGATATTGTGGTCCTCGCCGGCGCAGGTACGCTCGGCCTAGGCATGGTAACCTATGCAAAACAGCGCAACCCTAAAAAACTGATTGTTTTGGACATGAAGGAAGAGCGTTTGGAAAAGGCGCGCGAGTTCGGCGCGGATATCACATGGAATCCTTCAACTGTGGATGTTGTTTCCGAAATCATGAAAATGACAGACGGGTATGGATGTGATATCTATATCGAAGCTACAGGGCATCCGTTATCTGTCACGCAGGGCATGCAAATGATTCGAAAATTGGGTCGTTTTGTAGAGTTTTCTGTATTTGCCGAGCCTACGACGCTGGATTGGTCAATTATTGGCGATCGCAAAGAACTGGATGTTTTAGGCGCGCACTTAAGCCCGTATTGCTATCCATATGTGATCGAAAACATTGGAAACGGAACCTTAAAGACCGACGGTATTGTAACCAGCACTTGGAAACTGGAAGATTGGCGTGCGGCCTTTGACGCGGCTTCTGGACGATACGGCGATATGAAGGTTGCGTTCGTATTTGAGGACTAATCCGTGCGGCTGCCACAAGCTGCAGCGCAGACTGCTGTTGAATGTAGGACTATAATCCGGTCAATGTGATCATCGCTAAAAAGTATCGTGAGGAGACAAGTATGGATTTAAACAATAAATCCATTGTATTTCTGGGTGACAGCATAACGGAAGGGACCGGAACGTCGAATCCATCAATGGTCTATTGGCGGGTTTTGGAGACGCTGACCGGCGCTGTGTGCTACGGTTATGGAATTGGTGGGACGCGCATTGCCAAGCAATATACTCCTTCACAGGAACCGAAATGGGACAGACATTTCTCTTCCCGTGTTGATGAAATGAAACGGCATGCAGATATAGTGGCCGTATTTGGAGGCACGAACGATTTTGGCCATGGAGATGCACCGCTTGGGACATTTGCAGATGAGACGGAACAATCGTTTTATGGAGCGCTCCATCACTTGATTCGCAAACTGATCATGCAGTATCCGTCTGCGCAGCTTATCATGATGACGCCATTGCACAGGCAAAGTGAAGATGATAATCCACAGAAAAATGAACAACACTATCCCAATGGGAAAAGATTGGTCGAATATGTGGATGCCATCTCCGAGGTGGCAGCATTCTACGGAATACCTGTACTGGATTTGTACCGAACCTGCAGTATGCAGCCGCGATTGCCAGTGATGCAGGAACGTTTCATGCCGGACGGACTGCATCCCAACGATGCGGGCCATGCCCTGATTGCCAGGCGACTGGCAGGATTTTTACGCTCGTTGTAAACCAGGTAAACCGTAGCGGGGATTCACAAAACACTATGAACAGATACAAATCGCGGATGACATGGCATATGTCATCCGCGGCGTGCTTGCAGGCAACACGAGGGTTTTCTTTAACAGACGGCGACATGTAACAGTGCATTGAAATTGACCGGAAGATAGTTTGGCTGCTGCAGCGGTGCTGTGTTGGGGATGATGGAGTATGGCAGGAAAAATCGAGGCGATCCAGCATAAGGTGATTTGTGCATTCAGGGATATCCGGGGAATCGATGCGATTGTTTTGGGCGGTTCCCGTGTTACAGGTACGGCTGGACCGCAAAGCGATCTTGATATCGGACTGTATTATAACCATACATCGCTGGATATTGAATCGTTGAAACAAAAAGCTGCAATGCTTGATGACGAGCGACGGGATCACGTATTGACCAATCCCGGCGAATGGGGCCCCTGGATAAACGGAGGTGGCTGGCTGCGGATCAACGGCCTCAGTGTGGATATTCTATATCGCAGTTCGAGCAGGGTGGCAGAGGTTATTGACTCCTGTATGCATGGCACGATCGACATTGACTATCAGTGCGGGCATCCGTTTGGGTTTGTCAGCTCGATTTACCTGGGAGAAGTCGCATACTGCCAAATCCTTCATAGCAACAGCAGCATCGTTTCAGACCTGAAAGCGAAGTTGGTTCATTTTCCGGAAACATACCAAAAGGCTGCGATTGAAAAGTTTCTTTGGGAATGCTCGTTTTCGCTGAGTTGCGGACGAAAAGCCATCCATAAGGGCGATATCCTATATGCCGCAGGCTCGCTGTACCGGAGTGCAAACTGCCTTATACAAGTACTGGCAGCGTATAATGGGCTGTATATCCTCAATGAAAAAAACAGCCTGGCACGTCTCCAATTACTGAAAGGAGCGTATCTTCCGGACCGGTTTATTGAAGATGTGGAAAGCGTTTTTACGCATCTGAGCAAATCGCGCATGGAAGATTGTTTTAATCTACTGCAAATGCAGCATGATGAAATTGTCAGAGCAATCAAACCATAAGGAGCCAAACGTCAATCCGGATATACAGTATGGCGTAATGGCTTGGATCGGATAGACGTTGATTCTAAACGACGATGCAGGTTGCGTCTCCTGTATTTATCGTATCAGGAAATGGCGCATTGGTAATAATCGTGTTGATATCACGCAGCGGTACGAGATTAAAAACGGAATCCCGCAGAAATTTGGATTGGTCACAAATAAATACGCTTCTGTCGGAATGTTTGAGTACGTCTTTTCGGATATCTGTTTCCAATTCCGAATAATCGACGATCCAGCTCTTATCGTTGATGCCATATGAGGAAAAAAAGAAAATATCAATATTGAAGTGAGCAACGAGCTCCTCTGCATATCTGCCCCCAAAAGCCAGTGAGTGCTCGATCAGAATTCCGCCGGTACAGTAAGTTTTAATATTGTATTTCCGCAGTAAAAGGGCGGCTTGAATGCCATTTGTAATAACGCGTATGTTCTCATATTTCTTTAAATGGTCAACAATATGCAATACAGTAGTCGAAGCATCGATGAACAGGACATCCCCGTTTTTGACCAGGGAAGCCGCATGTTGAGCAAGCCTCTGCTTTTCCTTGGATAGAATCGAATTGCGAAAATCAACCGGAATGCCCAGACTGTTATCATCTGCCGCCAAGGCTCCGCCATGGGTGCGCACGGCCAAACCCAATTTATGCATCTCGTTTAAATCGCGGCGTACGGTCGGCAGACTGATATAAAGCGCTCGCCCGATCTGCTCTACAGACATGCTTTTTTCTTTGTTAAGCAGCTTTACTATTTCTTGATACCGTGCTTCCTTTAGCAATAGATTCACCTCATGACAATCGATTTAAGTATTTGCATTATAGCATCGAGAACCGATCGGATGCAATATCAATATGCCTTTGAATTGATCGAAAGTGATCTTATTTCAATAATAGCGCCAGAATTGACTGTGGAACATCCCGATTCTATAATGAATGTATTCGTTTGTTTCCGGAAGGAGAGACTGTGTGGATACTCATAAGCTTAAAGCGCTTGCTTTTGATTTAGATGGCACATTAACCCAGCACAAAACAAAATTAGAAAAAAAGCATCAACAGGTTTTGGACAGGCTTGGACGGGAATATCGCTTGCTGATGCTGGGTGCGGGGGAGTGCTCAAGGATATTTTTACAGATGAACCGCTACCCGATTGATATTATTGGCAATTATGGTATGCAATATGGTCAATATAACCGCATAACGAAAAATCTGGATATGCAGTTTAATATATCGCTTCCCTGCGACAGGAAAAGTGTTATCCTCAAGCTTACGGAATTGCGAAAGGTATTGGGACTCACCCAGTATTCCGGTGCTTCCGTGGAGTTCCACAATTCGGGATGCATTACGTTTCCGCTTCTTGGAACAGAAACAGCATTGGATACCAAACTGGCCTTTGACCCGGACAGAAAGATCCGCCGGGCCATGTATGCGGAGGTCGTCAAGGCTTTTCCAGAATACACAGTTTTTATTGGAGGGAGTTCCTCGTTTGATTTGGCACCCCGGCCCTATAATAAGTATTACGCGCTGGATATATTTTGCCGAAACGAGAAGCTGTCCCATGACAATGTGCTGTATGTAGGTGACGACTATGGACTTGGCGGCAATGACGAGGCAGTCTATCAGTCAGATTTTCCGTTTCTGACAATTGATGACTATACGATGTTTCCAGAATTGATGAACAGCCATTTTCCCGCCGGACTCTGAAATGCAGCAAGTATAGAATGGACCGCCTTGCCGTGAGGAGTGACATGAGGTGAAGCTGTTTGACTTTTCTTGAGGCAACTGCCAGAAAGGAAGTGGAGCTCATTGCTGAATCGGCTAAGCTGCTTATGCAAGCGCCGTTGACAATCGGTTATTGCTTATGCTGTATTGGCAAATTACGTCCTGCTGAATGATGACAGCAAGGCGTTTTTCGCAATGATTACGATTCGGCCATCCTATCCGTGTGTGTGGGATATCATTTGGTTTTTCACAGGCAATACTGGAACAGAAAAAGGGAGTTAAACATGAGCAAGCACGTAATCGTAATATCCAATGACGCAATGGTATATGAAGATCTGGAGACGCTGAAAACGCTGCCGAACTTTTCGCGCCTATGGGATAAAATGGCGTTTGTCAAGCATGTGCGCTCGGTGTATCCGTCGCTGACCTATCCTTGCCATACCACAATGATGACAGGCGTGTATCCGGACAAGCACGGGATCGTCAATAACGAAACGCCCGAGATGCTCGTCAGGACCTCGGTGTGGCATTTGTTCCGCAAGGATATCAGGGGAACGGATCTGTTTGATGTTGCAAAGAAGGCGGGACTGACCACTGCATCCGTATTCTGGCCTGTGACCGGCAACCATCCCCATATTGATTATCTGGTGAACGAATACTGGCCGCAGGATGAGCAGGAAACGCTGCGGGATTGCTTTGCCAATTCGGGCAGCAGTCCCGAGGTGATGGAGAAAGTTGTGGACGCCAATATCCACCGCCTGGTCAACCGTACGCATCCCTACTGCGATGACTTTATCTACAGCTGTGCGGGGTCGATCGTGCGGGAGTTCAAGCCCAACCTCCTGATGATCCATCCCGCCAATATAGACGATTACAGGCACAAGAGCGGCGTGTTTTCCGATCTGGTCACGCATGGGCTGCATGAAGTGGACAACTGGATGGGCACGCTGATCAAGGCGACAAAGGACGCGGGGATTTATGAAGACACCGACTTCATCATGGTCAGCGACCATGGTCAGCTGAATATCGTACGTGCGCTGGCGATGAACGCAATCTTCCGTGAAAACGGACTGATTGAGACCGACGAAGCCGGAAACATTACCGATTACACGGCGTTTTGCAAGTCTTCCGGGCTTTCGGCACAGGTCTACCTGAAAAATCCGGATGACCGTAACGCGTATGCAAGAACCTATGAGGTGCTGAACCGTTTGTGTGACGACGGCATCTATGGCATCAGCCGTGTGTATACGGCCGGGGAAGCGCAGCGCGAGGAGCACCTGTCCGGCGGGTTCAGCTTTGTATTGGAAACCGATGGGTATACGGCGTTCAATAACGATTGGGTCAAGCCGGTCCTCAGGCCGAAAGATGTATCCGATTACCGGTACGGCAACGCGACGCACGGGCACCATCCGAACAAAGGGCCGCAGCCGACGTTCTTTGCCTTTGGTCCGGACATACAGCCCGGCGCTGTGGTGGAACGAGCGCGCCTGGTGGATGAAGCGCCGACGATCGCAAAAATCCTGGGCGTAAGGTTGGATGGCGCGGACGGGAGCCCCCTGGAGGATATCCTTCGGTGAAAGGAATCGGCCCACGGGTAAGCTGTGAATGTTTGTGTGCATGGACATGACTGGCAAATGGGAAGGTGAGGTATGATGAAAAAAGTGCTGAGTATTGCATTGAGCACGATGATGCCGCTACCGGCGACCCCTGCGGCTGTCGCGTAGGACCTTATGCTGATGTATCCGATACCAGCACTGCTGCGGAGAAACTGAAGGCACGGTTTATATCACTGACAACACTGACCGACGGAAAATACAGTCTGTGCGATGGCAATGGGTGTTATCTTCAATTTAGGAGATCGTGTCAGCATGGAGGCGCTGCGGCCAGTCGATACGTTTTTACCAGTCAATGATTTTTCGTAAAACAGCGTCACCTATGGCAATAAGCACTCTCTTGTCCTGAAGTTCATGTACGGCAAATCTAACATGCTCTTTTGCGGGGATTTGTATATTGGCGTATAGTAGGATGATGTACAGCTGTAGGGCGACGGGCTTGCCTGCGGCGTATTGAAAGCAAATCACCACAGCGATCGGACTTCATCCTCCAGCTCGCTTCATGCGGCTGAGCTGCCACAGATCACGGTAGTTATTGCGGATACAATGGAAGATATGCACATATACCACTGTATCAGAAATCGGTTCCATAGTTTATTATATGCATTATCTCGGGGATGAAAAGGTATCAACCGAAGGTACGGAATTTATCAGATGCTCACATGTACGGCCTGGCCAAAGTACGGCGGGTTGATTCGGAATGGTTTATAATCATGTGTGGGTTTCTTGATTACTAAAAGGACCGGAAAGAAGGAGATCTGTTTTGTTGACACTCTCAATAGACGCAATTCTGCATCCCGGCATACCCTGGACTGAGATAGGAATTCGAATCTTGGCTGCCGTCATCATCGGCGGGGCGATTGGCATAGAGAGAGAATATAAAAACCGTCCCGCCGGCATGCGTACCCATATACTGGTGTGCCTTGGTGCGGCAATGATTGCTTTGCTTGAATGCCTGATATTGGCCAATATCAGCAAGGTGAACTCCGCCGCCGCGGCTTCCTTTACGCTTACGCGGCTTTCCGCGCAGGTGATCAGTGGTATCGGTTTCCTCGGAGCCGGAACGATATTCATCGCACAGAAGAAAATTGCGGGACTGACGACGGCGGCAAGCTTGTGGAACGTGGCGTGCCTTGGCCTGATGGTCGGATTCGGGTATTACTGGATCGCTCTGCTTTGCTGTGTGTTGGTGATCATCATCCTGACACTGTTTCAGAAAATCATACGCGTCAATTCGGTCAAGAGAGTCGAAATCCGCTTTATCAAAAGAACGGCAACACTTGAATATATCAACAGCTATTTTGAAAAGGAACACATCAAGATCCTGGATGTTGATTTTCAGGCAGAGCAGTTCCGGGACAGCAAAAAGGATGAGATGAACATTTACACCAACCTGTATACCCTGCACCTGCCACCTAAAGTGTCTTATACGGATATAGTCATGTATTTTTCAGAAAATGAAAACATTCAAATGGTCCGCACCCGGAACACCTAACGAATGGATGCAAAAGATTAGGAATATATTGCGTTATGCTTGTATTTCTATGATAACATGCAAAAACTGTGGATGGAAGGAAATGAATCGGACATGCTTCGTCAACAGGCATTTATTCAATCTGGAAACAGAATGCTAAAAGGTGGATTGCATTGTCATACTACCCGATCGGATGGTAATGTTTCACCCAGTGATGCTATTGAAATTCACGATACACTGGGATACGATTTTTTAGCGTTAACTGATCATCGATTGTATAATTTGGCAAACTATTCTGCCAAAGCAGGTGTATTGATTATTCCGGGCGTGGAGGTGGACAAGAATCTGCCAATGCCGGGTCCTAACTGCCGGCACTGCTTTCATGCGGTTTTACTGGGTCCCCAGGAGGGAAACGGGTACACACAGGATCAGACTTTCGAGAAAGGCTCGGTCAACGATCAATTTGAATTCCAAAGGGTATTGGATGAGGCCCACGGAAAAGGCAATCTGACATTCTATTGCCATCCGGGATGGAGCAGTACCAGCTCGGAGGAGTTTGATAAGCTGCAGGGTAATTTCGCAATGGAGGTATGGAATTCCGGTTGCGCCATAGAGCACGATTTGGATACAGATGCTTTATATTGGGATCTCCTTTTGCGCAAAGGCATTAAAATATTCGGCGTAGCGACAGATGACGGCCATAATGCGGAAACATATGGGCTGGGTTGGGTGTGCGTAAATGCGCCTAAAGAAGTGGATGGTATTTTGCACGCTCTTGAGAAGGGCGCGTTTTATTCTACTTGCGGTCCGGAGATTTACGATTTTTATCTGGACAACGGGGAGGCCGTGATAGAGTGCTCTCCGGTTGCCAAGATACGCTTTCATTACGGGTTTTCGCCAAATAAGATTCTCAATGCGAAGGATTCTCTGTTAACACAAGGGAAGATAGCCGTTCCAGATTATTATGCGTATATACGGGCAAGTATTGTGGATGCTCATGGGAAAATGGCATGGACAAATCCAATTTTTCCTCATGAGGCAGGCCTTGACGAGAAGAGCTGCTCGCACCCACTCAAGATCAATGCAAACGAGGAAAGGACCATATCTCGATGAAATGGGAACTTCATACACATACGGCTCAAGGTAGCTCATGTGGCAAACTGTCAGCTGCTGAGGTGGTTTTCGAACATAAACAGGCGGGTTATTCCGGCATTGTGATTACGGATCACTATAATGCAATCAACATTATGCAGATGCATGGGAAAGGCATTGTGGACAAGATTGATTCATGGCTGAAGGGATATGAGGAGGCCCTTAAGGCTGGGAATGAGCTAGGCGTTACAGTTTTATTCGGCACTGAAGCCCGTGTAGCGGATTCGGATAACGATTTTTTGATGTATGGGATAGAACCGGAATTTTTTTATGAGAATCCGACTTTAACCAATTTAGATTTGCCATCGTTCAGTGAACTGGCAAAACGCTACAACGCCCTGGTGATCCAGGCACACCCCAACAGGCATGGCATATGCTTTCCGGTAAATCCAATATATGTTGATGGGTATGAGGTGTATAATGGGAATCGTCGCCAGGATAACCGCAACGAGTTAAGTATTGACATGATGAAAGATATGCCGGGGATGATTCAGACTTCCGGAAGCGATTACCATCAAGTGGATGATTTGGACATGGGCAGCATGGAGTTTGAGACGGACATTCGTACGTCGGCTCAGTTAATTGCATGTCTTAGAAACGGTGATTTTAAGCGTACATAAACGCCAGGAAGAATGATGTCCGAGGGATGAAATATAGTCGTATAATATCAAAACACCTGGAGAAGAGGTTTGTTTTTATCCAATACGGATGATATAATAAACGCATCTGTAGAAACTAGGTGAACGTACAATGAATAAAAAGACGAGACAGAGAATCCTGGCAGAAAAAATCAATACACTCGGATCAGTCAGCTTTTCTACCATAAAGGAAGCCTTTCCCAACGTCTCGGATATGACACTGCGCAGGGATCTTGAATATCTCGACCAAATGAAACAGATTATTCGTATACACGGGGGCGCTAAGTCCGTTGATGTTGTGATTGGTACAGACGATTTATACAATAAACGTATAATCAGAAACGCAGAAGCAAAAATGTTGATTGCCCGCAAAGCGCTTCAGTTATTAAACGATAACACGTCCGTTTTTATGGATTCGGGTTCGTCTACCACGGAGTTTGCCAAGGTATTTCCGGACGGACGATATCTTGTATTTACAAGCGGCATCAGTTGTGCGCTTGAGCTGTCGCGTTTGGCTGAAACACAAGTGTATATGGTGGGTGGAAAAATCAATTCTTTCAGTTTAAGCGTGAACGGGTCAAGAAGCTTGACATTTTTGGACAATATAAGTTTTCAAACAGCATTCCTGGGGGTGACGGGGTATATTCATGGCAGAGGGTTTACCTGTGGATCTGAGGAAGACTGTGAACTGAAACGTGCTGTGATCCGAAAATCAGAGAAGGTGATTGCTCTGATGGATTCTAAAAAGGTCGGGATTTCAAGCACCTTCACGTTTGCGAATCTGGATGATGTGGATGTCGTTGTATCGGACGGGGAGTTGTCCGAAGAAGCACAGCGTGAATTCCATGAAGCGAATATAGAAATTATTTAGGGTCTTTCACCCATAAAAGCCCGCGGCGGCGGGCTTTTTTATGTTTATTATTAAACATATTGACTTTTGAAATAAACATAGTATAATCAATAATATGGTCGAAACAAGCAATATAATGATAATATAAACCACTCAATGATGATTTAATCCACGAACTGCTGGAAAGCAAACTTCGGATAGTAGAGGAAAGTTACAGTTGATTTATACAGTCACTTTAAATCCGGCAT
>Ga0116164_10000837_pt1 | contig 24801 bp, 23 predicted proteins | sample AD_UKC109_MetaG_FD_89888 | JGI IMG/M metagenome (GOLD analysis project Ga0116164, IMG submission 89888) | Active sludge microbial communities of municipal wastewater-treating anaerobic digesters from Hong Kong - AD_UKC109_MetaG | ecosystem: Engineered > Bioreactor > Anaerobic > Digestate... | reverse complement strand
GGCGCGCGCGACCACGATCCGGTCAGGGTCGGCCGGATCAAGCACGGCGAGCGCATAGGCGCCGACCAGGCGGCCGATCGCGTTGCGTGTCGCGTCGCAGATATCCTGCCCCTGGTTAAGGAGCCCTGCCAGTAAGTGAGCGATAACTTCAGTATCAGTATCGGAGCTGAATTCAAACCCCTGCGCCTGCAGATCGGCACGCAGCTCGGCATGGTTTTCGATGATGCCGTTGTGCACAATCGCGACCTGCTCGCCGCTCATGTGCGGATGGGCATTGCGCTCAGCCGGCATACCATGGGTGGCCCAGCGCGTGTGCGCGATCCCCAGCGGACCCTCGACGGTGCCCTGGTCGAGCAGGCGCTGCAACTCGGTGACCTTACCGACCGAACGGATGCGTTGCAGGCGCGCATCGTGATTGCGCACGGCGATGCCGGCCGAGTCGTATCCCCGGTATTCGAGCCGACGCAGACCCTCCATCAGGACGGGTACGACGTTGCGTTCGGCGATGGCCCCTACGATGCCGCACATGTAACGATCTCTCCAATGGACGACGGGCTGCGTCCTGCTGGGCGCAACCCGGATCACCGTTGAACGGATGGGTTCAGATTATCCCTTAGCGTCCGGACGCACGAAATCTCGAGTCTATTTCTTCTTGGTCGGACGCTGCCAATTCAGGCTGACCTGCTTGGCACGGGTCAGCGTGAGCTGCTCGGCGGGCGCATCCCTGGTGACGACGGAACCGGCACCGATCGTGGCGCCCGCGCCTATGGTGACGGGCGCGACCAGTGCACTGTTGGAGCCGATGAAGGCACTATCTCCGATCACGGTTCGGTGCTTGTTCGCGCCATCGTAATTGCAGGTGATGGTACCTGCACCGACATTGACGCCGGCACCGATATCGGTGTCACCGATATAGCTCAGGTGATTCACCTTGGAGCCCTGGCCGATCACCGATTTCTTGATCTCCACGAAGTTGCCGACATGTGCGCCGCCGGTCAGCCGGGCACCCGGTCGCAGTCGGGCGAACGGTCCGATACGGCTCCCCGGACCGATGCTGGCCTGCTCGATCACGCAGTTGTCGAGGATCTCGACGTCACTGGCGATGGTCGCATCGCGCAGCACGCAGTTGGCGCCGATGCGCACGTTGTCGCCGATCACCACGCGACCTTCAAGCAGCACGTTGAAGTCGATCTCGACGTCGCGGCCATATTCAACGCTACCGCGGATATCGATGCGCGCAGGGTCGCGAAGGGTCACGCCGTCGTGCATCAGCGCCTCGGCCAGCCGGCCCTGGTGCGCCCGTTCCAGTCGTGCCAACTGCAGGCGGTTGTTCACGCCCTCAGCCTCGAGCACCGAGGCGGGTTGCCGCACCTGGATGTCCAATCCTTCAGCCACCGCCATCGCCAGTACATCTGTGAGGTAGTACTCACGCTGCGCGTTGCTGTTCGACAGGCCGCCGAGCCAGCGCACCAGCGCGGCGCGCGGCATGCACATGATCCCGGTGTTCACCTCGCGGATCGACAGCTCTTCGGCGCCGGCGTCCTTCTGTTCGACGATACGCTGCACCCGTCCACCTTCATTGCGCACGATGCGGCCATAGCCGGTCGGGTCGTCGAGTGTCACGGTGAGCAGGCCGAAGCCGTGCTGTGTCGCGTCGACCAGCGCATGCAGGGTCTCCGGGCGGGTGAGGGGGACGTCGCCGTACAGCACCAGGACCTGCTCGGCACTTCGAAGCTCGGGCATCGCCTGCATCAACGCATGACCGGTACCGAGTTGCTCGGTCTGCTCGGCCCAGCGCAGGTCGGTCTGCTCGGCAAAGGCCGCGCGCACCTGCTCGCCGCCGTGTCCGTAGACGACGACGATCTCGGCCGGGTCCAGTGCGCGCGCGCAGTCGATGACGTGTCCGAGCAGCGGCTTGCCTGCGATGCGGTGCAGGACCTTGGGGATCGATGAGCGCATCCGCGTTCCCTGGCCCGCCGCCAGAATCACGACACCGATTGTCATAGACGTTACCTTCGCAGCTCAGTTGATCGACGCGGGTCCGGGCATCTTTACCGCATGGATACCGGATACCTGCTCTTCGCCGGGCCGCGCATCACGCACCTCGGTGATGGTCACACGCACCTTCAGTGCCTTGCCGGCAAGCGGATGGTTGCCATCAACCGTGACCTGGCCATCTTCGATGCGGGTGACAAAGAACGACTTGGTCTCGCCCTTGTCGTTTTGCATCTGTACCTCGGCGCCGACCTGGCGGAACTGCGGCGGCACATTGTCGAGCGAATCGGTAAAAGTAAGGCTCGGGTCGGGTTCACCGAACCCCTGGTCCGGAGACACATCGACTTCGACCTGGTCACCAACACTCTTGCCCGCCACCGCCTTGTCCATACCGCCAATCAGCTCGGTATCACTGCCATAGACGAAACCCAGGGGCAGATCGTGCTGCTCGACCACGGTGCCGTGCTCGTCTTCGATAGTGTAGGTGAGGGCGACGTACTTGCCCCGCTTGATGATCTGGTCGCTCATATCGTTACTGCCTCGACTGCATTCCACCTGGGGGTTCGGTTACGACCTCGTCGTGACCCGACACCCACGGGGGAAAAAAGAAAACGGCCCTGACGGATGCCACCGTCAGGGCCGCTGATATTATCACCGCACTGCGAGTATCACCGTTTCTTGCGCAGGCGCTCGATCGCTCGCAACTGCGCGACGGCCTCGGCCAATTCCACCTGCGCCTTGGCAAGATCGATGTCGGCGGACTGGTTCGCGAGGGCATCCTCGGCGCGCTGCTTGGCTTCCTGAGCAGCTGCCTCATCGAGGTCGGCGGCACGGATACCGGTGTCAGCCAGCACCGTGACCTTGAACGGCTGCACCTCGATCATCCCACCGGACACATAGAAGTGCTCCTGTGGCTTGCCGTTACCCGGATCGACGCGCAATTCACCCGGTTTCAACTGGGTGACAAGCGGCGCATGGCGAGGCGCAATACCGATCTCGCCCATGATCGCCGGCGCGTAGACCATCTCTCCCAGTCCGGAGAACAGGTGGCCCTCGGCGCTAACGATGTCGACATGTATGGTCATTGCCATGCGGATTCTCCCAAACTCGCTGGATGCCGTCTAATCAGGCCTTGGCTGCCTTGGCGACGGCCTCTTCGACGCCACCGCACATATAGAAGGCCTGCTCCGGCAGGTGATCGTACTCACCGTCGAGGATCGCCTTGAAGTTGGCGATGGTCTCTTTCAGCGGGACGTACTTGCCCGGCGCACCGGTGAACACCTCGGCGACGAAGAACGGCTGCGACAGGAAGCGCTGGATCTTACGTGCACGCTGAACGACCAGCTTGTCGTCTTCCGACAATTCGTCCATACCCAGGATCGCGATGATGTCCTTGAGTTCCTTGTAGCGCTGCAGCACGCCCTGCACGCCACGCGCAACCTCGTAGTGCTCGTTGCCAACGACGTGCGGATCGAGGATTCGCGAGGTCGAGTCGAGCGGGTCCACGGCCGGGTAGATACCCAGCTCGGCCACCTGACGCGACAGCACCAGCGTGGCGTCGAGGTGGGCGAAGGTGGTAGCCGGCGACGGGTCGGTCAGGTCGTCCGCGGGTACGTAAACGGCCTGGAACGAGGTGATCGAACCGGTCTTGGTCGAGGTGATGCGTTCCTGCAGCACACCCATCTCTTCGGCCAGGGTCGGCTGGTAACCCACCGCGGACGGCATACGACCGAGCAGTGCCGAGACCTCGGTTCCCGCCAGGGTGTAACGGTAGATGTTGTCGACGAACAGCAGCACGTCGCGGCCTTCGTCACGGAAGAACTCGGCCATGGTCAGGCCGGTCAGGCCGACACGCAGACGGTTGCCGGGCGGCTCGTTCATCTGGCCGTAGACCAGCGCCACCTTGTCGAGAACGCCGCCCTCGGACATCTCGTGATAGAAGTCGTTGCCCTCGCGGGTACGCTCACCGACACCGGCGAACACCGAGAAACCCGAGTGCTCGACCGCGATGTTACGGATCAGCTCCATCAGGGTAACCGTCTTGCCCACGCCGGCGCCGCCGAACAGGCCGACCTTGCCGCCCTTCTGGATCGGCATGATCAGGTCGATGACCTTGATCCCGGTCTCGAGTATCTCTGTGGTCGCGGCCTGGTCTTCGAGCTTAGGCGCGGTGCGGTGGATCGGCATACGTTCTTCAGTCGCGATCGGGCCTGCCTCGTCGACCGGGTTGCCGAGCACGTCCATGATGCGGCCGAGGGTGGCCTGTCCGACCGGGACCTGAATGGCTGCGCCTGTGTTGACCACGTCGAGGCCGCGGCGCAGACCGTCGGTCGAGCCCATTGCGATGGTACGAACCACACCGTCACCCAGCTGCTGCTGCACTTCCAGCGTAAGGCCGACCGATTCGATCTTCAGTGCATCGTAAACCTTTGGCATATCGCCCCGCGGGAACTGGACGTCCACGACGGCGCCGATAATCTCCACGATATTACCCGTGCTCATTGGCATTTCCTCTTCGCTGCTGGGGCAGCATCACAATCGTTAAAGTCTAAAATCTACTGGCCGGGCCCCGGTGCCGTGGCCTTTCCGCCGATACTTACGACACGGCCGCGGCGCCGCCCACGATCTCAGAGATCTCCTGGGTGATGGCGGCCTGACGGGCCTTGTTGTAGATCAGCTGCAATTCGTCGATCAGGCCACCGGCGTTGTCGGTTGCCGACTTCATCGCCACCATGCGTGCAGACTGTTCGCTGGCGCCATTCTCCACGACCGACTGGTACACCAGCGCTTCGATGTAGCGCGTCAGCAGTCCGTCCAACACCTCTTTCGCGCCGGGCTCGTAGATATAGTCCCAGTGGTGCTTGAGATGTTCGGCATCGTCGCCCGCGGCGAGCGGCACCAATTGTTCGACCGTCGGTTTCTGCGTCATGGTGTTGACGAATTCGTTATACGCAATGCGTATCTCGTCGATCTCACCGTTCATGTACGCATCCAGCATCACCTTTACGGTGCCGACCAGCGCGTCGATATGCGGGGCGTCGCCGAGGTGCGTGGCCTGCGCGGTGACCTTACCGCCGACGCGGCGGAAAAACCCCAGCGCCTTGGTGCCGATCGTGCAGTACTCAATCTCAGTGCCGGCATCACGCTGGGCACGGATCTCGCGCAACAGGTGGCGGAACAGGTTGCTGTTCAGGCCGCCGCACAGACCGCGATCGGACGACACGACGATGTAGCCAATGCGCTTGACGGGCCGCACGCTCATGAACGGATGCTTGTACTCGGGGTTGGCCAGGGCGACGTGACCGATGACCTGCCGCATCTTTTCGGCATAAGGACGGGTTGCCGCCATGCGTTCCTGCGCCTTGCGCATCTTCGAGGCAGCGACCATCTCCATCGCACTCGTGATCTTCTGAGTGCTCTTGATGGAGGCAATCTTGGTGCGGATTTCTTTAGCGCCTGCCATGTTTGACCTTCGTATCCTGTTTGTTAACCACTAGGGACACAAAGAACACGAAGCGAGTCTCGGTGGCCTTCGTGACCTTCGTGGTTACATGCGTTTACCAGCTATGGTTCGCCTTGAATTCCTTCAGTGCATTGTGGAATGCACCAGCGATTTCATCGTTCCAGCCGCCCTCGGCGTTTACTTTGGCAACCAGATCGGCCTCGTGGGCCGCCATGTAGCTGTGCAGCGATGACTCGAACGACACCACCTTGTTCACGGGGACATCATCGAGATAGCCCTCGTTGGCGGCGAACAGCGAGATCGCCATGTCGGCAATCGACAACGGGCTGTACTGCGGCTGCTTCATCAGCTCGGTAACCCGCTGACCACGCTCGAGCTGTTTGCGGGTGGCCTCGTCGAGGTCCGATGCAAACTGCGAGAAAGCGGCCAGTTCACGGTACTGGGCGAGGGCGAGACGCACACGGCCGCCGAGCTTCTTGATGACCTTGGTCTGGGCGGCGCCACCGACGCGCGATACCGACAGGCCGGCGTTGATGGCAGGCCGCAGGCCGGCAGCGAACAGGTCGGACTCCAGGAAGATCTGACCGTCGGTGATCGAGATGACGTTGGTCGGTACGAATGCGGATACGTCACCGGCCTGGGTCTCGATGATCGGCAGTGCCGTCAGAGAGCCGGTCTGGCCTTTGACTTCACCGTTGGTGAACTTCTCGACGTAGTCGGCGTTGACGCGTGCGGCCCGCTCGAGCAGACGTGAATGCAGGTAGAAGACGTCACCCGGATAGGCTTCGCGACCCGGCGGGCGGCGCAGCAACAGGGATACCTGGCGGTAGGCCCATGCCTGCTTGGTCAGGTCGTCATAGATGATCAGGGCATCCTGGCCACGATCGCGGAAATACTCGCCCATTGTGCAGCCGGAGTAGGGTGCGATGAACTGCATCGCCGCAGACTCGGCAGCCGGCGCAGCGACGATGATCGTGTGCGCCATCGCATCGTGCTCTTCGAGCTTGCGCACCAGCGCCGCGATCGATGAGTTCTTCTGGCCGACGGCGACGTAGATACACTTAACGCCGGTGCCTTTCTGGTTGATGATCGCATCGATGGCGATGGCGGTCTTGCCGGTCTGGCGGTCGCCGATGATCAGCTCGCGCTGGCCACGGCCGACCGGAACCATCGCGTCGATGGCCTTGATGCCGGTCTGTACCGGCTGGTCCACCGACTTGCGCTCGATAACGCCGGGCGCGATCTGTTCGATGGCGGCCGAGGTCTTCGCATTGATCGGGCCCTTGCCGTCCATCGGGTTGCCAAGCGCGTCAACCACGCGCCCCAGCAGTTCGGGGCCGGTCGGGACCTCGAGCACGCGACCGGTACACTTGACCGCGTCTCCCTCGGAGATGTGCTTGTAGTCACCCAGGACAACCGCACCCACCGAATCACGCTCGAGGTTGAGCGCCAGTCCGTAGGTGTTGCCTGGGAACTCCAGCATCTCGTACGACATGGCTTCGGCCAGGCCGTGGATACGGACGATACCGTCGGTTACGGAAACCACGGTGCCTTCATTGTGCGCTTCAGACGTGAGATCGAACTTCTCGATCTTGCTCTTGATCAGCTCGCTGATCTCGGAGGGATTCAGTTGCATGGTTGCTTTCCCAATTAGATTCCTAGTTCGTTGGCCAGCTTGCCGAGCTGCGCGGAGATGGAGCCGTCAATCACCATGTCGCCGGCCCGCAGGCGGAAGCCGCCGATCAGACCGGGGTCTTCTTCGCTGGTGATACGGATCTCGCGGCCCAGCTTGCGCTTGAGCGCCTCGGCGAGTTGCTGTTCCTGCGCCGGCTTGAGCGCGTACGCGGAGGTAACGTGAACCTCCAACGTACCCTGGTGCTCGGCCTTGCGCGCCTCGAACAGGCTGGCGATTTCCGGCAGGACCGACAGGCGGCCATTGCTGACCAGCATACGGACCAGATTCTTGCCCTCGTCACTGAGACGGCCGCCGCCGATATCGAGCATCAACTCGGTCATCTGCGACTTGTCCAGTTTCGGACTGGCGATCAGGCCCGACAGTCCCGGATCCCTGGCCGCGAGCGCGAGCAGTTCGAGCATGTCGGACCAGAGGTCCAGTTTGTCGGTCTCGACCGCACGCGCGAAGACAGCTTCAGCGTAGGGTCGGGCGATGGTTGTAGCGTCTCCAGCCATTCGATTGCCTTAAATCTGGTTGGCCACGGATTCGACGATGTCTTTGTGCGCATCGGCGTTGATCTCTTTGCGCAGGATCTTCTCCGCACCCAGAACCGCCAATTCGGCGACCTTGGCACGCAAGCCCTCTCGGGCCTTGTTGATTTCCTGCGCGATCTCCGCCTGTGCCGCGACCAGCTGACGATGGCCTTCTTCCTTGGCTTTGTCGCGGGCCTCTTCGACGATCATGGAGGCCTGCTTTTCAGCGTTGGCCTTGATCTCGGCAGCCTGCTGTTTGGCCTGATGCAGGGTGTCCTTGGCGCGCTTTTCGGCGAGCTCCTGCTCATGCTGTCCGCGCTCGGCGGCAGCCAGCCCTTCGGCGATCTTGGCTTTGCGCTCGTCCATCGCCTTTACCAGCGGCGGCCACACGAACTTCATGGTGAACCACACGAACACCGCGAAGGACACCAGCTGGGCGATAAGTGTCAGGTTGATATTCATCCCGAAACCTCGTTAAGACGAGTTGAAACGGTTCGAGCCTGTCGGATTAACCGGCCAGCGCGAACAGTACGTACATGCCCAGACCCACAGCGATCATCGGCACGGCGTCGGTCAGACCCATGACGATGAAGAACTGGGTGCGCAGCATGGGGATGAGTTCCGGCTGGCGTGCGGCGCCTTCGAGGAAGCGACCACCCAGGACGCCGATACCGATGGCGGCGCCGACGGCACCCAGGCCCATCATGATCGCAGCAGCGATGACCAGCAGAGCTTGTTCCATGATTGTCTCCCGTTAGTTCAATCAGGTAGTTAAAAGAAAAATGAAATCAGTGATGTTCAGCGTGCGCCATATCCAGGTACACGATGGTCAGGGTCATAAAGATGAACGCCTGCAGAGTGATGATCAGGATATGGAAAATCGCCCAGCCAAGCTGCAGGACGCCGCCGAAGATGCCCATGACCCAGCCTGCGCTGTACATCACGGCGATCAGGATGAAGATCATCTCGCCGGCATACATGTTGCCGAACAGACGCAGTGCAAGCGAGACGGGCTTGGCGATCAGGTTGACGCCTTCAAGCACCAGGTTGATCACCATGAAGAAGGGCTTGAGCAACGGGTTCTTGGTCTCGAACGGCATGCCGGTCAGTTCCCCGACAAAGCCGCCGACGCCCTTGATCTTGATGCTGTAGAAAAGGATCAGTCCAAATACGCCCAGCGCCAGGGCGAAGGTGACGTTCGGATCGGTGGTCGGTACCACTTTCATGAAGTGGATACCCAGCACGCCGCTGATGTAGGGGATCAGGTCGACCGGCACCAGGTCCATCAGGTTCATCAGGAAGACCCAGGCGAACACGGTCAGCGCCAGCGGGGCGACCAGATCATTCTTGCCCGAGAAGGAGCCACGCACACTGTCGTTGACGAAGTCGATCATCAACTCGACAAAATTCTGCAACCCCGACGGAACGCCGGCGCTGGCTTTTTGCGCTGCCGTATAAAAGAAGTAGCCAAACAACGCGGCCAGACCGAGCGACCAGAACATCGAGTCGAGATGGATCGCCCAGAAACCCATCTCTTTTGCCTGCTCGGCGCTGTGGGCGACACCCCAGTGACCATCGGGAAACTGACCAAAGGTCAGGTTGGTCAGGTGGTGCTTTATGTACTCACCGGAAGTCAGGGTTTCAGAGCCAGCCATCAGTTATTTCTCTTTGCGCTCATCCGGCGATCCGATTCGCCAGCAGAGGGGGTAAAACCTGTACAACAAAAAAGGCCCCAAACAAGGCCAACGGACGCAACGGCTCCATCCAGACAATCGCAAGCGCGAAGGCAATGCCGATAAACGCCAGCTTCAACAGCTCGCCGCCGTAGAACTGAGATACCAGCCTGCCGGGTTCCGCCGCCCGATAGCGCCCGAACACCCAATAGGCGAACAGGCCATTTGCGATCGTCGCGGTCAAGCCACCAATGAGGGCGAAAAGCCCTTCCCGCGGACCAAACAGCAGCCCGAACAGGGAAACGATCAGGGTGGCGACCAACTGCGCGACCAGTATCCGCTTGGCCCGTCGGGCGTCAAGATCATGCATCTGCTGCCATCCCGCGCCGCTTAACGAGCCATCGAAAGCGGGCGCAGTATAAGAACTGGGGTTTATAAGGTCAAACGATCATCCGATAAGAAATCCATGGGGTGGCTAGAGAAAAAACCTATAGATAGGTTGGACCCCTGACCACTCAACGGATGTGCTCGAGAATCCCCTCGAGTTCTTCAAGCGTGTTGTAGCTGATCATCAGGCGGCCCTTGCCGCCGGCACCCTGTTGCAGCGCGACTTTTGCTCCCAACCGATCCGTGAGATCGGACAACAGCCGGCGTACGTCCGGGTCCTGCTCCACAGCCGCCGGCGCCGGCGCCTTGGGCTGGTTCAGACGACGCACCAGGGCCTCGGTCTCGCGCACCGACAGGGCCTTGGCCGCGACCTGGGTCGCCGCCTCTGTCTGGGCACGGCCACTCAAGGCGAGCAGCGCGCGGGCATGACCCATCTCGATCGCGCCCTGATCGAGCAGATCCTTGACCTCAGTGTTGAGTTCGAGCAGCCGGATCAGATTGGTGACCGTGGTGCGCGACTTGCCCACCGCCTGGGCGACCTGCTGGTGGGTCAGCTCGAACTCGTTGAGCAGCCGGTGCAGCGCTGTTGCCTCTTCAAGCGGGTTGAGATCGTCGCGCTGGATGTTTTCGATCAGCGCCATGGCCATTGCCGACTGGTCGTCCACATCGCGCACCACGACCGGCACGTCGGCCAGACCGGCCATCTGCGCAGCGCGCCAGCGACGCTCACCGGCGACGATCTCGTAGCGGTTGTCGGCCACCGGACGCACCACGATCGGTTGCACCATGCCCTGCGCACTGATCGAGTCGGCCAGCTCGCGCAACCGGTCCTCGTCGAAGTTCCGTCTCGGCTGGTAGCGGCCGCGCTGGATAAGGTCGACCGCGAGGCTGGTCGTCGGACCCGGCGTTGTGGCGGCAGGGTTCGCATCTTGCTGCGCTGACGCGGCGGGCTGTGACCCGCCCAACAGGGCGTCCAGTCCGCGGCCGAGGCCTCTTTTCTTTACCATGGTCATGCAGGTACGTTGGGGTTGTGCGGAGGATGGCGACGCGTCATCTCGCTGGCCAGGGCCATGTAGCTGATCGCGCCGCGCGACGTTTTATCATACAGCATCACCGGCAGCCCATGACTCGGCGCCTCGGCGACCCGCACATTGCGCGGAATCATGGTACGGAACACCTTGTCTCCGAAATGCTGGATCAACTGTGCTGAAACCTGGTTGTCCAGATTGTTGCGCGGGTCATGCATCGTGCGCACTATCCCCTCCATCTCCAGCCGCGGATTGCGGTGATCCTTGATCTGCTGCACGGTGGCGAGCAGCGCCGACAGTCCCTCGAGGGCATAGTATTCGGTCTGCAGCGGAACCAGCACGCTGTCCGCGGCCACCAGGGCGTTCAGTGTCAGCATGTTGAGCGAGGGCGGGCAGTCGATCAGGATGTAGTCATAGCGATCGCGCACCGGGGCGAGGGCGAGCTCGAGCCGCTTTTCGCGCAACGGGGCCTCGAACAGCCGCACCTCGGCGGCTGTCAGGTCGCTGTTGGACGGCAACACGTCGTAACCGGCCTCCGGGGTTCGCTGGATGCATTCCGCCAGCGCGATCTCACCCATCAGGGCCTCGAGTGCCGACTTTGCGAGATCGTGTTTGTCGATCCCGCTGCCCATGGTCGCGTTGCCCTGCGGGTCGAGATCGACCAACAGCACCCGACGCTGCATCGCCGCCAGTGCCGCTGCCGTATTCACTGCCGTTGTGGTCTTGCCCACGCCGCCCTTCTGGTTGGCGACAGCAATAATTCGTCCCATGGTGGTCAGCCTGGATCTTGTTGTGGCACCGGCCGGTTGGCCGGGCCGATTATCATAACGGCGCGGTGGAAAAAAGATACCCACTCGCGCCAAGGTCGTTCAGTCCCGCTGCAGGACCACGAGGTGGCGCCGCCCAGCCTCTCCCGGAACCAGCAAGGGCGTGACTTCCACCCTGAAACCGGGCGGCAGGTCCCCAACCTCGGCACGCGGATCAGCCCCCTTCATCGCCAGCCAGCAACCGTCCGCTGCCAGCAGGTGGGCGGTTGTCTGTTGCATATCCGCCAGTGTGGCAAAAGCCCGCGAGGTGATGAGCGCGTAGTGGCCATTGCGCGCCAGGCCCTCGACCCGGCTCTTTATCACCTCGACATTGGCGAGGCCGAGTTCGCCGACCACCTGTTGCACGAAGCGGGTCTTTTTTCCGTTGGTATCGAGCAGCGAGAAATTGAGATCGGGCCGGGCGACGGCCAGCGGAATACCGGGTAGACCGGCCCCGGTACCGACATCGAGGACCGGACCGCGGGTCACCCAGGGCAGTATCGAAAGGCTGTCGAGCAGCTGGCGGCGCACCATCTCGGCCGGATCACGCACGGCGGTGAGGTTGTAGGCTCTGTTCCACCTGGCCAGCAGACCGAGATAGCCGAGCAGACTCTCGTGCTGTGCCTCGCTCAGTGACAGTTGCATGGCATCCAGGCCGTGTTCGAGCTGGCGCGGCCACAGGGCGTTGATTTCCACCAGGGTGATCATCCGGCAATTCTACCGCTGCGGCGCTGCGTTGCCTTGGCTAAGATGTCGGTCAACCACTGCACAAGGTCAAACCATGATCAAGCTGTACGGCATCACGCAGTCACGCGCGTTTCGGCCACTGTGGCTGCTGCACGAACTCGGACTGCCGTTCGAGCACGTCAAGGTGGACTTTCACGGCAAGGATCTCGACGATCCCGGCTACCGTGCGCTCAATCCCAACGGTCGGATCCCGACGTTGATCGACGGTGATCTGGTGTTGTGGGAGTCCATGGCGATCAACCTATACCTGGCGCGCAAGTACGGCCGGGGCGCCGGGCTGTGGCCGGACACCATTGAGGATGAGGCACGCGCGCTGCAGTGGTCTTTCTGGGTGATGAGCGAGGTGGAGAGCGCGTTGCTGAGCGTATTGATGCACAGCCGCGTATTGCCGGCGGACAGGCGTGATCCGGAAAAGGTCTCCCGCAACCGCGGCCTGCTGAAGGGACCCTTTTCGATTCTCGACCAGACGCTGGCGGACCACGAGTTCCTTGCCGGCAACCGGTTCACGGTCGCCGATCTCAATGTCGCAGCGGTCCTGTCGTGGTGCAAACCGGCGCGCCTGCCACTTGCCGATTACCCGCATCTGGACGCCTGGCTCCGCCACTGCCTGGAGCGGCCGGCGCGCAAGGCCGCACAGCTCGCCTGAACCCTGCAGCGACCACCAGCTGTCGCGGGCGGCTCGAGCTAAAAAATCTGCGCATCTGGCCGCCAAGGGATATTGGAAACCCTTGGCGACCCGGCATAGCGAACATCCCATGCAAGACGACGGCCATCTGTCCGTCCCCTGGCGACGGACACACCCGAAGGCAGCCTGCCTGTTTGCACCGGCAGTGCTGCTCGCGGCCTCCCCGGCCCTCGCCGAGGTCCCGATGGGCATCACCGGGGCAACCCGGACGCAACTTTTCGCCGCGCTGCTGGCGCTGCTGTTGCTGGTCCTGGCGCTTTCATGGAAGTTGCTGCGCAACCGTCGACAACTGGTGGCCATGCGCCGTGCGTTGAATGCCGCGCTCGCGGTGCGCAACCCGTTACTGGCATTGCTTCCCGAACTTGTCTGGTTCAAGGACACCGACGGTGTCTACATTTCGTGCAATCCAACATTCGGTCGTCTGCTCAACGCCAGCGTGGAGCAGATCGTTGGCAAGACCGATTTCGATTTCCACCGAACCGCGCTGGCGCGCGACTGGCGTCGCCATGACAAGGCCGCCGTGCGCAACGGCGCCGCCGTCGACAGCGAGGAATGGCTGACGTTCGCCGACAACGGTCACAGCGCGCTGATCCAGATCACCCGCACGCCGGTCTACGGTGACGATGGCAGACTGATCGGCATCATGGGCCTTGGGCGGGATATCACGGCGCAACACAAGATCAAAGCAGAACTGCGGCAGCGCGAGAGCTACCAGCGCGCGCTCATCGACAACTTCCCGTTCCTGGTGTGGCTGAAGGACACGGATGGCCGCTTTCTCGCGGTCAACGCCCCCTTTGCGCAGGCCTGCGGCGCCGACGACGCGGAGTCGCTGGTGGGCAAGACCGACCTGGATATCTGGCCACGCGAACTGGCGCTGGGGTATCAGACCGATGATCGTGCCGTGATGGCCTCGCGCCGGAAGAAGGAAGTCGTGGAGCAGGGCGAGGACGATGGCAGGAAGATCTGGCTCGAGACCTACAAGGCCCCGGTGCTGGATGACGATGGTCGCCTGCTTGGTACCGTCGGCTTTTCGCGCGACGTCTCCGAGCGCACGCAGGCGGAACTCGAACTGCAACGGGAACGCGACCTGTTTTCTGCCGGTCCGGTCGTGGTGTTCACCTGGACCGCAGAGGAGGGCTGGCCGGTATCGCACGTTTCGAGCAACATCGAACAGGTGATGGGTTACACGGCCGAAGAGATGACTGCCCCGGATTTCCGCTTCGTGCGAATCATTCATCCTGATGACTCGGCGCGAATCGCGCGCGAGGTGGAACGCTACCTGAGGCAGGGTATCGACCGCTTCGAGCAGTCCTACCGGCTGTCGCACAAGCATGATGGATACGCCTGGTATCGTGACTTCACGCGGGTGACACGGGACGCCCGCGGTGAGGTCGTCAGTCTGCGCGGTTACCTGGTGGATCAGACCGAGATCAAGGCAATGCAACTGGCCGTCGAGGAAGAGCGGCGGCGCCTCAAGTACGTGATCGAGGGCACCAACGTCGGCACCTGGGAATGGAACGTGCAGACCGGTGAGACCCGGCTCAACGAGCGGTGGGCACAGGTCGTCGGGTATCGACTCAACCAGCTGGTGCCGGTCAGCATCGACACCTGGACGCGGCTGGCGCACCCTGACGACCTGGAACGCTCCGGCAGGTTACTGCAGAAGCACTTCGCCGGCGAACTCGATTGTTACGAGTGCGAGGTACGCATGCGCCATCGTGACGATCACTGGGTGTGGGTGCTCGATCGCGGCCGCGTATTCGAATGGGACGCAGATGGCAAACCCCTGTGGATGGCCGGGACGCACCAGGACATCACTGAGCGCAAGCGCACCGAGGCCAGGCTACGGGATAGCGAACACCGTCTCAATGCCGCTGTCGGACAGGCCTGAGCGGCAGCGGGCCAACATGCATGGACCGCCGTGTTCAGGCCGAACGCTTTTTCAGGTGGATCAGCAGCAGGGATACCGCAGCGGGGGTCACTCCGGGAATGCGCCCGGCCTGTCCGATGGTTTCGGGCCGCTGCCGCGACAGCTTCTCGCTGACCTCGGCCGATAGGCCTTTTACCCGCGCATAGTCGAAATCAGTCGGCAGCCGGGTCGCTTCGGCTCGGCGCGCACGCTCGACTTCGTCACGCTGACGATCGATATATCCCGCGTACTTGGCCTGGATCTCGACCTGTTCCGCGACCTGGTCACACACATCGCCGTCGATGGCGCCGGCACCGACGGTGGCCAGCGCGGTGATGCCCCGATAGGTGCACTCCGGGCGGGTGATCAGGTCCAGCGCCCGCACCTCACGGCGCAGCGCATCGCCGATCAGTTCGAGGGCCTGGTGCTCGGCCAGGTCTGACGGACGTACCCAGGTATCGCGCAGGCGTTGCTGCTCAAGCGCGATCGCCTCACGCTTGCGCTCGAAGAAAGCCCACTGGGTATCCCCGACAAGACCCAGCGTGCGGCCGGTCTCGGTCAGGCGCAGGTCTGCATTGTCCTCACGCAACATCAGGCGGTACTCGGCGCGCGAGGTGAACATGCGATAGGGCTCCTGCGTGCCGCGCGTGATCAGGTCGTCGACCAGCACACCAAGATAGGCCTCGTCACGGCGCGGCGACCAGCTGTCCTTGCCCTGCACCTGCAGCGCCGCATTCATTCCGGCCAGCAGGCCCTGAGCGGCCGCCTCTTCGTAACCGGTGGTGCCGTTGATCTGGCCCGCGAAAAACAGGCCGGCGATGAACCGCGTCTCGAGCGAATGCCTGAGGTCGCGCGGGTCAAAAAAGTCGTACTCGATAGCGTAGCCGGGGCGGGTGATACGTGCATTTTCGAAGCCCTGCATCGAGCGCACCAGCTGCCACTGCACATCAAACGGCAACGAGGTCGAGATCCCGTTGGGATAGACCTCGTGGCTGGTCAGCCCTTCCGGCTCGATGAAAATCTGGTGTGATGTCTTGTCGGCAAACCTGACGACCTTGTCCTCGATCGATGGGCAGTAGCGTGGTCCTATGCCCTCAATCACCCCGGTGTACATCGGCGAACGCGACATACCGCCGCGGATCACCTCGTGGGTACGCTCGTTGGTACGGGTGATATGGCAAGGCACCTGCTGCGGGTGATCGGTGCGGCTGCCCATGAACGAGAACACCGGTTCTGGGTCGTCACCCGGCTGCACTTCGAGCACCGAGAAGTCGATGCTGCGGCTGTCGATGCGCGGCGGCGTGCCGGTTTTGAGCCGACGCACGTTGAACGGCAACTCCCGCAGGCGGCGCGCCAGGGCATTGCTCGGCGGGTCACCGGCTCGACCGCCCTCGTAGTTCTCCAGCCCGATATGGATGCGCCCGCCGAGAAAGGTACCCACCGTGAGCACCACCGCCTTCGCATGAAAGCGCAGCCCCATCTGGGTGACCACGCCGGTCACGCGATCGTTGTCGACGATCAGGTCGTCGACCGCCTGCTGGAACAGATCGAGGTTCGGCTGTTCCTGCAGCGCCGCGCGCACCGCCGCCTTGTAAAGCACGCGGTCCGCCTGGGCACGGGTCGCGCGCACTGCCGGCCCCTTGCGTGAGTTCAGGGTGCGGAACTGGATGCCGCCGCGGTCGGCCGCTTTCGCCATCAGGCCGCCCAGGGCATCAACCTCGCGCACCAGGTGGCCTTTGCCGATACCGCCGATCGCCGGATTGCAGCTCATCGAACCCAGGGTCTCGATACTGTGCGTCAGCAGCAGGGTTTTGGCGCCCATGCGCGCAGCCGCCAGCGCGGCCTCGCTGCCGGCATGGCCGCCGCCGACCACGATCACGTCGTACGCGTGTGCATGGAACATCTGTTAAACCCCTGAAAAGCCGTCCGTTATTCTAGTTCACCGCGCGTGCTGGCGTCTTCGTTGCAATGATCCGTCGCGCGGCGCGGTCTTGTGAGGACAGCCCAGACCTCGCGGAGCCCGGCCATGTTGCGAATCATCTTCCTGTCACTCGCCCTGATCACGATCGCCCATGCCGACGCGGCCGAGCGTCGCCCACTGCCGGCGTTCACCGCGACCACGACCGATGACTGGCTCAACGGCGCCCCGTTGCGGGTCGAAGACCTGCGCGGCAAGGTGGTGCTGCTCGATGTGTGGACCTTCGGTTGCTGGAACTGCTACCGCTCATTCCCCTGGCTGAATGCGCTGGAGGCTCGGCTTGCAGATGCGCCATTCCAGATCGTCGGCATCCACAGCCCGGAATTCGCGCATGAACGCGACCCCGCTCAGGTCCGCGCCAAGATCGCCGAATTCGGCCTGCGCCACCCGGTGATGCTGGACAATGACTTCGCCTACTGGCGCGCCCTGGGCAATCGATACTGGCCGGCCTACTACCTGGTCGACAAACATGGCGACATCCGCGAGCTGCACGTCGGCGAGACCCACGAAGGCGATGCGCGCGCACGCGCGATCGAGGAACGAATTGGCGCACTGCTTGCCGAATGATGCGAAACCCGCCCCGTTTGCAGGCCTGGCGGCAGCCCGCTGATTGCAGATTCAGGCTGTGCCGCCGATAGTCCGAGGGACAAGGATAGCCAGCGAGCAGTGAACAGATGCCCAAGCCTGCGTTGAACAACGCCATCGCACCCGGTGACCATGCAATCCTGCGCCAGGTCCTCGATGACGCCGGCCGCCTGATTGTTGGCAAGCCGCAAGCGCTGCGCCTGTCGCTGGCCTGCGTACTGGCAGGCGGCCACCTGCTGATCGAAGACATTCCCGGTGTCGGGAAGACCACGCTGGCGCACGTGCTGGCGCGGCTGCTGGGGCTGGACTTCCAACGTATCCAGTTCACTGCCGACATGCTGCCGGCGGACATCCTGGGCGTGTCGATCTACGACCGCGACGACGGGCGTTTCCATTTTCACCCGGGGCCGGTGTTTGCCCAGCTGGTGTTGGCCGACGAGATCAATCGTGCCACGCCCAAGACACAGAGTGCACTGCTCGAGGCGATGGAAGAGCGCCAGGTGACGGCCGACGGTGAGACCCGCGAGCTGCCGGAACCCTTTTTCGTCATCGCCACGCAGAACCCGCGCAGCCAGATCGGCACTTTCGAGCTGCCGGAGTCGCAACTCGACCGCTTCCTGATGCGCATCAGCCTCGGTTACCCGGACGCGGCTGCCGAGCGGGAACTGCTGGCTGGCAGTGATCGACGTTCGTTGCTGCGCCAGGTCACGCCACGCATCGGACCGCAGTCGTTGCTGGCCTGGCAGGCGCACGTCGAGCGGATCCACGTCTCGCCCGCGTTGCTCGACTACGTCCAGGCCCTTGTCGGCGCCACGCGCGTTTCGGCGCATTGGGAGATCGGTCTTTCACCACGTGCCGCGCTGGCGCTGCTGCGGGCGGCGCGCGCCTGGGCGATGATTGACGGCCGTGCGCACGTGGTGCCAGAGGACGTCCAGGCGGTACTGCCGAGTGTCGCCAGTCACCGGCTGAATGCCCTGGAGGGCGACACGACCGAACAGGTCCGCGCCCTGCTCGAGGGCGTGGCGATACCCTGACATGGCCTTCGCCGACTGGGCACGGGTCGAGCAGGTCTCGGCGGCGGGACAGGCCGAGATCGGGGCCCGGCGCATCTATATCCTGCCGACACGCTATGGCCTGATGTTCGGTGTACTGCTGTTTCTGATGTTGCTGGGTGCGGTCAACTATGTGAACAACCCTGGCCACCTGCTGACGTTCCTGCTCGCGGGCCTCGCCGCCAACGCGATCTATCAGACGTGGCGCAACCTGCGGGGTCTGCGCCTGGTGTGCCATGGCGGGCCGCCGGTGTTCAGTGGCGATCCGGTGCCGTTCGTGGTCGAGCTCGACGGCGCCGCGCGCGCACGACCGGCGATCCAGTTGATGTTCGATGACAGCGCACCGGCGCTGGTCGACATCGACGACGGGAACCGACCACAGCGCGTGCAGCTGCAGCTGCATGGCATACCACGCGGCCTGCATCAGCCGGGGAGGCTGGTGATCAGTACCTGTTATCCGATGGGGCTGTTGCGTGCCTGGTGTTACGTGGCATGCGACCGCCCACTGCTGGTCTATCCGAAGCCGGGGGCACGCTGGACACCGCGTGGTGCGGCCGGCGATGGTGGCAACGATGCGGAATGGGGTGGTGGCAGCGACGATTTCGCGGGGTTGCGCGGCTACCGGCCTGGCGACCTGCCGTCGCAGATCGACTGGAAGAGCTATGCGCGGGAGCGCGGCCTGAACACCCGCGTGTTCAGTGGTCAGGCCGCGACGCCATTGTGGCTCGACTGGGTGGACGCGCCCGGAAACGACGTCGAGTTGCGCGTGTCTGCGCTCACCCGGGCGGTGCTCGACGCCGAGTCGGCTGGCCGTCACTACGGCCTGAAGACCCCGGGCTCGACGATTGCGCCGGGGCTCGGTCCGGCGCACCGCCACCAGTGTCTCCGACATCTCGCGCTCTACGGCACCAGCGATGCGTGATGCGCTGGCGGCGCTGCCGATCGCACCGCGCCTACTCGGCGCCACACTGTTTGTGCTGGCGGCCCTGATGGCACCACATGCCGCCAACCTGCACCCGGCCATCCTCGGCTTCTTTTACCTCGCTGTCGGCTGGCGTGTGCTGGCGCTGCGTCATCCGCGCTGGCTGCCGGGGCGCTGGCTGTTGCTGGCATTGATGGCCGCGGCGATCGCGCTCGTGATAATGAGCACCGGGCTGTACGACGGGCGCCTGGCCGGCACCGCTTTGCTGGTGGTGATGCTGGGCCTGAAACTGCTTGAGCTGCGGGCGCGGCGTGACATCCACGTCACGGTCTTTCTTGGTTACTTCGTGGTCCTGACACAGTTCCTATACAGCCAGTCGCTGGGACTTGCGGTCTACCTGTTTGCCGGCACGCTGGTATTGACCGCGGTTCAGGTGGGCCTGAACCGGGTCCACGCGCAACCGCGGCAGGTGCTGCGCCACGCGGTGGGACTGTTCGTCGCCGCGCTGCCGCTCGCGCTGGTGGTATTCATGCTGTTTCCACGTCTGCACAGCCCGCTGTGGGGAATCAAGACGCAGCGGGCGTTCACCGGTATCAGTGGCGAGATGACCCTCGGTAGCCTCGGTGAGCTGAGTCGCTCCACGGCAACTGCCTTCCGCGTGCAGTTCGACGGCATGCCTCCGCCGCCCGAACAGCGATACTGGAGGGGGCCGGTGTTGTGGCACACAGACGGTCGCCGCTGGTCGGCTGACCGCGCCAGCGCAAGGGCACTCGACACCGTGGGCAGGGACCCGCTGGCACTGGGCTATGAGATAACGCTGGAACCGACCGGTGAGTATTGGCTGTTCGGGCTCGACGTCGTCACCGTCAAGCCACCCGGGACCCATCTCAACAGCAGCTACACCCTGGTCAGCGAACAGAGGGTCAACCAGCGCCTCACCTTTCGTGCCGCCTCCGACCCCGGATTCCATATGCTGGCCCTGAGCGAGCGCGAGCGTGCACTGGGCCTGCAGTTGCCAGACCGGGTCGCACCCCGGGTCGCCGGACTGGTCGCGCAATGGCAGGCGTCAACCGACCCCGCGCAGCCCTTGCAGATGGTGGCGCGGGCGCTGGACTTTTTCCGCAACGAACCGTTCGTCTATACGCTCACGCCGGGCACGCTTCAAGGTGATCCGGTCGAGCAGTTTCTGTTCGAGACGCGCCGTGGTTTTTGTGAACACTACGCCGGCAGCTTCGCATTGCTGATGCGCGTGGCCGGTATCCCGGCCCGCGTGGTCATCGGTTACCAGGGCGGCGAGCGCAATCCTCATGCCGACCACTGGGTCGTGCGTCAGTCCGACGCCCACGCCTGGACCGAGGTATGGATCCCGGGGCTTGGCTGGTGGCGCGTCGACCCGACCGCCGCCGTGGCCCCGGATCGCATCGAGCAGCCGATCGATACGGCGGCTTCGCAGGCCGGTGACCGCGTCATGTTCGGCGACGGTGACCCGGGTGCGCTGCTTGCGCTGTGGCAGAACGCCGTGTGGCTGGCCGACGCGGTAGACCTGGGCTGGCATCGCTGGGTGGTCGGTTTCAGCGCCGAACGACAGACCAGCCTGCTGCAATGGCTCGGCCTGGGCCGGCTGCATGGATTCGGTCTGGCGATTGCACTGTTGATCGGTGGCGCACTGGCCGTCGCCGTCGTGTACCTGTTGGCCCAGCTGCCGCGGCCGCGCAGCGGTGATCCTTTACCGATGTTGTGGCGGCGCTTCACCGACAAGCTGCGGCGTGCCGGGGTCGATGTCGTCGCCTCGCAGGGTCCGGACACCCTGTGTGCCGCAGCGATGCGAATGTTCCCCCAGTCCGCGGACCAGCTGTCCGCGATCCGGCGGATCTACGTGCAGCTGCGTTATGGCCGCCAGTCGGATCAAGAGATGGTCCGCGCGCTGAGCCGCCGCATCCGCCGCCTGTCGCTAAGACCCGCTCAGGTGGACAAGGGGTGACATGGGGCGGACAGGCCGATGAGTCGTTGTGCATGCCGTTGCAGTTGTGCCGGTGAACCGCTGGTGTAAAGCCTCACCGGCGACGCCGATGGTGTCTGCGCGGGCAGCAGTCCGAGGCGACGGCGAAGCTGGCCGATAACTGCCGGGCCCGGATCGACGAGGTTCACGCCTTCACCGACCACGGCGCGTATCGCGGGTGCCAGAAACGGGAAGTGGGTGCAGCCCAGGACATAGGTATCGACCCCAAGCTGATGCAGCGGCGCCAGCTCGGCGTTCACAAGATCAAACACCCGCGGGCTGTCCAGGTCGCCCTCCTCGACGGCCTCCACCCAGTGACGGCAGATTCGTTCGTGTACCTCGATCTGGCGTCCATGGTCGGAACGCAGTCGCGCGTAACGATCACTGGCAAGGGTGCCGCTGGTGGCCAACACCGCTACGCTGGCGCTGCGCGTCACCTGTGCAGCAGGTTTGATCGCCGGCTCCATGCCGATGATCGGGACTTCGAATTCGCTACGCAGTCCTTCCACCGCCATTGCAGTGGCGGTGTTGCACGCAACGACGATCGCCTCGGCGCCCTGTTCGAGCAGGAAACGCGTGATCAATCGGCTGCGCTGCAACACCTCCGCGGCACTGCGTGCGCCATAGGGGGCAAAAGCCGAGTCGGCGACATACAGCAGGGGGGTGCCGCCGACAGCGTCCAGCGCATGCCGCAATACACTGAAACCCCCGACGCCTGAATCGAAAAAGCCGATCGCTGACGGTGAGCTCATTTGCCGATACAGAACGAGCTGAATATCCTGCCGAGCAGATCATCGGCGGTGAATTCCCCGGTGATCTCCGCCAGCGCCAGTTGTGATTGGCGCAGATCCTCTGCCAACAGCTCACCGGCACGACCGTCGCTCAGGGCGCGTCGCCCGGCCTGCAGCGCGCTTGCGGCGCGCGCGATGGCATCCAGATGGCGGCGCCTTGCGCTGAAGTCGCCATCGCCGGAGCCCTCGAATGCCACGAGGCCCTTGAGGTGGCTGCGAAGCGCCTCGACGCCGGCGCCGGTCTTCGCGGAGAGACTGATTTCAGTTCCGTCAGCGAGTTGCTGCAGGCCCAGGGGGCGAGCGGTGATATCGGCCTTGTTGCGGACCCGCGTCACGGTCAGACCTTCGGGCAGGCCGGCCGCGGGCAGGCCCGACGCATCGGGATCACTGGCGCCGTCGAAAACCCACAAGGCATGGTCAGCACGGGCCAGCTGTTCGCGCGCCCGGCGCACACCCTCGCGTTCCACCTCGTCACCGGACTCACGCAGTCCCGCCGTGTCGATGATGTGCAGTGGCAGACCGTCAATCTCGATCTGTTCGCGCAGCACGTCGCGGGTGGTGCCCGGTGTCGCGGTGACGATCGCACTTTCCTGACCGGTCAGCGCGTTCATCAGGCTGGACTTGCCGGCGTTTGGCAGGCCGGCAATCACCAACGTCATCCCGTCGCGCAACAGCCGACCGGTATGGGCGCGTCGAAGCAGCTCTTCAACCTGTCCAATCAGGCGCTGCAGGCCGTCTGCGATGTGGGCATCGGCGAGAAAGTCGATCTCCTCTTCGGGAAAGTCGATCGCCGCCTCTACGTACATCCGAAGATCGGTTATCGCCGCGACGAGGGCGTGGATCTGGCTGGAAAACTCGCCACTGAGCGAGCGCATTGCCGAGCGGGCCGCGGCACGTGTCTGGCTGTCGATCAGGTCGGCGATCGCCTCGGCCTGGGCGAGGTCGAGTTTGTCGTTGAGAAACGCGCGGCGCGAAAACTCGCCGGGTTCAGCAAGCCGTGCGCCGAGCTCGAGCACGCGTTGCAACAGGAGATCGAGGACCACGGGGCCACCGTGTCCCTGCAATTCGAGGATGTCTTCACCGGTGAAAGACGCCGGCCCTGCGAAGTACAACGCGATACCTTCGTCGATCACCTGGCCGCCGGCATCGAAAAACCGGGCATGCTGCGCGTGCCTTGCCGGAGGCAATAAACCCAGGACAGCCGCTGCAACGGTCGTTACAGAAGGGCCGGAGATGCGGACTATCCCCACGCCACCACGCCCGGGTGGCGTAGCGATCGCTGCGATCGTGTCCGCCGCCAGATCGGCCACGTGCCTAGGCTTTTGCGCCCTGCTCGATGCGCTTGGTGATGACCCACTGCTGCGTGATCGACAGCAGGTTGTTTACCACCCAGTACAGCACCAGCCCGGAAGGGAAGAACGCGAACATCACGGTGAACACCACGGGAAGGGCAAGCATGATCTTCGCCTGCATTGGATCGGGTGGTGGCGGGTTCAGCTTTTGCTGCACGAACATCGACACGCCCATGATCAACGGCAGGACGAAGAAGGGATCCTTGATGGAGAGATCATCGATCCACAGGATCCACGGCGCCTGGCGCAGTTCGACGCTCTCCAGCAACACCCAGTACAGGGCGATAAAGAACGGGATCTGAACCAGCATCGGCAGACAGCCGCCGAGCGGGTTGATCTTTTCCGTCTTGTACATCTCCATCATGGCCTGCTGCATGCGCTGTTTGTCATCGCCGTAGCGATCCTTCAGCGCCTGGATGCGCGGCGTCATCTTGCGCATGTTCGCCATCGAGCGGTAGCTGGTCTCGGACAGCTTGAAGAACGCGAGCTTGATCAGGATGGTAAATATAATGATGGTCCAGCCCCAGTTGCTGACCACATCCTGGATCTGTTCCAGTACCCAGTACATGGGTTTGGCGATGAAAACGAGCCAGCCGTAATCCACCGTAAGGTCGAGGCCTTCGGCGATCGACTCCAGTTCGCCCTGCAGCTTCGGCCCCATGAACATTGTTCCGGAAAAGCTTGCACTGGCGCCGGGCTCGACCGTCTTCGCCGGGGTGTAGGTGCCGATCACCGCGCGGCCGTTCGGCAGTTGCTTGCCATAGAAGTGCTGCTGTTCACCGCGCGGCGGGACATAGGCCGCGAGGAAATAGTGTTGGATCATCGACACCCAGCCGTCGATGACGTCACGGTCGAGCTTGCCCGCACCCAGTTCATCGAACTTGTATTTCTGGTACTTGTCGGCCTGGCTGAAGATCGCGCCGCCTGTGTAGGTGTACATGAACGCATTGCCGGAATCTTCCGGTTTTCCGCGCTGTAGCTGACGGTACTCGCGACCGCTCCAGGTCTTGTCGGACGCGTTGTTGACCATGTGCTGCAACTGCACGGCGTGTGAGCCGCGTCGGAAGGTAAAGCGCTTGGTCACAGTCAGACCGTCGGGCGATTGCCACAACAGATCGATATCGAGGGTGTCCTCACCGTCCTTCAACGAAAAGCTTTCCGCGCTGGCAGTGAAAACCGCTTCGTGGGTTGGTGTACGGTCGGTTTCGGGGCCGAGCAGGC
>Ga0116164_10000835_pt1 | contig 24819 bp, 21 predicted proteins | sample AD_UKC109_MetaG_FD_89888 | JGI IMG/M metagenome (GOLD analysis project Ga0116164, IMG submission 89888) | Active sludge microbial communities of municipal wastewater-treating anaerobic digesters from Hong Kong - AD_UKC109_MetaG | ecosystem: Engineered > Bioreactor > Anaerobic > Digestate... | reverse complement strand
CTTGGTCAGGGGCGCTTCGCCGATCAGCATGCCGCCCGCGTCGTACCGTTTCAGGATCGCGTCGAGCGTTTCCACCTGCGCGTTCACCTCGTCGGTGGACGGCTCGTATGCGGAGTTGATCAGCAGCAGCTGATACCCGCCGCTTTCCAGCTCGTCCAGCAGCGAATCCGGCAGCATTTCCTTGGGAACGTCGCTGCCAAGCACGGAGTTCAGGCCCAGCACGCCGCGTATACCGTCCACGTCTTCCATCTCCGCAAGCATCGCGGACGCGTCCGCGGACGGCATATCCGCATCACACAGGATCATATGCGTGGACGATACGCCGAAGTCGTCGGCCAGCTTTTCCGCGGCGGTCAGAAACTGCACGTCGTCGGGGTCAAAGCCGGCGTTGTCGCCTGTAAAAACCGAGGTGAAATCATACGACAGCTCCGTGTGATTGTATCCGTACCACGCCGGCACGGCCAGCAGCACGAAAACGACGATGAACACCCACGCATGCCGGGTTACAAACGACGCGAACTTGTCCATGCGGCGGATCAGCGGCTTGTGCTTGGTTCTTTCCAGCGATTTGTCCAGACACAGGATCATCGCGGGCAGCACCGTAATGCTGCAAAGCACGCCCAGCAGCACGCCCTTCGCCATGACGATACCCAGATCCGTGCCCATGGTATAGGTCATGAAGCACATCGCCAGAAAGCCCGCGACGGTCGTCAGCGAACTGCCGGATACGGCCGTCAGGGTTGAGGAAATCGCCTTGGCCATGGCTTCCTTCTTATCGGAGACACGCTCTTTTTCCTCGGTATAGCTGTGCCACAGGAAGATGGAATAGTCCATCGTAACCGCCAGCTGCAGCACGGCCGCAAGCGCCTTGGTGATGTAGGAGATCTCCCCCAGAAAATAATTTGAGCCCATGTTGTACAGGATGGCGATGCCGATGCTCAGCAGAAAAATAAACGGCACCAGCCAGGAATCCAGGAATACCATCATGGCCGCGCAGGCGCAGAGCACGGCCACGGCGACATACACCGGCTCCTGCTTCTCACACAGCGCCTTCAGATCGGTTACCAATGCCGACAGGCCGGAAAGATAGCACTGCTTGCCGGTCATCGAACGGATTTCCCTGATGGCGTCGATGGTCGCGTCCTCGGATGTCGTCGTATCAAAGAAGATCGCCAGCAGCGTTTCGCCGTCCGTATTGAACGCCTGGTATACCTTTTCCGGCAGGATCTCCAGCGGTACGGAGAGATCCGCGAAATCGTCGTACCAGATGACGCTGTCGATGTGATCCACGGTTTCGATCTCCGCCTGCAGCGCCGCCACGTCCTTGGGTTCCATCCCGTCCACGATCAGGAAGGAGAACGCGCCCTTCCCGAACGTATCCAGTAGGATGTTCTGCCCCTCCACCGTTTCCATATCCTCGGGCAGATAGGTGAGCATATCGTAATTGATATGGGTGTTCATCATCCCCAGGACCGACGGAACCAACAATACGATGCTGAGTATCAGCACCGGTATTCTGTATTTCACGATAAATCTGCTGAATTTCAAGCGATTACCTCCCGTTTTCCATTTTTCGTTTTCCGGTTAACTTCATCGGGACGGGCAAGGGAATTTTCACCGGAACCGTGCGCAGATAAAAGATCAGCTCTCCGCTGAGCACGCCGTGGTCCACGTTGATCTCGGCCTTGTATTCCCGCGCGCCGACCGCGGTCTCGATAATTCCGCTGAACGTAATCCGGTTCCCGCTGACGGCGCCCTCCGCGATCGGATTCTCCGTGCCGAAGAACGCAAGCGCGCCCCTCAGCGCCGCGCCGTTTTGGCAAAGCGTGAGCGTTCCCGTTCTGGGCCCGAGCGGAGATCGCAGCACTACGTCAAAACTCCCGCCCATGTTTCCTGCCGCCTCCTTACACGGGCACTATAGACCTGAACGCAGCACAACAAAATAGTCAATGTGCCGCGCCGTATCGAAAACTTGACATCCGATTGCAAATCGCATAGTTTTTGACATATACTATACAGGTGTACAGTGTTTCTGTTTGGGAAGCACTGGATCATAGGATCGGGAGGTTTGGCTTTGAAACAGAGCGACATGTCTCATCGCACCAAAGCGGCGCTTGCGGCCGCGCTGAAACAGGCCATGGCAAAAAAGCCGCTGAGCAAAATTACAATCCGCGAACTGATTGAAGCCTGCGATATCAACCGGCAGACCTTCTATTATCATTTTTCCGATATCTACGATCTGGTAAAATGGACCTATAAACAAGACGCCGATGCCCTGATCAACGGGCGAAAAAACGTACTGCTCTGGCAGGACGGCCTGTTGCAGCTGCTGCATTATCTGGACGACAACCGTGCGGTTTGCCTGTGCGCGCTGCGCTCGATCGGCCGCGAGCACATCCATCAAATGCTGTACAGCGACCTGTACGACCTGATTCATCAAACGATCGCGGATATGGGCAAGGAACTGAATATTCCGGCGGAGCAGAAGGACGAGCATATCGACACGCTCACCCAGTTCTGCATCGCTTCTTTGATCGGCACCATGGAATGCTGGCTGGACGGAACCATCGTCAAGACGCCGGAGGAGCTTGCCGCCTTCGCGGACAATATGATCCGCAATCTGATCGCGGGTGAAAGGCTGCAATACGGCGTCATTTCGGAAAGCCCTGCGGATCGGGAGTCCAGCAGTATGTGATAATCATGGAAACAATAAGGTTTCCATGCAATGGAAAACAGCGGTATACGCCTCCAATCGGGACGTATACCGCTGTTTTTATCCTGGCTTTCGGTTCCGCTACGCGAATTTACGCATCAGCGCCCGCAACTGCTCCTCCGGAACCATCTTGTCGATCATGGGAACGCCGTCGAAAATCTCCGGCCGCTGCCGATGGAACGTGGGCGCTTCCACCTGGTAGAAGATACCGATGGGGATTTTCGGTCCGTATTCCATGCTGCGCAGGAGCGCCGCCTGCAGGTTGGTCGGATCGTAATCCGCTTCCAGCTCGTAGGTGTGCTCCTTATAGTAGCCGAAGGTATTCACCTTGTTGAAGCTGACGCAGGGCTGGAGTATATCCACAAGCGCGTATCCCTTGTGCCGGATGGCCGCCTTCATGGTTTTAGCCATGTGCTCCCGGTTGCCGCTGAACGTCCGCGCCGCGAAGGTGGCCCCGGCGGCCAGCGCGACCAGCAGCGGCTTGAAGGGCTTGTTCAGGTTGCATGCGCCCTTGCGGTCCGCGCTGCAGGCATCGGACGTCGGCGAGGTCTGGCCCTTGGTCAGCCCGTAAATCTGGTTATCGTGCACGAAGTGCGTGATATCCACGTTGCGGCGGATGTTGTGCAGGAAATGGTTGCCGCCCTCGCCGTAGGAATCGCCGTCGCCCGTGTTCACAATCACCGTCAGCGCCTGATTGACCATCTTGGCGGCGACCGCCGCGGGCAGCGCACGCCCGTGCAGACCGGAAAATCCGTTGGCGTTGACGTACTGGTTCAGCTTGGCCGCCTGCCCGATGCCGCCGACCAGCAGCACCTCATGAGGTGGAAGCTGCAGCTCGTCCAGCACCTGGACCAGCGTATTGACAATGTCGTAGTTCCCGCATCCCGGGCACCAGGCGGTTTCCGTGCTGTGATAGATGGACTGTGTCATTGGCGCACCTCCTTGCCGATCCCAAAGGCCGCAAGGCCCTTCAGGATATCGTCCACGGACAGCTGCCGCCCATCATACTTGAGCACGCTGTCCGTACAGCTCAGGTTTGTTTCCATGCGGATCAGTTTGGCAAGCTGCGCCGTGGCGTTCTGCTCCACGCTGTACACGGCCTTGGCCTGCTTCCAGTATTGCAGCAGCTTGTTTTGCGGCAGCGGATATACGTCCCCAAAGCTGAGCGCGCCCACGGAAACGCCCTGTTCATGGAGAAGCGTAACCGCCTCGGCGATCGCACCGGAGGTGGATCCGAACCCGACCAGCAGCGTCTGCGGATTTTCCGCGCCGGTGTAGGATGGCTCCAGCAGCTCGGCCTTCAGCCCGTCCAGCTTGCGGCTGCGCTTGTCCACCATCTGCACGCGCACCGCGGCGCTCTCGTTGATAACGCCCTCCTCGGTATGCTCGTCGCTGTCGCTGCGCACCAGCCCTTCGCTCCTGCCGGGGACGCGCAGGGGCGATACACCGCTTTCGGTCACCGCATAGCGCAGATAGTCCCCCTCCGCGCTTTCTTCGGGCGCAAGAGGCTTTACGCTGTGCGCCGCTTGACGGATATCCGGCGGCGCGATGGTCGCGGCGGAATCGGACAGGTACTGATCGCTCAGCACCAGCACGGGGATCTGATATTTCTTTGCCAGCTGCAAGGCGCGCGCCGTTTGATAGAACGCGTCGGCATGATCCCGCACGGCGATTACCATACGGGGAAACTCACCCTGCGAGGCAAAGCACATAAACAAGAGGTCGCTTTGCTCCGTGCGCGTCGGCAGGCCCGTGGCCGGGCCGGGGCGCTGCACGTCCACGATCACGATCGGCAGCTCCGCGATGCCCGCGAGCCCGAGGCCTTCCACCATCAGCGAAAAGCCTCCGCCGCTGGTGCCGGTCATCGCCCGCGCGCCCGCATAGGACGCGCCAAGCGCCATATTGACCGCCGCGATCTCATCCTCCGCCTGCTCGACGACCAACTTGAACTCTTCGGCGTGCGCCGTGAAGAAGTTTAAAAGCGTCGTGGAGGGCGACATCGGATACGCGCTGTAAAACTGCAGGCCGCCCGCCAGCGCGCCCATCGACATGGCTTCCGCGCCGGTGACCAGCATGGTTTCCTTTGCTTCGGGAATGGGAAGCTTCCGCGTTAGTTCCGTGCTCGCATAGCCCTTCTGTACGGCAGCCAGATTGATCTCCAGTATCTTCGGGGCCAGCGTTTCACGCAGCACCGCCTCGGCAGTCGCAAGCGGCAGGCCGTACAGCTTCATCAGCACGCCGATGCAAACCACGCCGATCGTGCGGGCACTGCCCGCTTCCTTCGCCAGCTTCTTGACCGGGACCGGCAGCAGGCGCGGATCGCTTACGCCCAGATCCGGATCGCACAGCAGCAATCCGTCGGGTTTCAGCCGTTTCAGATGCTCGTCCACCGAGCGCTGATCATAGACGATCAGCACGTCCAGCGCGTCCGTATGCGCAGTCACCGGTCCCGCTTCGAAGCGAATCTGCGCAAAGTTGTGTCCTCCGCGAATGCGGGACATAAAGTCGCGCATGGAAAACACCGAAAACCAAGATCGCTGCAATATCTTTTCCAGAATCCCGGCCATCGTCTCGATGCCGTCTCCCGCGGCGCCGCCAATGCAAATATTCATCAGGGTTTCCCCCCTTCCTTATTGATCAATATACCCTAAATCCGGCGCAAATAACAACTGATTGCAGCATGAACGGAGAACTGCTTTCATTTTCCAAAGCGCATACGCAAACAGAAGGCTCCGTCGAGGACGGGCCTTCCGATTGATGTTGCAAGGGCTGACATGCGCGGCGTTATGCTTCTTCGACAAGCAGCTGCACATAGATCGCAACCAGCTCGGGGTCGAACTGCGTTCCGGAACAGCGCCGCAGCTCGGCGATCGCTTCCTCCCGGCTGCGCGCGGGCTGGTAGGTTCTTCCGGTAATAATGACGTCGAACGCATCCACCAACGCTATAATCCGGCTCGCGATCGGAATCTCTTTCCCGCGTAGGCCCTTGGGATATCCCGTGCCATCCCAGCGCTCATGGTGCGCCAGAATGTAAACGGCCACCTGCCGCAGCTCCGGAACCGTCTGTGCGATACGGTACCCGATTTCCGGATGCCGGTTGATGATCAGGCGTTCCTCTGCTGTCAAGGGGCCGGGTTTGTTCAGAATGGTATCCGGAATTCCAACTTTCCCGATATCATGCAGCATTGACAGTAAAATCAAATCGTCGATCATTTCATCGGACAGATGCAGCTTTTTTGCGATCCACCGGCAGTGGTTTGCCATGCGTCCCGAGTGCTCCTGCGTTTCAGCGCTCTTTTCCTGCAGCATGGAAATCAGCAGCCGGATAATGCTGCTGCGATGGCTTTGGTTGATCAGCAGCTTCTTCTGGTAAATCCATTTTTCCGCTTCCCGTATCAGGTCTTCCGCCGATCTTTGTTCCTCCTCGCAGGTTGCATACCCGAAGGTTACGATATGATAAGCGTCCTTACAGATCGCGTTCAGTTTCGTTTGCAGACGCTTGATAATCTGCTGCGTTACCGATTGGGGCGCCCGAGGAAGCAGCAGCATGAATTGCCCGTCGTTCCAGCGCGCCACCACATCGTCCGACCTGCAATTATCCACCAATATTCCGGCAATCTTTACCAGCAGATCGTCGCCTGCCCGAAAGCCGAGGCTTTCGTTAATCGTTTTCAGCCCGTTCACGTCGCCCAGCGCAATGGACAGCGGCATAACGCCGGAATCCACATACATGCGCAGCGCCTCCATCGCGAACACACGGTCGTACAGCCCTGTCAACGGGTCCCGGAATACCACGTCATACGATTCCGTAAAATCCGATGTGTCCGTAATGAGCATCAGCGGTTTGATCCCGTCCATATTCAACGGCATCATGCGCATACCGGCAACACCGGTCTGCGCGTCCTGCTCCGGTTCGCTTTGCGGTACGGAAAGCTGAGCCTTCGCTATGCTGGCGTTGACGATATCGCGCGGAATAGAACGATGATAGTGCTTGCGAAAATACCGCGCATGTATATCTTCAAAAATAGCCAGCAGGTGTGCATCGTCGGCAAAGAGAAACGATACCTTATAGATATTGCCCAGCACGCGCGCTTTCACCTCGCACGTTTTGCTTTCGCTCCGATAGGCTTCGCTGAGCAGCTTCAGAATATCCGCTACGCATTCCGCGCTCATGACGCCGAACACGCTGACGATAGTTTTACCCTCCATCATATCCCGCGGCATACCGATAATCGCTTCAAATTCTGCGTTCACATACAGGATCATCATGTTTTCGATGTTCCCGCACGGATCGAAAACCGGCTCAAAACACACGCAGCTCATCGGGAAACGCGTTACAAGATTTTGAGTTAATATTGAATCCGCCTCGCTGGCCCTGATCCGCATTCTCTCATCCATGATAAAACCTCTACCATGAGAAGATTTCTGCCGGATATCATGCCCCTGCCGAATGCCCTCTAATATGCTGCGATCTGATTTGCTTTATGCGTGCCTTCGGTCCGGCATGATAAAAAGACAGATACACTCCAATTCGATACGGATTCCATATTTTCCCTCCGCATATCATCGGATGGCTACAGGAACATGAAATTTGAGCAGATCCTTGTTTCCGACAACATATATCCGTGTACTTAATATAAGTACATTAAGTACATTTTAACATGGATTGTACTTAAAATCAATCTATGGTAACGAAATGGAACCAATCTTTTACTTCTTCATATCCTGATGGAGGGATCCTATGAAAACTGAAAAGCATCTCGGTATTCGCATCAACGCCAACCTGCATTACAAGCTGCATTATGTTGCAAGGTTTGACGGTCGGTCCGGCAATGGTGAGATCCTATATATTCTCAGGCAATACATTGCCGAATTCGAAAAACAATACGGCGAGATCAAAGTACAGAAAGAGCTTCCAGAGGACGATCTTTGAAAGCCGCCCGATGATGGATCAACAAAAAAGATAAAGTACCGAAAGCATACCGCTTTTGTTTCTTTCTCATACGGCCGGCCCAATGAAAAGCTTCCCGTATGGCAGAGCAGGAAGCATGTCTCGGCATACTTCCCGTATTCGTCTGCTTTATAGCAGGTCGTCCGCCAACCGTTCGATGCGGCGGAGGATACGTTCCTTCAGCATGGAATCGCCGACGCGGAGAACGGCTTCCACCGTACAATCGCCGCTGACGGCCGTAATGCGGTAGCGGCCCTTCGGCAGCGGCGGAATCGAAAAGCTCTTGCCGTCGTACTGGATCCGGGCAACGGTCTCGCCGCTCTTCTCCTTGACGACGGTCGCCGTCGCCTGCGCGGGGGTTACCGGATATCCGTAGAGCAGCAGCTCAAACGCCTGCCCGGCGGGAACCGCGTATTCGTAAAGGAAATCACCATCCGAATCCAACAAATGAATCCACTGCGTTTGAAGCTCACGTACGGGCAGCACTTCGATCTCCGAAAATCCGATTTGGCTTCCTTCGCTTTCCAATACGGTAATCGTCAGGGTTTGCGTCGTCATCCCGTCCAGCTGCAGGCGGCAAGGCTCTCCGGTTCCGTCGGGCAGTTCATATGCTATAAAATATCCGCTGTCATCCGTCACCCGGACGCGCAGGATATCGCCCGCGGGCTCCGGCGCGTCGTAAAATACCAGCTCCGCGATCTCCTGTTGATCGGACCATGTAAACGTGATTTCCGGATTGATATCCCCGGCATCCGGCATCCAGCAATTTTGCAGCGGCGCTTCCCACGTATCCCCGATCAAAAAATCCTGCAAAAGCGAAGCGTCCCCGCTGGTCGCGGCGACGTCCGCCCATAACACGTCCGTACGGCGCTCCCAAAATACCCGGTCACCGTTCAAAAGGCTGTTTTCATGCGCCACGGCGTCCTGGCTCGCATAAGCGGCCAGCACTTCCCGCAGTTTGGAACTGCGCAGCGTATAGCCCAGGTATTCGTTCGGCAGCGGAAGTCGCACCCGTTCGTCCCAGGCATAGGCGGTATGATAGCTGGTTTTCAGCCACGTGGGTGCGGCGCTTTTCAGCGTCAGGCTGTGGTAGAAATCCTCGTTCCCGTGCCATGCATATTCGTAGCAAAACCCCTTGAACACGACGGGCTTGTAATCGCCGGTTTCGCGAAGAATTTCCCCCATCACACGGTCAAACGACTGGGAGACCGACACATGATCGACATTGTCGTCCGTATCGGTTACAAACAGAACATCCGGCCGGAGGTTCAGGATCAATTGCCGGATGTCCCCTTCGAAGTTTGCGCGGGTATAAGCGGCAGGTTCTCCGAAAACGAGGGTATGATAATCCGCGATACCGCCCGCACCGTAGGTTTGCGTGTATCCCGATTCGTTTTCCTTTACGAGATCGTAGTCGCACAGAAAAAACGGCGGCACTATTCTGTCGCCGTATCCCAGCAGAACGATATTATCTCTTGCAGCGCCCATCAACGCATCTGCCTTGACGGCCTCCTGCACACGCGTATCGGTGTCGCCGCCGACGTCTCCGTTTGTCGCAAAGGCGACGGTGACCTCGCTTCCCGCCTGCGCAAAGGCGTCGATCACGCCGTAGGCCAGGTTGATATCGTCATCCTGATGCGCGATCAGGACGAGAACCTTTTTCCCCGTGACGAACGGCGAGCTGAAAAAGCTATCCTCCGTCTCCTCAAATCCGGCGTTTTGAATGGACACGTATAGAACAACAGCCGTTGCCAAAACAATAGCGACGATCATTATGGCGCAGGTAACAATCCATTGTTTTTTCGTACGGGAAAGAATAGTCATCGGCTCTTTTCTCCTGTTACCGCAAGTTGCGAGGCACAGCGGCAGCGTACCGTTTTGATTATATCATAGCAGCCGCGGGATCACACCCTGTTTTTATCATTCACACCGACTCCGCGCTATAATTCCCCCTCAATTTATGGTATGATAAAAACAACAAAACGGATTTCCGTACAATTTCCTTTTCAAGGAGCAAGTACCGTGATGAGAAAAGCCGCGAACATCCTGATAGTCATATTGCTTGCCCTATGGTCGGCCACTGCCGTTATGTGCATGGATGCCGATATCCAAACGGCCTCCTGCACGCTTCTTTTTATACAGGATTGCCTGCAAGCATCGTCCATCAGCGCTTCGCTGATGGCGTTTGTCGGTATCGCTTTGCTTGTGCTGTACCACAGATTGGTATGGAAGCCCTACGTATGGCTGACACGCGAGCGCTTCCACGGATTGCTCATCAGTGTTCCGCTCTCCTTCGTGTTGGCGCTGAGCCCGGCCTACCGGCAAGGCGACGAAACGCTCCTTTCCTTTACCCAACCGCTTCACCTGCTGTTTTTAGCGTTCAAGTTGCTTGGTTTCATCCCGTTGTTCTTTGCGCTGTACCGGGAGTTGCTGATCTTTCTGCAATCCAGACGCTTCCTCTCGCTGTTTCACGCACCGAACCTTGCGCCTGATCAGGCAGCGCTTTGCAAAAAGTTCCTGCTGTTCTGGGCTGCCCTGTTCCTCTGCTGGACGCCTTTTTGGATTGCGCGCTTTCCCGGCGTTGTATCGGATGACGCAGGCAGGGCACTGCAGCAGTATTTCTATGAGACCGTGCGGACCGCGGACCATCCGTACGGATACACGCTGCTGATCGGCAGCGTGATTCAGCTTGGGATGCTTATACACAGCGGGAACCTGGGCGTGGCGCTTTTCATCGCCCTGCAAATGGCTTTCCTCTCCGGCGTTTTTGCCTTTACCCTGCGGGATATGGCGGAAGCCGGATGCTCCGCTTGGGCGCGGGGAATCGTATTTTGTTTCTACGCACTTTTACCCGTCATCGCCAGCTACGTCGGAGTCATCATCAAGGACGTCATGTTTTCAGCGGCCTTCGTCGGGTATATTCTCGTGCTGTCGCGCGCTGTGCTTAAGCGCGATGAAGCCAGAAGTAAAAATAAATGGTGGATCTCTTTCCTCGTTTTTTCCTGTTTAGTGCTGCTTCTGCGGCAAAACGGAAAAATGGTCGTGTATCCGACGACCATTTTTCTGCTCGTATATTTCTGGAAGCATGTTCCCTGGAAGAAAAGAGCGCTGCACAGCGCGCTACTGCTTTTACCGGTGCTGATTGCGCTGGTTTTTCAGCAATTCATCGTCAAGCCTGCGCTGATCGCCGTGGACTCCACGGCGGATATTCTCGGCGTACCCCTGCAGCAGACCGTCCGCATCCTCCGCGATCATGAGGAAAGCGTGACCGATCAGGATATCGAAGCCATCGATGCGCTGTATCAATACGATTTGCTGACCGACGCATACAGGCCCGGCATCACGGACTATACCCGAATCAAGTACCGGTATTTCGATTCCGTCTCCTTGCAGGCCAAGCTGGATTTCCTTGGCGTGTGGGCGAAGCTCAGCCTTAAGCACCCGCTGACCGCCTTTCACGCGTTCTGGGCGCTGAGCTCCGGTTATTTCGATCCGACCGCGGATGGCTCCGTCTACGGCACCACGACCATTGCGGAAAGCAGCAGCAAATATCCCGCGGCCGTCGGGCCTACGCAGCCGGAGGTTTTGCGTAGCTTGCGGGACCGGTTTTTCGCGCTGGAAGCGATTTGGCGTAAACTGCCTTTCGTCAAACAGCTCAATAACGTCGGCCTGTACCCATGGCTTCTGCTGCTGGGTTTCCTGCTGCTGCGGCGAGTGCCTGAGCGTCGGGCGCGATGGATCTATCTCCCCTATCTGTTCATTTTCATCGGCTGCCTGCTGGCGCCCGGCTTTACCCAATGCACGCGTTATGCGTTCCCGCTGGTATACGGCGCACCGTATGTGCTGACGCTTACCGGCGCGGTTCTTGCACGGCGTACAGAGAACAGGAAAACCGATTGACGGAAAATGGTGTTTGATCGCTCAGCTCTCCTGCAAATTGAACACGATCGCCTTGGGGCGGGTCATCGCCTCGATGGCGTATTTTACGCCCTGCGTGCCCATGCCGGACGCCTTCACGCCCAGGAACGGGAAATGGTCCGGCCCGCGCTCCGTTTTGTTGTTGATCTGCACGGTGCCGACCTCCAGACGGTTGGCAATGTAAAACGCGTCGTGGATATTCTTGGTAAACACCGAGGATTGCAGCCCGTATTCCGAACGGTTGGCGATATCGATCGCCTCCTGCATGTCCCTGACGCGCATCAGCGGCAGCACGGGGCCGAAAGGCTCCTCCCATGCAAGCCGCATATCGGTTGTTACATGGTCCACAAGCGTCGGCTCGATCAGGTTGCCCGTGCGTCCGCCGCCGGTGAGCACCTGCGCGCCCTTATCCGTCGCGTCTTGGATGAGGCCCATCACATAATCGGCCGCCTGCGTGTTGATCAGCGGCACGATGGTCGCGTCCCCGCGCGGATCGCCGACCTTGAGCTTGCCGATTCCCTTTAATAATCTGGGAACGAGTTGATCGGCCACCTTGTCCTCCGTCAGGATGCGTTTCACGGCGGTGCAGCGCTGCCCCGCATAGGAATACGCGCCGGAGATGATGGTTTGCGCCGTGAAATCCAGATCGGCGTCCGGCAGCACGATGGCGGCGTCCTTGCCGCCAAGCTCCAGCATCAGGGGGATCATCCCCGCTTCCTTGGCGATATGCCTGCCCACGGCGGTGCTGCCGGTGAAATTGATAAAGTTCACGCCCGGGTGCGTTACAATGTAATCGCCGATCTCGCTGCCGCGCCCGGTGATGGTGTTCAGCACCCCGGCGGGCAGCCCGGCCTCCTGTAAAATATCTGCCAGATACAGCGCGCTGATCGCACCCTGACTGGCGGGTTTCAGCAGCACGGCGTTGCCGCCGATCAGCGCCGGGGCCAGCTTGGAGGCGGAAAGGTTCACAGGATAGTTGAACGGCGAGATCGCCAGCACCGTGCCAAGCGGCACGCGGCTGACATACGAAATCTTGTTCTTGCTGCCGCCCGGGAAGTTATCGCCGCCGATCGCCTCGCCCGCCATGCTCTTGCCCGCGTCCGCGGTATAGCGGAAGAAGTCCGCCGTACGCTGCACCTCGAACAGCGAAGACCGCCTGTCCTTGGCGATTTCCATCACCAGCACGTCCGCGATCTCCCCTGCATGCTTCTCCAGCAGGTCCGCCGCCCGGTAAAACACGCTTGCGCGCTCGTGGATGGGCGTGGCCGCCCAAACGGGCAATCCCCGTTTGGTATTTTCGATCGCCCGGTCAACATCCTCCCGGCTCATAGCCGGCACGCGGCCGACCAGAGAACCGTCCACCGGAGAGGTGATCTCCAGAAATTTACTGGAGGAAGACGCAATCCACCGTCCGTCGAACAGATTGCAGAAAGTTCTGTTTTGATCACACATATGCTGAAACATTTCGCTCACTCGCCTTTCAGTCGCCGTTCACCGGCGCCGCCGGATACGCAAACACTTCCCGTTCACCCTTATCCGGTATACTTTCAATATACCGTGTTTTCCGCAACGTAAACCGGAAAACACGCGGCCCGTATCCGGGCGTTCCGGCAGCCTGGGTTTTTCCGCCTCTTTGCGTTGTCAGCCGGAGAAAAAGACGGTATACTATTGGACAGAGAAAGAATTACAGGCCATTCGCAATGCGGAAAGAATGCGCAAGGAGTTCACATGAAGGATATATGGATTCGGCTTTCGTCGGTACAGGATGTGCAGCGCTTTGTCGGGGCTTTGGTGCCGCTCGAGGGAGACTTTGAGTTTATCGCCGACCACTTGATTTTGGACGCCCGGTCCCTGATGGGTATCTTCGGGCTGGATCTCAAGCATCCGCTGCACCTGCGGGTGTATAACGACAGCCCCGAAAACATGGCTGCACTCGCGCCTTACCGCACAGATACGGAGGATACGGAACATGAGTAATGAAACCATCACGCTGACGATTCCAAAACAAAAGAACATCGCGCTGATTGCCCACGACGGAAAAAAGAAGGAGCTTCTGGAATGGTGCTCGTGGAATAAAAGCCTTCTGCAAAAGCATTTTCTATGCGGTACGGGAACGACCGCCACGATGATTACCGCGAAAACCGGCCTGCCGGTGCGCGCCTACAACAGCGGTCCTCTGGGCGGTGATCAGCAAATCGGCGCCAAAATCGTGGAAGGCGTGATCGATTTCGTCGTTTTCTTTTCCGACCCGCTTTCCGCGCAGCCGCACGACCCGGACGTGAAGGCGCTGCTTCGCATCGCGGGCGTGTACGATATTCCGATCGCCACCAACCGGGCCTCCGCCGATTTTATGATTACGTCCCCGCTGATGGATCAGGAATATGCGCACGAGGTGATCAACTTCCACCGTACGGTGGAGGAGCGCAGCAAGATGCTGAAGCCCTGATACAGGAATACATCCGAAGTCGACGGTTATGCCGCCGGTTTTTCTGTTGGCGTGCCGCGGCGAAACGCAGTCCAGAGGATCGTCGCGTGAATCAGGATGAACGGAAGGCTGAACAACAGGATGGTCCACTGCCCGCCGATCATCATGAAAAGAAGATTGCTCAGGTAAAACACACCGAAAACTACCGGAATGATATAATCCTCCCGCAGTGAAAGCGGCTCTCTGATTTGCCCGCGCCACTTGAGCAGCGCCGCCGCGAGCGCAACGAACACCAGCCCCAGCATGACGTATTCGATCCAGCCGCCGCGCGAAAGAAACGGCCCGAGCCACAGCAGAAACGCCGACAGGGGCGATACCATGCCCGCAAGCGCCGCCAGCAGACACAGCGGCGGATATAAGATGCCCACCACGCGGCTGTAGCCGCTCCTTTTGTGCCAGTACCGCCCCAGCAGCAGCAACGCCGAGGAATACCCGCACAGCAGGAACCAGCCGGTGAAGTTATAAATCGGCACGCCGAACACGTTTACGTCGCCCTGCGCGATATACCACGACCAGCGGCCGATACCGCCGTGCACCTGCGTCAGCGCCAGCGGATCAAGCGTAAGATCGGCCAGCACGCCGAACGCGCCGACCATCGCCACCGCCGCCCAGGCGGGCAGCTTCAGCTTGCTTACAAACCGCAGGCTCACATACACGAACAGCGCCTCGATCAGCGGCACGGTAACGGGTACGTTGAAAATCATCACGAGCGACTGCCCGAACCCGTACCAGCCCATCACGGTGGAGAGGTTCTCGTATACGGCGGCATACAGAAAGATAAAGCAGAACATTTCCAGCAGAATCGGCGCAGGGCGCTTCTCCCGCCTGAGGATGAAGCCGATCACCACCGCGGCCAGAACGAAGACAACCGCGTCCTGAATAACCCAGGAGGGCACAAAGGTGAACCATGTCATTTTGCTTGCGTTAAATGCTGAATACAGGCTTTTGAAAAACTCCGCCATACTGCTCCCCCGCTTTCGTCAGTTTTCGTTTTCCGCGGACCGCGTGAACACCGCGTTCGCGCCGCCGGAAAAGAAGGTCAGCGTATCGTCCGCAATAGCGTAGGCAACCGTTTCCGTCATGGGGTGCTCCGCGTCGCAGTGCGTGAGGTATTCAAAACTACCCAGCCACCACAGCTTCTCAAATCCGGTGATTTCGGTATAGACGAGGGTGATGTTCCCGTCCTGCACACTGTAGCTCCCTTCCGCGCGGAAGCGCATCCCCATCACCTTGATATCGATCACAAACCGGCTGTCCTCGGTAAATTCCGCCGTGTAGGATAGCTTACCGAACACCTTGCCCAGCAGGTTCAGCGGCATGCTTTCCAGATCGGCCAGCAGCACGCTCCCCGTTTCCTCCGTGCTTTCCGTTTCGGAAGGCTGGCTTTCCACAGCGACAATCTCCTGATATTGCCACAGGCCGGTCAGCGCATCTCCGGTGGCAAACGCGGTATACGCGCCCGCCAGAGCACCCAATAGAATTAATAAAATTGCGGCGAACCGGATTGTTTTCATGAAGCCCTTCCTTCCCCCGTGCGATACGGTTTCAGTATACAAAGGACTGTTTCATGCAACAATCATCAGTTCGCCGCAAAGTGTTCGTTTGTCGTCCGTTAACAGGCCGTCTGTTGTAATGTCAACACCGTGTTTCTTTGTTTTGTCGTTTGCTACTTCCGGTACTGGCCCGCAGGTTTCCTTGCAGGCGAATACCTCGCCGATCGGCACATGGAATACATTGGCGATGCGAAACGCCAGCTCCAGCGACGGCGAATACTTACCCGCCTCGATGGCGAGGATCGTTTGCCGCGATACGCCCGCCTTTTCGGCAAGCTGCTGCTGGGTCATTTCCTCCGCAAAGAAGCGCAGCGTGCGGATGTTGTTGGTAATGTGCAGCTTCTCAGCCATTGCGAACACCCGCTTTGTAATAAAGCAGCTTGGCGACGCCCTCGCCGACGGCGCCGAGGCCCGACGCAATAAACAGGATATTGAGCATCACGGCCACAGGATACTGCAACGCCAGCATCACCAGGCCCGCAACAAACCCGAGCATCGCAGCCATATAGGGAATCCGTGTGGATTTCAGATCGATGATCTTATCCCGCTCGTCCTCCACCATTGCGGCGTTGATGGCATGCTCAATCTCCTTGCTTTCCTTCTCCCGCTCGCGCACCGCGATGGACACGGACAGCAAAACGTGGAACACGACCTGAATCGCGATGGTAAACGCAATCCCGATGCCGATGAAGGTCAGCATAGTCACAGCGAAGAACCGGGTGTCTTCCATGCTGACCGCGCCCTGCCGCAGCTTTCCGAGCACATAGATGCAATATACCGCCACTACCGCAACGCTTTCCACGATGCTGACGATCGATTTTTTCTGCTGATAATCCATAGTAAGGTTCTCCTTTCAGTTGTTGCGCCTTTGCACACCCATATAGTATCATCTGTTTTACATAATGTCAAGTATTTTTTACAATTAGTTAAATATATTATCCTTTCTATTCATCCATGTGTAAAACCGATCGAAAAGCCACGTAGGAGGCATACAAAAGAGATGGATACTCCCCTGGTATCCATCTCTCAGCCTGTCAGACGCTTATTTACTTGATGATGATGCGCGTTTCGCCTTCCGGCAGCACAGGCGCGAGTTTACGCTGGACGTACAGAATACGGTTCTGGTTGCGGTTGATCCGTACCATGCTTTCCATTGCCAGCCCGAAGGAGAACATCAGCATGGCGATCAGCAGGCAGAACGCGGCAATCAGGCCGGCGAACAGGTAGCCGCTGAAATACCCCACGACAATGTAATGAATGAAGAACATCAGCCCGAATACAATCGCGGGCACGAGAAAGCCGATGCCGATGGCGGAGAAAAACCGCATGGGATAATAATCCCGCATCAGCCCGAACAGGATGCCGCTGGTGCGTTTGAAAAACTTCCAGATGCTGCCGGATACATGGCTCTTCCGGCCGGGGAAATATTGAACGCCGATCGGTGCTTCCATAATGGCAAGATTGTAAAAACTGAAGCACAGGAAGCTCTCCTGCGTATAGGTAAAGCGCCCGTAGAAGTTGATTTCCAGCAGCGTTTCACGGTTGTATGCACGAAAGCCGCAGCTGACGTCCGAAAATTTCTGATCGCATAAGCGGCTGACAAGGCGGTTCATCCGCCGGTTCCCCCAGCGCTTGATATAAGACATATGCTTGATCCTATCGCCGTTCGTGAACCGCGAGCCGTAAACAAAGTCCGCCTCCTGCCGCAGGATGGGATCAATGAGCTTCTGGATATCGGCAGAATTAAACTGCCCGTCCCCGTCCATATTGACCATCAGGTCGAATCCATAGTCGACCGCATAATCCACTGCCGAGCGGAACGCGGATCCAAGCCCCTTGTTGCGCTTATGGCGGATTACCATGGCGCCCGCCCGCAGTGCGAGCGCGGCCGTATCGTCTGCGCTGCCGTCATCAATCACCAGCAGGCGCACCTCATCCACGCCCGCAAAGGACTTTGGTATTCCCGTCAGCACCTTTTCAATGTTTTGGCTCTCGTTATAGCAAGGCAGCGCGATCAGTAGCTTCATATTCGGTACTCCTTTCGGTGTTGCGGATTGCCTGCGCGGCAGCGTACAGCAGCACCGGCGCGGCGAAATAGATGGGCATCGCGTAGCGGAAATACCCGTTGACGGGCGAGAAAAAGCAGCCCGCAAGCGTCAGCAGCGCGGGAAGCATATAGAGCAAAAGCCGCCACTTCCGTGCCGCCAGCACCACCGCCAGCCCAAACAACGCGATCCAGCCGTACAGCCCAGGCGCGGCAAGGATACGGAACGGCGCGTAGGTCAGCAGCCGCTTCAGCACGATTTTCATGCGTTCGGCGTTCGGGTTGACCGTGAAATCGAATTTTCCGGTGAGTTCATCCGTGTCATCCTCCGCACCCAGCAGAAAGGTGGGCTTGATTTTGGATACAAACCCGGGCATCACATATCCGTAGCTGTTGTGGAAAAACGCGCTGAAATAGGTTTCGGGGAACTGCGCGGCAAGGCTTGCCCATGCTTTGAAAAAGTCCCGCTTTTCCGCGGCGGTTGCGTCCGCATTCCAGAGGTCCTTCACGGGATCGCTGAGCTGGCCGTTGTACGCGGCTTTGAGCTGATCCACAGGCAGCACCGCGTTAACGGTATCCGCGTATTCTTCAGGCAGCGCTTCGTTGGTTACCACGCGCGCCACCTGCTGCAGCGGCACGGACAGCATTTCCGTTTCGGGGCTGTCCTCCGCCGAAAGCGCCGGAATCAGCGCCGCGTACAGAATGAACAGCGCCGCGGCCGTACAGGTCAGCGCGTACAGCACACTCCGCCAGATCTGGTTGCGGCGGACCAGCGACCAGATCAGCAGCGCGGCAAGCGTTACCGCGACCAGACCGGCCCCCGCGTTGCGCAGCAGCACACACAGCACGGCGCTGACGGACAGGAAGATCGTCTCCCGTCTCGTCGGTTTTTCATTGCTTACCATGCGCCAGATGATCAGCGACAGCCACAGCGTGGCCATGGCGAAGTTCGTATCCTTGCCGACGCAGAACGCGAACAGCGGAAAAATCGGGCAAATCGCATAAAACCCGAGGGCCAGCAGCGACAGCCATTTGGGGGCGCCGCCCCTGATCATCATCGAGACGGTAACTCCCAGCAGCCACGCCATCAGCAGGCCCTGCGAAAGCACGTACAGCGCGACCGCGGTATCCGCCGAGCGGAAGATCCCCTGTCCGATCACGGCGCACAGCCAGATCAGCCCTGTCTGAAGCAGCGGATTGCCGTTGCTCAGCGGTTTGCTTCCGTAGATTTCAGTCAACTGGGTAATGGAATCGTTGGATACCGTTCCCGGCCATACCGTAACCAGATACGGCAGCCAGCACAGGAAGATCACCGCCGCATACGCCCAGACCGGACACGGTTTGATCCACAGCTTTCCGTTCTTCATCGCTTCCCAGACAAGCGCCATGCCCATGTAGAAGGCAGGCACGCGGCCCAGGAAGTAGACAAGCGCCTTCCACTTCTGCCCGGTGATCAGTTCGATCGATCCCGTATGATCAAAGCTCGCGCCCAGTGTGACCACCGCGGCAAAAAACACAGCGGCAGCCCATAGCTGCCACCGGCAAAACACGCGTGGAATTTTCCACAGGAACAGATACCCGAAGATCAGCATTACGGGCACGAAAACGCGCATCCAAAACGAAAAATAGCCCGTTTCCGTGAGCGACAGGCTCATCGCCGCAAAGGAAAGAACCCAGCAGAAAATCAGCAATCCAACCTTGCCGATTGCGCTGCGATCATGCACGGCGGGCCCTCCTTATACGACCGTTTCCATGCGACCATTTTATCGCCTTTTATTTTGACTGTCAAACGGACGAAAAGGCGTTCAGTCCTTGCCGAACAGGTCCCGGGTGTATACCTTGTCCGCACAATCGGCAAGCTCCTCAACCATACGGTTGGTGATGATTACATCACACATCGCCTTGAATTGGTCCAGATCGCGGATCACCCTGCTGTGAAAAAAGCTGTCCTCCGCCATGGCGGGCTCGTAGACCACTACCTCGATCCCCTTGCCCTTGATGCGCTTCATAATGCCCTGTATGCTGCTGTGGCGGAAGTTATCGCTTCCGGCTTTCATAATCAGCCGGTACACGCCCACACGTCTGGGGTTGCGGTCCAGAATCCGCTGGGCGATAAAATCCTTGCGGGTACGGTTGGCATCCACAATCGCGGTAATTAGATTGTTGGGCACCTGATCGTAGTTTGCCAGCAGCTGCTTGGTATCCTTGGGCAGGCAGTAGCCGCCGTATCCGAACGACGGGTTGTTGTAGTGGTCGCCGATACGGCTGTCCAGGCATACGCCGTCGATGATCGATTTCGTATCCAGACCGCGCACCTCGGCATAGGTATCCAGCTCGTTGAAAAACGCCACACGCAGCGCCAGATAGGTATTGGCGAACAGCTTCACGGCCTCCGCCTCCGTCGAATTCATCAGCAGTGTGTCCACGGTTTCCTTTTGCGCACCCTGCTGCAGCAGCGCCGCAAAGGTTTCGGCTGCCTCCTTCAGACGTGCGCCGCATTCTGGCGCACCCACAATGATGCGCGACGGATACAGGCAGTCATACAACGCCCTGCCCTCGCGCAGAAACTCGGGACTGAACAGGATGTTCCCGCCCTGGAAGCGCTCGCTCACGTCCTGCGTGTACCCCACCGGCACCGTGGATTTGATCACGATCACGGCGGCCGGATTAATGTCCGTCACCTGCTCGATCACCGCTTCCACCGAGGAGGTGTCGAAGTAGTTCCTGCTGGGATCGTAGTCCGTCGGCGTGCAGACCACCACAAAATCCGCGTCTCCGTAGGCGGCCCGGGCATCGGTCGTCGCCGTCAGGCAGAGCGTTTTGTTTTGTAAAAATTCTTCGATCTCCGGATCGGCGATCGGCGATTGTTTCCGGTTGATGCTCTCCACCTTGGCGGGGAGTATGTCCAGTGCCACCACCGTGTTGTGCTGCGCCAGCAATACCGCGTTGGCAAGTCCCACGTAACCCGTGCCGGCTATAGCGATTTTATACTTTCTGTCCTCGGCGTGCATCCCGATCATCCCTTCACTCCGCAAAGATTTGCAGTGCTTTTCCCGCGCATAGTATACCATACTCCTTCTCCCTTCACCAAGAGAAAACGCGGCCGTTCCGGCGGCCATCCATACAGGCGTATCCATGCGATGGGTTGTCATGGGACAGGGTTTTGGTTATAATACAATTTGAGGCTCGGAGCACATCACATCGGCAATGGAAAGGGTATGACACATGAAAAAGCGGCTGCGCCTGATCGGGATCGTAGCGGTGGTTCTTTCCGTGATCATCATCCTGACGGTCCTGATCGTATCGCTGCTCGGACGCGCGCCCGTCACCAAGGTGAAGGCGTACCGGCTGCCCTGCGATTACTCCGAAAATATCAAGCCGTTCGGACAATATGTGCTGTTCTACGACGGCGTGAGCATCCATTGCATGAGCTCCACGGGCACCGTGCGCTGGTCGTTCCAGGTGGGCAACGACGCGGGATTTTCCGCCGGGGATGATGTCGTCGCCGCATGGACGGGCTCAACCATCTACGTGATCGACAAAAACGGCAACTCCACCTATAACGATAACCTGGGCGATACCATCCAGTTCGCGCGCGTCGGCAAGCAGTACGTGGCCGCGGTCGTCGGCGAGGACACCAATCCGAGCCTCTTGGTGAAGGATCACTACGGCGCGCATATGGACATGGAAACCGACGCGTACGAATATCTCATGCTGCTGGATGTCGGCTTCTACGGCAAAAACGGCGAGTACATGTGGACGCTTGCGCTGGATGTGTACGGAACGGCGGCCAACACCATCCTGAATACCTTCGAGGTCGGCAAGATGAACACCGGCAGCGTGTCGCTGGGCGAACCGATCACCTATGCAGTGCTGTTTGAAAACAGCGTGCTGCGCGTCATCAACACGCGCAAAATGCTTTCCTTCAACTACCGCGGCACCGAGGATACCACCGCAAGCATGCTGGTGTACGGCTGGAAGCTGATGGGCTACGAGGTGCCCGACCGGGGCGACGCGCTGATCCTGTTCGCGCCGACGTCGCAGACCGAGAGCGTGTTCGATATCCGCGAGCTGCGCCTGATCACGGGCGAGGACGACCACCAGTACAGCCTGCCCGACACCTGCATCGGCGCGACGGTGTGGAATAAAAACATCTACGCGCTGAGCAAGGATACGCTTTACCGCGCCGCTACGGCGGATAACCGCTTCACCGATTACGAGCTGCCGATGGATTCGGACGCTACGCGCTATATCGGCACGCTGACCAACGGCTGCATTCTGATTGCCTGCGATAGCGAAGTTTACGTGCTCACCCTGCCCACCGCGTCGCGCTGACGCCGGCGGCTTACGGAGGAAACGCCTTGAACGCGATTGATTACGGCATTGTGGTCCTGATCCTGATTTTCACGCTGTTCGGCTTTTACCGCGGGTTTGTACAGTCGCTTCTCAACCTGGGCGGCTGCCTGCTGTCGTTTGCCGCTTCGTTCTGGGTCTTTCCCAAGCTGTCCGACGCCATTTCCTCCAATTCCGAGATCGTGCGCCTGCTCTCCGGCTATACGGATTCGGGAAGCGTGCTGGGCGACCTGGACCTGTCCAGCCTGTCGGTCAACACGCTGAGCGCGACGAACATCTCAGCGATCGTGGATAAGGCAAGCCTGCCCGATCCTATCGGTCGGCTGCTGCAGGCCAACCTGACGGAGAAGGCTTTTTCGCCGCTGGGCGATCTGGCCACCAACGTGGGCGACTACATCAACCAGACCATCCTGTCGGTGAGCATCAACGTGCTGAGCTTTATCGTATGCTTCGCGCTGTGCTTTCTGGTGATCACGATTCTGATCAACATGCTCAAGTCGGTGTTCAAGTTCCCGCTGCTCAAGCAGCTGGACTGGCTGGCGGGCGGCGCGTTCGGCTTCGTGATCGGCTGCATCCTCTGCTTCGTCGTCTTCACGGCGATGCCGGTGCTGCAGAGCCTGATCCCGCTGGAGAATTTCCAGCAGATGGTGGAGGAGAGCGCACTTGCCGGCATTTTCCAAAACGGAAATCTCGTAATTTCCATTATGAACCGAAAGCTTTAGCTGCGGCTGAAACCATTCCGCAGGAAGTCAAATAAAAACGCAACGCGTAAGGGGGACTCATCGTGGACAAACAACCCAAACAGTCCGGTGGAATTTTCAAGGTACTCACGACGCTGCTGAGCATTGTGCTCGCGGTATCCATTGTTTTCAACATCGTGCTGTATTCCAACAACAGTACGCTGAACCAAAAGGTGGATTCGCTTTCGGCCGATCTGGACGCCGCCAAGGAAGCGGCCGTGATATCCGGCGAGGACCTGCTGACGGCCAGCCAGCAGATTGAGCAGCTGACCGCGCAAACGACCACGGACAGCGATACCATCGCGGCGCTGCAGTCCGAGCAGAGCGCATTGCAGGCTGAATATGACGCGTATCAGACGGATGCGGAAGCCTCCCTCGCCGCAGCCGTACAGCAGGGCGAGGACGACGTGACGGCCGCACAGGCCTTCGCGGACGAGACCCTGGCTTCACTGCAGGCGGAATACACGGCTTATCAAACGGAAGCGGAAGCCAATCTCTCCGCGCTGCAGGCCGAGTTTGACGCCTACAAGGAAACGACGGAAGCCGCCGCGGTAACCGAAGAACCGGAAGCCGGTGCGGATGTCCAGACGGAAGCCGATACGGAAGAAACGGCGGAAGCCGATGAAAACGCCTGGTTTACCGCCGACGACGTGGTTGCCACCGTCAACGGGGAACCGATTACCGGCGCGGATGTCCTCAGCACCTACAAGATGCTCGTCAGCTACTACGGCGAGCCGGACGAATCCAGCCTTGAGCTGTATTACTCCGTGGCGATGGAGCAGAACATCACGCTCAAGCTGATCGCGCTGACGGCCGCGGAAATGGGTCTGGACCAGTTCACGCAGGAGGAGCTGGACGAGATGTACGCCTCCTCCGACGCCGAATGGCAGGACGCGCTGGACAGCTATGTGTCCTATAATCTGGCGCTCACCGAATCGGCAACCGACGAAGAAAAAGCCGCCGCATACGCGGAGGCCGAAGGCTATTACAACGATCTGGGCTATTCGCAGGAATCCCTGCGGGAAAACTATCTGGATAACGAGATCTACACCCGCGTACAGGCCGAGCTGTGCAAGGATGTCACCGTGACCGACGACGACGTGCTTGCTTACTATAACGACATCGTCGCCAGCGACCAGGCGCTGTACCAGAACGACGCCGACGCCTATGAAACACAGCTGCTGATGGTCCAGTACGGGTATGCGGATCAGGAGCCCTGGTATCATCCCGAGGGCTACCGCTACGTCAAGCACATCCTGCTCGCCGTCGACAGCGATCTGCTGACCGATTACACCTCCCTGCTTGCCAGCTTCGAGGCGCAGACGGACGAGACCGCGGAGGAAGACCGCGTCACCGCCGAGGATGTGGAAGCGGCCAAGGAAGCCGTTCTTGCCAGCGTGCAGACCGAGATTGACGAAATCAACGCAAAGCTCGCGGAAGGTGTCTCGTTTGAGGACCTGATCACGCAGTACGGCACCGACCCCGGCATGACCTCCGACGAATATGCCAACGGATATGAGGTTTCCGCCTCCTCCTACGGCTTTGTGCCCGAGTTTGTGACGGCCGCCTTCTCCCTGGCCGCTATCGGCGATATCAGCGAGCCGACGATCAGCGATTACGGCGTACATATCGTCCAGTATGCGGGCGATGTGCCCGGCGGCCCCGTTACGCTGACCGACGAGATGAAGGAAACCATCCGTACAACCCTGCAGGATGAGAAGGATACCGCGGTTCTCGACGCGTGGCGCGCCGCTGCCGATATCCAGTACACGGGCATTATCCGCACCTACGACGAAATCACCGCGGAGTCCGAGTCCGCGGAATAAACAAACCACCGTCTGAAAAAGGCCTTCCGTACGGCGCATCGGGCATTGCTGCCCGATGCCGGCGGAAGGCTTTTTCATGCGCCGGCGGATTCATCCGGCAGATAGAAGATAAAGCGGCAGCGGTCGTCGCCCTGCGCCACGCTTTCCAGCACCTCTCCCGTAAGGTTGTACCCCAGCCCCGTCAGAAAATGGCTGGCGTGGCCCAGACTGCAGGAGCAGACCTCCGGCGGGATCGG
>Ga0116164_10000834_pt1 | contig 24825 bp, 19 predicted proteins | sample AD_UKC109_MetaG_FD_89888 | JGI IMG/M metagenome (GOLD analysis project Ga0116164, IMG submission 89888) | Active sludge microbial communities of municipal wastewater-treating anaerobic digesters from Hong Kong - AD_UKC109_MetaG | ecosystem: Engineered > Bioreactor > Anaerobic > Digestate... | reverse complement strand
CTGCAATTATCGGTCAGGAAATTGATGAAATAGTCAACAAAAAAATATCGGAATCAGGTAATTAATCTGCTAATACCGTTTGTTAGAAAGGATTTTAAAATTTTTCGTGAATCAGAAACTCTAAATTCAGTCAAATAACTGATTCACAAAAAAAAATGGAGTGCTACCCGTAACAGGAAAAACTCCATTTTTCGTAATTTACTCCGGATCAGTATTATCCGAAAATATGATAATGCTCAACTATTATTCTCAGAGACCTGTAGAGATAAGGAAAGTTGCCGCAAAAGCAACAATAGCATATAATTCAGGAAATACGGCAAGAATCATTGTTTTTCCAAAAACATCGTATCCCGAACCAATAGCAGCAATACCATTTGCACAAATGCTACCCTGTCGGATAGCTGAAAACAAAGCAACCAGACCCAGCGCCAATCCGGCACCGAAGATGGCAGCTCCCTGAAGAATAGTCATATCGGGGGAGATCACCCCTGAATTGTTAATTACAAAGAATCCGGCAAATCCATATAAACCCTGAGTCCCTGGCAAGGCACTCAACAACATGTAATTACCAAAAGCCTCATCATTTTTTTTCAGAGAACCAATGGCCGCATTTCCTCCCATGGTTACGCCATAGGCACTGCCGATACCGGCTAACCCAATCATGAGGGCAAGACCAACGTAGGTTAAAATCAGAGCAAATGTCATACTTTTTTCTCCTTTAAATTTAGTGTATTATTTATCAATTGATTATTAAAATTATTTTCTTGAAAAGGGATGATAAGCTTTTCCGCCACCTGTAAAACCGGCATTTTTGTAAAATTCTACAAAAGTCAGACGCATTGGATGAACAAAAGCGCCAAGTGTTGCCATAAAAATATTCAAACCATGTCCGATCAGAAGTATGATAATAAATATCAACTGGCTGACAATCGGCGTGCTCCCACTCATTTGCACTGCCAAATCGTTGAAAACATATCCAAGGATAGCACTTGATACGCCAAGTGCAAATAACCTGATGTATGAAAGTAAGTCGCCAAGCACACCCGTAACAATAGAATAAACTTCCCAGATACCACCACCAAAATTTACAAAAATATTTTTACCGGGATTATTAAAAAACAAAATTAAAACCCCTGAAATAGCAAAAATAACATACATCACAACATTCATCAATGAAACGTTATTATCATTTTTCAGCGCAAACACTATTACCAATCCCAGGATCAGAATTATCCATCCAATAGTTGACAATGCATGCGCAAGGCCGTATTGCCGTGAAAGGTTAATTGCTTTGATAAACATCCCATACACAATCTGAATTGCACCAAGAATTAAAGCAAAATAAAACATCTTCTCGGAGTCCAGCATATAAGCACGCACATTCCGCAACCATAACAGCTTTCCTTCATCAATCATTTCAATCAGGTTCATCCCAAAAAAGGTACCCGAAACGGCTCCAAAGATTATTGTAGCTAGTCCCAACCATAACATAAGTGTAAGGATGGGACGCAATTCGCTGCTTACTTTTTTCCTGAAAAGCATTGCACCGATAACGAAAAGTAAACCATAGCCTGAATCGCCAAGGCAAAATCCAAAAAACAACATAAAAAACGGGGCAAAAAACGGCGTCAGATCCAATTCCCTGTAATTCGGCAAGGAATAAAGTTTCCCGATGGGTTCGAAAAGCTTGCTGAAGTTATTGTTTTTCAGCATAATCGGAACCTTGTCCTCTTTTCCCGGGTTATCAATAAGATAAAAAACTTCTTTTTTATCGAGAAAGCTATTGACAGCCATGGTCTTGGAATCCGGAACCCACCCTTCGATAATCATTAAATGGTCAGCTGCTTCTTTATCTGTGTTTCGCACTACCCGGGCAAATGAAATTTTGTTTTCCTTTTGGTTTCTTTCCTGTTCAAACAAAGGAATTAAGCCGGCAGCATTTTCAGAATAAAAATTTTCTATTTCATTAATCCTTTTCAGAAGCTGTTCTTTCTCTTTCTGAATTTCATCAGCCGGACGTTCCGGAGCTTTTATCTCTTCAGCATCAATTTCAATAATTTCGCCTTCGCGTTGAACAATAACAAAATAAACCATCCCCTCACTTTGGCTGATTACCTGAAGGTTATACTCTTTTTCCCACTCAGGCCTGAATTTTCGTTCAGTAACTTCAAAAAAACGAACATAAAATCCATTATCAGCCAACCGTTTAAGGTCATTACTCGAAAACTTTCCCCAAGGAGCAACCGACCGATAAGTTTTATCAAGGGTTGCAATTTTCTGTTTTAGGGATTCTGTTTCAGACTGCATTTGCAGAATTTTATCAAGCAATTCTTCTGCATTCTGACCGGAAAACTCTTTTTGCTGGCTGGATTCTTTACTTTTTAAAAATTTTATTACCCTGTCATACTGTTGGAGTCGCAAAATCTCATTTGTTGTTTCTTCGTCAGGTTCAATGCCTTTATCCACTATGTCAACCACGCCCAACTCCTGCAGATCAATCAGGAAATTATGATAATCTCTGTGATGGATTAAAAAGGCATATTTTTTCATGGGTACTATCATCAGGCAGCCTCACTTTCTTTTTTTTCCATACGACTTTTCACGATTTTCTGGGATGATTTTGAAAGATTTTCCTCGTCCTCCATGAAGCGTTTTATTTTGAGAATAGCTTCCTCATATCCTGGTATTTGTACTTTTTCGTAAAGGTTTACCTTTTGGGTAGTCTTTTTTCTTGCAAAATCGAGGAGTTCAGTTTTGCGTTCAAAGACATCGCGTTCAAGAGCTATACGGGCAAGTTCCCTGATTACATTAATTCCATCCGGATACCAGGAGGGGTTTTTAAACAAGCTGTATTCTTTGATTTCAAAAACAATATCATCGAGAATGGGGGTTTTAACTCCTGCAATTTTTTTTACCGAAAGCTTCACTTCTTTGATGGCTACCAATTCAGGTTTAAATTCATTCCAAAGCCGCAATGTAGAATTGTTAGCAATTATTTTTTCATCCAACAAGCGGTCAAGTCTTGCTGCTTCATCCTTGGCTTTTTTTACTTCTGTACGCAATGCAGATTCTTTGTTTTTGAGTGTAGGAAGTGCATTGACACGTATTTTCAACTGTTTTGAGAGTTGTTGAAGTGAAGTTTTGTTATAATGAAATTTTATAGCCATTGTTTTATTCTAATGCTTGCAATATGTTTTATAGGATTTTGAATTATTTACCATCAGGCCAGTAGGTATCAACAAACTCTTGTTTGATGCCCACTTCCGACGGTGAAAAATATTTTCCAAAAAGTTCCCATGTTTTGTCGAGCATTTCTTCACCTCCGATATTTACATCTATAGCAAGGATATCGTTCGAATATTGTCTTGCAAATTTGAGGGATCGTTCATCAAAATCAGTGAGATCGAAACCATTCTCGAGTTTGGTTTTTGCATTTGCAGCCTCAGCGTAAAGTTTAATAGCTGCGTTCATTACCTGAGCATGATCTTTACGGGTATCTTTCCCGATAACATTTTGTTTCAGACGGGAAAGACTCCGGAACGGGTCAACGATTACTTTGGCAATATCGGTATCGCGACGCAGAAACAACTGCCCTTCGGTGATATAGCCTGTATTGTCGGGAATAGCGTGGGTAATGTCGCCTCCTGAGAGGGTAGTTACTGCAATGATGGTGATAGATCCTCCTGCCGGAAACTGAACTGCTTTTTCGTATATCTTGGCAAGGTCACTGTATAGTGATCCGGGCATACTGTCTTTTGAAGGAATCTGATCCATTCTGTTCGACACAATACTCAAAGCATCTGCATAAAGTGTCATGTCAGTAAGGAGCACAAGAACAGTTTCATTCTTTTCAACGGCAAAATACTCGGCTGCAGTAAGTGCCATATCCGGGATAAGCAAACGCTCAACAGGCGGGTCATCAGTTGTGTTTACAAAGCTGATGATACGGTCAAGTGCACCGGCATTATCAAAAATGTTTTGTAAAACAGATAATCGTCATTGGTAAGTCCCATTCCGCCAAGGATGATCTTATCGGCTTTAGCGCGAAGGGCTACTATGGCCATTACCTGGTTATAAGGCTGGTCGGGATCGGCGAAAAATGGAATTTTCTGCCCGGTCACCAGTGAGTTGTTCAGGTCAATACCGGCAATTCCGGTAAAAATCATGTTACTTGGTTTTTTACGCTGAACCGGATTAACCGATGGTCCGCCGATTTCCACTTCTCGTCCTTCAATTTCCGGACCTCCGTCGATGGGTTGGCCATATGCATTAAAAAACCTTCCGGCCAGATCATCGCTCACCTTTAGTGTGGGAGCCTTGCCAAGAAAAGTTACTTCTGCGTTGCTGGGAATACCTTCGGTTCCACCAAATACCTGTAAGGTTATCATATCACCCATAATTTTGACCACCTGTGCCAATCGGCCATCAACCATTGCCAGTTCATCGTAACCCACATCGCTGGCCTGAAGTGAACAGGTAGCTTTGGTGATCTGGGTAAGTTTTGTATAAATTTTCTGAAATGCCTGAGTTTCCATTGTCTGATGTTTTTATTCTGATTTATTCCGGTCAGGCTGTCGTTGTCACCCTGCGTTCGTCAAGTAATTGTTTCAATTGTTTTTCAAATGTATTGAACTCATCCGATTTAAACTTCGAATAGTTCATTTGTTTAAGAATATTGATAACATTTCTGAAGTATTTGTTTACTTCATCAAAAGTGTCGAATTCGTAATCGTCTTTCAATATTCCGGTTACCAGATCCATCATAAATAACTGGCGCTCGATGGGGGTTGATGCATCAATTTCGTCAAATGCGTCCTGCTGAAGAATCACAAAATCAAAGACTTCAGACTTCCAGTACCGTAAATGGTATTCCAGCGGTACTCCGTCATCTCCGAGAATATTGATCTGTTCGTATGCCTCTTTACCTTGTACAAGGACATTTTTTACATAAAGTAACTCACTGAGCCAATTTTCGGAAACATTGTCGCGCAAGTATTCGATAAACTCATCATATTCGAGATATTTTGAGTAACTTTCGATTGGGTCAACGGCCGGATAGCGTTTGCTATCAGCACGTTGCTGCGAAAGTGCATAAAAACAGCGTGCTGCTTTTTTAGTGGATTCGGTAACAGGTTCTTTAAGGTTACCTCCTGCAGGAGATACGGCTCCAATAAAAGTAATACTTCCGGTTTTCCCATTTGGCAGGTAAACGTATCCTGCTCTGGAGTAAAAGTTGGAAATTATAGCAGGCAGGTCCATTGGATAAGCATCTGGACCGGGTAGTTCTTCCATACGATTCGACATTTCTCTGAGTGCTTGTGCCCAACGGGATGTAGAGTCAGCAAGAAGTAGGATTTTCAGTCCCATTGAGCGGTAATACTCAGCAATGGTCATTGCTGTATATACCGACGCTTCACGGGCAGCTACAGGCATATTGGAGGTATTGGCAATAATGGTGGTTCGTTCCATCAGCTTTCGACCTGTTCGGGGATCATCCAATTGAGGAAATTCGGTGAAAATATCCACAACTTCATTGGCTCGTTCACCACAGGCAGCAACGACGATCATATCGGCTTCGGCATGTTTTGAAAGGGCGTGCTGCAAAACAGTTTTACCTGTTCCAAAGGGTCCCGGTGTGAATCCTGTTCCACCCTCAACGATTGGATTAAGTGAGTCGATGCAACGAATACCTGTTTCCATCATCCTGAAAGGACGTGGTTTTGAGGTGTATGCTTTAATAGCAAGTTTTACCGGCCATTTTTGTACCATGGTAACTTTATGCTCTTCGCCATCAGAATCCGTCAGAACTGCGATAGTATCAGTAAGCGTGTAAGTTCCTTGTCCAACGATGGATTTTATGGTAAATTTCCCTTCAAATTTGAAGGGAACCATTATTTTGTGGGCAATCCAGTTTTCTTTCACTTCCCCTAACCAGGAGCCTGCTCCCACCAGATCACCGGTTTTTGCCAAAGGTTTAAAGTCCCATGAAGAATCCATGTCCAACGGATCGGTATATTCTCCGCGTCTGAGAAAAACACCTTCCATTTTGTTGAGGTCGTTTTGCAGACCATCAAAATTTTTAGAAAGGATCCCCGGCCCGAGTGTGACTTCAAGCATGTGTCCGGCAAATTCGACGGTGTCGCCAATTCGAAGATTGCGGGTACTTTCGAATACCTGGGTATATGCTTTTTGACCCATAACTTTTATTACTTCGGCCATCAACGGCACACCCCTGAGTTTGATGTAGCAGATTTCGTTTTGTGAAACCGGTCCATCTGCATCAACGATAACAAGATTGGCAATAATTCCTGCAACAATTCCTTTTGTCATTTCGAATGTTTTCGTTTTTAAGCTGTTACTGTTTCAATTGGATTATCCCATCTGCATTTTGAAACGACCATATCCGGGTCTGTTCATCAAACGTAAACTGACCTGTTTCACCTGCATTGGAACCAGCAATTTTTTCTACATGAATGGTGTTTCTTTCGGCTGATAATTTATACATATTATCACCCTGTTGTACTATTTTGGTTTCTGTTTCTCCGGGAGCCAGGGCCAGCGGATTACTTCCAGTCCAAAATTCAATAGTGTTAAGCACAATTCCGTCGGTAAACAGGCAAACCTCGTAAACAGGCAGGACTACAAAGGCAAGAAAAACCAGTTCTTGGCCCCATTTTCCGGAAACTTGATTTTTGTTCCAGTTATACAAATTATTGGTCAACTGAAATGAACCAATGCAACTTTGTTGCGACAGCAGAACTCCGATAAAAACAACTGCCAGCAGTAATGATTTAATCTTTTTCATATTTTTTCAGTTTAAGTGATAATCAATTATTTACTTATTGTTTTTTTTAATTCAAATTCATCAGGTAATTCATAGCTTTTACCAAGGTTTTTGAGAAGTTGTCTGAACAAACGTTCACCTTCTTCGCGATCGAGCAATAACCATCGTTCTGTAATTTCGAGCTGAATGAGAAAAGCAAGCAGACGCTCAATAGTGAAATAGTTGAAAAAGGTATTTTCGTCGATCCACTGCCATCTCATAAGGTCAAGGGCTTTTTCGCGTTCGAGCATATTTCCGTTATCCCATGCAGCCAGAATTTGCTCGATTTCGGGGAAATCCTGAATTAGTCCAAAATCGCGGGCATTGCTACGCAGGATATTTTCAACCACAAAGTTATGGCCGATCATCTGAGGTTCAACCGGCAGTTTGTGCTGACGACAGTTGAGTGCAGTGAGCACATTACCCATATTAAGCTGAAGGCTAAACCAGTTTTTGAGAAATGGGTTGTTGAGCGAAGTAAGGTGTTTAAAAAAAAGCTCTTCCAGAACATTTTCCCGGCTTTTAACAGTTTCTCCGTTAAGGTCGGATTTAAAGAGAAGGATAAATTCCCTCAAATAGGGCAGAATATCTTCTGTTGGTTCTTTCACCTGTTCTTCAAGAAATTCCAGAGAATAATTACCCCTCTGATCAAATTCCTGCCCGCTTTTTATCAGCAGGTTAAGCAGATTTTTATTGTCATACTTACGGAATAATTCCTCAACGAGCCGGTAATCTTCAGGATGAATATCCTGAAGCCACTCATTTTTTAGATCAGCAGCCGAAAGCTTTACTTTCCCTTCATCAAGAATCAGATCAGGCAGACCGGCAACCAAATAAAAGTATTCCCTTTTTGCAGTGAACATCATGATTGCTATTGCTCAGTGAAAAATTTTTGGGTTCTTGGGCGTAAAAACTGCTTGAAAAAGAGTTCAAAATCTTTTTCAGTAAAGCTGATTTTGTAACTCTGGTCTTTGGGCCCAATCCTGAAACCACTTTTTATTCCTTCGTCAAAGGTAATTTCCATGCCCTGCCTGATGTTTTGAGCCACATTTTTCATAAGATAACTCTCCATCTGTTCACGATCTTTTTCAGGAAGGAATACCATGAGACTTTCGTTCGACTTACTGATATCTTTCCATTGTTCAACCAGCCTGATAATTAAATTCTTTACAAAATCTTTGTCATCAAATTTGCCGGCCAAAGCTTGTTCAACAGCTTTCTGGGTAAGCAGATCCGTTACTTTTTGTTTTACTGTGGCGACGGCTTGTTTTGACGCTATAACCAATTCAGAATGAACATTTTTTCGTTGCTCTTCGGCTTCTTTTTCAGCTTTTTCGATGATATGATGCGCATCATTTTGAGCTTTAGCCACAATATCTTCCGCTTCTTTCTTAGCTTTTTCAATGATTTCCCGAGCTTCTGCCTTCCCTTTTTCGAGGCCTTCGTCGTAAATTTTCTTTGTTAACTCCTGCAGTTTTTCATTCATAAATATTGAAATTTATCCTTTTTAAGCTGCAAAAATAGTTTTTTATATCAAAAGTCACTCTTTAAATTACCTTAAAAGAATGAAATACTGCGATGGGTTATGATATACCTGGATTTGCAAAGATTTTGCCTGTAAATCAGGCATGAATTTCCTAAAACAATATCTTCCGGCAAGAATCCAAAAAAATATTCAGGCTGATGACCAGCTTTTATTATCATCAGGTTGAAGTTGAACACTTGAAATCAAACTGATTCAGTTTTAGGTTAAAAAGCTTCAATCGATCTCATCATAACGAAGGTTACTGATGATAAACTGTTGGCGGTCAGGTGTATTTTTTCCCATGTAAAAATCCAGAATTTCTTTAATGGGTTGACCTTTACGCAGCATCACCGGATCAAGGCGCATTGAAGTTCCGATAAAATGTTTGAATTCGTCAGGAGAAATCTCACCTAATCCTTTGAAACGGGTGATTTCAGGATTTGTTCCCAGTTTGCTGATAGCAGATTGACGTTCTTCTTCACTATAACAATAAATGGTTTCTTTTTTATTTCTGACCCTGAACAAAGGTGTTTGCAAAATATACAGGTGGCCGGCTTTAATAAGGTCAGGATAAAACTGCAAAAAGAAAGTCAGCAAAAGCAAACGGATATGCATACCATCCACATCGGCATCAGTAGCGATAACAATATTGTTGTACCGAAGGTTTTCCAGATCTTCATCAATGTTCAGGGCTGATTGTAAAAGGTTAAATTCTTCATTTTCATAAACCACCTTTTTGGTCATTCCATAGCTGTTTAGTGGTTTGCCTTTTAGCGAAAATACCGCCTGTGTATTAACATCTCTTGATTTGGTAATGCTCCCGCTGGCCGAATCACCTTCGGTAATAAATAGTGTTGTTTCGAGCCGGCGTTCGTGATTTTGATTGTAGTGAATCCGGCAATCACGCAATTTTTTATTGTGAAGGCTCACTTTTTTCACACTTTCTCTGGCCAGTTTCTTTATGCCTGCTATTTCTTTTCGTTCTTTTTCGGAACTTAGAATTTTTTGATAAATAGCATCAGCCGTTTGTGGATTCATGTGCAGGTAGTCGTCAAGTTTGCGTTTGACCACATCAATCACATAGTTACGCACCGTCTGACCATTTGGCTCCATGTACTGAGAACCCAGCTTGGTTTTGGTTTGTGACTCAAATACCGGTTCCTGAATCTTGATACTGAGGGCAGCAGCAATTGAGGCACGTACATCACCCGGTTCAAAATCTTTTTTAAAAAATTCACGGATGGTCTTAACAATTGCTTCTCTGAATGCAGCCTGGTGTGTTCCGCCTTGTGTGGTATTTTGCCCGTTAACGAAAGAATGATATTCCTCGCCCCATTGATTGGAAAGATGAGTAAAAGCAAATTCAAAATCACCTTCGGTAATGTGGATAATTGGGTAAAGTGCGTCACCATTGATGTTTCGCTCAAGCAAATCAAGCAACCCGTTTTTTGCAAAGAAACGTTCTCCGTTATAATAAACCGAAAGGCCGTTATTCAAAAAAACATAATTCCACAGTAATTTTTCGACATATTCAGGAATGAAATGGAAATTTCCAAAAAGGGTGGCATCAGGAGTAAAAGTTACCAATGTACCGTTGCGTTCATCAGTATCCGTTTCAGGATAATCTTTTATGATAATTCCCCTGCTGAACTCGGCAATTTTACTTTTTCCGTCACGGATTGACTGTACCTTAAAATATTCTGAAAGCGCATTTACTGCTTTTGAGCCTACGCCGTTCAATCCCACCGATTTCTTGAATGCAGTGGAATCGTATTTGGCACCGGTGTTGATTCGTGACACACATTCAATGACTTTACCCAATGGAATCCCACGACCGTAATCACGAACAGAGACGGTCTTTTCGTCTATCGTAATGTCAATCCTGCGACCAAACCCCATCACATACTCGTCAATAGAATTGTCGATAATCTCCTTTATCAGCACATAAATGCCATCGTCCTGGGAAGCTCCGTCGCCCAGCTTGCCAATGTACATTCCGGGTCTCGTTTGTATGTGCTCATTCCATTCGAGCGTACGTACCTGATCTTCGCTGTATTCAAAAGCCATGTCAAAGAGAAAATTTTTGCAAAATTACATTTTCAAAGCCGAATATATGCCAGGATAAATTGTTTAGTTACCAACAACAGGTTGTGAATAAAAACCCCCGATAATCAATCAAATAACGCACGAAATAAAGTGAATTCACATTGAATGAGAATAACTTCCTGGATTTCGGTTAAACAACCAACAAGTAAACAATCATTGTTTTTAATTCGTTTAAGCTGAAATTTGAATATTTCGGTTTAAGGTTGCAAAACCAGAACGTTGATCCCATGTTGTTTTCTCTTTTAGCTGGCAGGGTAAAAACAAACCGGATAGCTGTTTTAATCCGGACAGCTTTTGAGTGAGTTTTTTTTTGTAGTAAATAATTGTCTCTTCATCCTAATCTATTTTGACGGGAATTTCAGGAAGAAAAGCAATATCCTGAAAGGTAATTTTACCACTGCAATCAATATTCAACAGTAAAGATTGATAGGGTTCAAACCGCAATACTATCGGGATTTTTTTACCATTAAAGTTCAGGTTTATTTCCTTTAAAATTATAGAATCCTGGTAGGATTGTCCGTAAACCAGCGGGTATTTAATTCCTTTACAAAGCGGATTTGCGAAAAATATAACTGCGTTTTCTCCATCAGTGCGGCACCAAAATTCAGGCAGGTCGTTACCTTCAACAAGCGGATGCTGCATCATCAGACGATCGAAATCAGGCTGCACATTTGGTAACGAAACCAGGCGATTAATCATTTCATCAAAAAGTTTTGTTTTTATATAACCTGCCTGGTGTGGAGAATGTTTTAAAATTACCGGCAACCCACTTTCGGCATGCTTGAGAATAATTTCGAGCGAGCTAATATCAAGATAATTCACATCCACATAAAGTGCAGAAAATTCGAGGTCATTGACCAGTAATTTCTCATCAACAAATTTACCCTTTGAAAGGAAGTCAGCATTAATCCAAAGTGGGTGATAACCTTCAAGTTCAGGGTTAAAATTTTCATATCTCATCTCATAAGCTCCCCAGGCCCATGGTAATTTCAGTTCTTCAGGGAGTTCTCCATCAATCCAGCGATCTTCTACTGGAAGATAAACTGCAATATCGGAATAGGGTCTCCCAAACTGCATTAATCTGGATACGCTGGTCAAATACTTGTTAAAATCAGGTAGCTCTCTGGCCAGATTTCCTTTAGTACCAACATGCACCGAAGCATAAAAAAAGATTGTATCCACTCCGATCGGATTAAATGGCGTTCCATGCCAGATGTGTTGATTTACACCGTTTGCAAACAAAGCATCAGCAACCATTTTCAGGTCAGCAGTTTGCTCTTCACGGATATGAACCGCAGGCCAGCCATAGAGACAGGTAAAGCTTTCGGAAGTAACAAATGGTTTTCCTGACAAAGCTGCAGCTGATGCCACAATTCTGGAAAAACCAGGATTATAGAGCATGGCTTCCGTTTCAGGAACGTCAATAACGGCATAGGCACTAATAATGTCAGTTGGCGAACCTGCACACTGTACCCGGCTGATTGCACTTAGCGAACGACATTTTTGATGGAACGGGATATAGAACTCACTCAATACCAGTTGAGCTACAAGTTTCATGTAATCGTACCTCGGTCCGGCATTTTCTGCTTCATATATCTCATCCATAAAAGGAATGATGTCATAGCCAAACTGATCGGTGAACTTCTTCTCAAAACCATCAGTCCAGATGTATTTCGTTTCTACCTCCCATGAATCACAAAAAAGTGCTGACTGAGTCCCTTTAATGGCAGGTTTAAGTGCGTTACCCATGATTTCAGCGTATCGGTCGAAAGCTGATTTGTTGAGGTGATTCAGAACATTGCCGGTATCGGGATGTGTCCATGACAGGCGCAAAGGTTGCTTAAAGCTGCTGTCTCCCCATCGTTTTGTACGATCTTCGTCGCTCACAAAATTTCCACCAAACGGCCACAAAGTGCCAAAAGTAAAATCACACCCAAGTCCAAGACTATCCGCACATTGCTTGGAATAACCAATCATTTCCTGCCATTCTTTTCCCAGCCACTCAAACCGCTCAGCCTCAGGATCGCGATTCACAGGATAGATGAAAGCTATCTCCACTCCTCCAAAACCATTATCTTTAAGCCAAACCAATTGGTTTTTCAAATCGGCCCGGGTGAATTTCATGGCATGCCACCACCACCGCGTAAAAGGTTTGCCACTTTCATAGGCAGTAATTTGAATATCAGAATTTTGTCTGATGCTTTCGCTGGTGCATGAGAAGAAAAGCATGATTGTTAAAAAAACAGCTAATAAAACAAAGTAAATGTGAGACTTAGTCATTGTATATTAATTATTGGTTCATTTACCCCGGATTCATCTATTTTTTATGCCAATAACAGGATATCTGTTGATTAAATAGTTTTTTAAAAGATTAAAACGCATTTTTATCTCCTTTAAAAATGCTGAAAAAGGTAAGGAGTACGATTTTTATATCCATCCAGAACGTCCAGGTTTCAATGTACTTGATATCCATTTTTACCCGGCTGCGCAAATGATTTGCGCGCTGCCATTCCATCCCATCCATGTTGGTAATCACCAAAGTTTTTTTTGGAAGCAGCCAATACCACACAGCGCTTGAAGTGTAGCCCAGTTGCAACAGAATATCAAATTCTCTTTTTCGGCTGTCAAGAATACAATTAAAATCATAAATAAACTGCCCTGCAGCACCCATCTTTATTTCAGGATCGTAACAATGGATCAGCTTTACACCTTTCCATTCAGGTTTTTGATAAACATGATTGTGAGAGGTATAAACCCACACATCAGCTCCCCGTGCAACCAGTTCAGGAGCTAGTGCAGAGGCAAACTGTTCAAATCCACCGTAATGATTTGGTATTCCACGGGATCCAAGAATTCCGATTTTCATGATTTCATTATCAAGTCATGGCTATGATACGCTGGCATCGCATTATTGCTGATGGCAAAAATAGGGTATTTCGCCCAAAACAGCTTCCTGCCCAATGCAGATAATCATATTTTCTTCACCGGAATAGCAGGAATGAAAACAGAAACTCTTGCTAAACAAGATATTACTTTCAGATAACTTACTCCCCGGATTGTTTGCAGAATCTCTCAGCATAGCTTAATTTACCAATCTGCTCAGGAATTTTGAATACTTCGGAAAATCATTTTTTATACAGGCTGAACCTTTTCGAAGCGAGTTGTTTCCGCCCATGATACAAGATCAACTGATACTGACCAGGTTCGCGTTTTTCAGGGGAAACTGAAACAGAGCTGTTCAAATGTATGGTTTCGGCTTTTGGCTCAACTGAAAATTTCTTTTTAAAAAAGGTTTTTCCTTCAGGATTTACCCATTCAATTGAAAACGTGAGGGTTTCATCGTCCCAAACAGGCAAATTTGAAAGTGTAATTAACGACTGTACGTTGCTTTTGCGTCTGATCGCAAAGACCGAATCTACTGACTCAAGCAGGTTGGTGGATTTGTTCAATTTACGCCCCAGTTCAATTTTGGCAAAAATATCGTCTTCATCCTCACGAAGCATGTTAATCAGCTCAAATGATTTTTCGGCTATCAGTTCGCGGAAGTAGTAAACTCTCAAGTTGTAGATTCCGGGAGATCTAATTTCGGGGTCAAGTGAAATTGAGCTGGTCAGGAAGGTACTTGTATCTTTGACCGTCAAAATTATTGGCTTCAGAAAAAAAGATTTACCTTCAGAATCAATCCAATCCAGATGAAACATCAGATCAGTATTATGAATTAAGGGCCTGTTTTTCAACTCAACAATGGCTGTTAGTGAAGCTTCTTTTTTAATTTTGAAAATATTTCCTGTGCCAAGCGGTTTCCCTGATTTTTTGCTTATTTTACGACAGAAGAGTACATCCGCCGAGATATCATCAGTAACTTTTGGGAGGAAAAAATGAGTATGGTTTTCATCTTCCACGAATTTATTTTCCCGACTGGAGCATCCGTAAAATACTGAGAATACAATCAAAATCAGAAATAATCCATCTCGTATTGTCCTATCTGATAATTTAGTGAAAGTCATTAAATCATTTGAATTAAATAATTATTACTCCGGCGTTTAATGCCATAAAACCATCGGCACAAAGGAAGCATGACAAGGAGCATCAGTACCATTCCTATTAGTGCGGTATTTACACCCCCTTCCCTGTAATACTGGGGGAACAAGCGTGTAAATACTCCAAGAATGGCAAGATGAACACCATAAAAAAACATAGGAACTTTCCCGGGAATCGTAAAAATCACAAGCAATTTTGGAACTATTTTTCCAATAGCAATAAAAAATGTTACACCCAAAACTACCAGTCCGAAAAACCAAAGGTTCATAAATAAACTTGGCGGATATTTCTGATCCACTAAAAATGAATACGAAAAAAAGTCAGAGAAAAGATCAATGTTTCCAAACCCTCGTTGCATCCTGATAAAGATTGCCAGGCCAAAAGCACAACCTGCAATAGCAAGACCATATAAGATTCTTTTTTTGTCGGTTTCCCAAAATTTTAGCCAGCCATTAGCCATAACTGATCCAAGCACAGCCATTGCAAACCAGGGAAGAACCGGATATTTGTTAAAATCACCGGCATCCACGAACGTCTGCATAACTACCCGTTGCCAAATTACAGTTGAATCATAATCAATATCCAGCAAAACAGCATGCAGTAACATAATAAACAATCCCACTCCCAACCTGGCATACCATTTCCAGCGGATAATCAGAGTAAGCAATATCATGGAAATACCAATGCTTGCAATAATACCAAGATGAAAAGGCCGAAATGTCTGAAAGCCTCCCCACGAAGAATTCACCCAGGTCATTTGAATAATAACAAGTAACAAACCACGCTGAATAAAATACCAACGTGCCTGCCAGTCTCCAATGCCTTTGGAAATCCTGCGATTGTATGACCACCATACCATGGCACCTGCCATCATCAGAAATCCAGGAGCACAAAGATATCCGGCGTAACGAAGCAAAAACTGTGCGTGGGATGGAAACAGCGGATCAAAAGGATCAAGTTGTTTCCAAACTGAATTGAAATAATAGGAAGTATGTCCAAGCAACATCAGCACCCCGATGAAACCGCGGAATTGATCAATGAAATCAAACCTCTTTTTCTCGTTTTGAACAGCATGCGGTTTAACTGATTTTTCTGGCTTTTTCATTTAAAGCAAATCTCTCCTGTCTGTAAATGGTTAATCAGCCTGCGATGAAACAATGATCAATCCTTCCAATTCATCAGCTACGTAAATAAATTCTCTGCCATTGTTAATCTGAACATCCAATCCCATGGCTCCTTCAGAATTAATCCAGCCAATAAGTGATGGGTTGTAAGGATCAGCTACATTAATAATCTGGAGACCTCCGCGGCGGGCAGCCAGATATATCCGATCATTCTTATAAATCAATGCTTTTGCATATCCGCTGTAATAAAAACCCCCAATGATTTGAAGGTTTGTAGTATCTGAAACATCCACCACCTGCACTCCTGAATTACCGCAAGCCAGAAAAGCAATGTTACCTTCCTCATTAAGTACTACCGACTCGGCATAGCCTGGCATATCAGTCCATGTAACCAAAGGATACGGACCATATCCTCCGGCAAAATCAGAAATGTCAAAAACAGAAATCCCCATTTCGCCATTAGCAATAAATACAAGATTACTGTCAGGTGAAGTAGTAACTCCGTATGCATATCCGGCTGTGGTTATTTCGCCGAGAACATCAGGAAAAGTCGGATAAACAATTGTGGCTATCTTAACTCCGAGTTCACTAACTGCGGTAAAAAGATAGTCGCCAAAAAGATAGAGGTTTCTGGCTGGTTTCATTCCAAGGTTAGAGACAGTAACAAAAGGAGATTCCACATCGCTTACATTTATCACTGTCACACCGTAAGTTCCGGCTGCGATATAAACCACACTGTCCCTTTTGGCTATCCTGGTAGAATAGCCCCGTACATCCTGACTTGTAACTGATACCTGATCTGGTAAACCTGGATCAGTTACATCAACAATTACAAGTCCTCCCTCACCCTGGGCAATAAAGGCCATACTATCATCAACGATTACATCCTGAGCGCTTGCCGGAGTAGCAAAACGGCTAATAACCACATATCCTCCGGCACTGTCGGGCGAAACCAATGATTCAGGATCATGAGGCTTTCCACAGCTAATTACTCCAAACAGGAGTACCCAAAGAAATAAATTTATTTTTTTCATATTCAATATTTTGGCAATTAAGATTTATATTTAACGATTTAGAAACCAAACCCGTAAGATATTTCAAGTCCGGCCTGATTCTGCCTGTAATCCTTTTCATCGGAAATAAACCAATCATTGATTTCTGAGCCTGAACCTGATTCACGATAGTACCATTTGTAAAAAGCCGCCAGAGACAATGCTTTGCTCAATCTGATATTATAGGTGAAGTAAAACCGGAAGTTTTCGTCAACCCTTCCTGCATGCAAAGGATCAATCTCAACATAATCTTCGGTTGTATAGCAGCGCCGGTAAACAACACATTCGCCCTGAATGTTGTGAGTGTATTTTTTGATTTTCGGCAAAGTCCAGACCAGTCCTACCGATAAACCATCTTCATCATACGTTGCATCAGCATCATCAGAAAGAAATTTAGATTCGCCTTCTCCGTCATAGCCTTTCGCATCAGAATGAACAAACTGATACATCAGTTCCAGACGCAGTTTTTTATGCAACGGTTGGTATAACTTTATGCGGTACAAAGTATTATCGGAATCATATTCGGTATAATGTTCATTGTGAAAATATTTCTGAAAATTGAAGGTGAACATCACCCGTGAATTTTTGAAAAATGTGTTTTGAATCCAAAATCCGTATGTATCTTTTGAGAAAACATAGGGCTGAAAAGCAATTGGGGTGTATCCGTGAACAACAACCCAGTCGTCGTCACGAAAATGACGGATATAATAATGAGGTATGTAACTGTAAAACAATTTAAAACTGGCCTTTCCGGCAAAATTTTGTCTGACCCCAAAATTGAGAACACTCCAGTTGTTAATGTCATTCAATGTATAAAAACTAGGTTTAAAATCAGCATTAAGAATTGTGGATTTCTTTCCAAAAAATTTGAACGAACGTGACAAGGAAATTGAGGGCGACACAATAAAATCATCATAGGTTTCGATGTGAAAACGACCTTCGTCTTCATGATTCATGAAACGGTTGAGATATTTTTCCGAATATTTCAGAATATTGTCATCATAGGTCATCGAAATTCCTATTTCTGCTTCGATCCCAAGACTTTTTTGTTTTGGTTTTTTCTGAGCTGCAAGTTCACCAGAGATAGTAAAAATACACAGCGCCAGCAAAATGATAAAACCTTTGAGGCTAAGGCAATTATGATACAACCGGATTGACATTTTCATTAACTTGAGTTATAACTTACAATAAATTCCTTTTTTAATCCACTCTGACATCCTTTTTTGGAATAAGCATTCTTCCAAGAAGGGTATTTTTGTCTTCATCCAGTGGGTAAATTTCGTAACAGTGCCTACCAGCAGGTACTTCAATAACAACTTCGCAGGGTTTACCAGGCACCAGGTCCGATTCATCCTTATACACTGCCACTTCCGAATGTGTGCTGCTGAGCTGAAAGGTATGCAAAACCTGATTGTTGTCTTTCACCTGCAGGCGATAATGGATACGTCCTTTCATATTAAAATGGTTTTCGATCCGGGTCAGCACCCGTAATTCCGTAGGACCTGTAATTTCAGCCCGAAGTGGGTTTTCACGTGAAAACCTGTAATACTTTACATTGGTTTCCTTTGAAATTAATTCGACCGGTTCGGATGGTCTGTTAGGTGCAAAGGCAATCCATGATGTTTTTTTCCCTTTTGTTGGTTTAAATACATACCGGACATCAACAGAAGCCGATGCATCCGGAATCGAAACGGCAATTGTGTGTGCGCCCCTTCCCAGCGATATTTCCGTTTCACGACTTTGCCCGGGGTGTCCTTTAATTTCGTCATCATAAACTGCCACTTTTGATGGAGTTACATCAGATAATTTTACCTGTCGTTCTTGACCTCCATCAATGGAATAGCGCAATTGATAACTTTTTTTAATGTGCTGATTTTCAACAAACCGGACACGTGAAATGATTTTTAGTTTCCCAGGTCCACTCACATTTATAACTGAAGAGTGTTCGTGGTCAAGGGCGTAATAATGTCGGGGTTTCCCCGAAACAAGCAGGGTTACTCTTTTTTTATAATTTTCAGGTATTAGTATTCTGCTTCCGGAAGTATTCTGGCTTTTTAAACCAAAATTTCCCATTAGTAAAACAAGGATAAGTAAAGAGCTGTATTTCATTTGCTGTAATTTGGTTATTCGTGTTACTGATTTACATTTGTCAGACTTTTTCAGATTCCGTATTCCTGTTCATCATCAGTGATCTGTTCATCAACAGGTTTATCATTGTCAACGATTTCAGTTCCAAGTTGATGATGTTTCATTTCGCTGATATATACCAAAACAATTACCAGAACAAGTATGCCTGTAGCAATAGCTGTGGTGGGGATACTGTACATCTTTTTTGAAAAAATACCACCGTCACCAGGTTCAGGAAGTGGCACAGGACTTTCCGGCAGGTCATAATCCTGCAATAGCTTATTTATGTTCAGCAGGTGAATGATGGGTACCTTTTGACGTCCCATTTCAATAATAACACCCTGAGCCGGAAAATTGTGCAATGGTAAAAACTCTGTAAGCCCTGCAGGAATTAATTTTCCATTAACCGGATTACCAAGGCTGGCAATACCACCTCCAACATTGATATAAGCTTTGATTCCCTGCTGACCGGCATTTTTTCGATAAATCTCAAGCCTTCTGGCAATGCTCTCTTCAACGTGTTTTTCATAAATCAGCTCCACTTTATTACGTTCGATAGCTTTAATAATCAGATCACGCCCTTCGGGACTTAAACCCCGTCCAATATCAGACCCGCCTCCTATGGATGCAGCAACTGACTTACTATGAAAAATACCTGATTCAACAAGCATATTCTCCATATCCAGCCAGGTGAAATAAGGATCGTTAGCACCAAAATTTGAAGCCCCCACTGAAGTAATAATTATCGGTTTCATACCCAGAACTTCAAGCGCCGACAGCACAGCCAGATTAAGTGCCGGAAATGATCCCGTAAAAGCAACTGCAACATGATCGTTTCTGCGCAATCCGGCTTCTTTCAAAAACTGCACTATCAAAGCTGCAAAATTTGGGTTGGTTGACGATAATTTAGCTTCAATATCTCCCCGATCAGTAGTGATTAGCGTAAATTCCTGACCTATCAGTGCAGTCTGATTCGGATCATTCACCACATCAACAAAGACACCTTTTTCCAGGCGATGACTTTTCAGCCTGGCAGCCGCCATCTGACATAATTTTGCGGCTTCCAGTTTTTCTTTGTACCATTCCTGTTTTTGATCCACCTTCCCGTTTTCGACTGCAATAAGTGCCAGTAAGGCCAGCAAAAAAAGCAGCCCTAAAACAGTATTCGATTTTGCTCTGAATTTATACATGTTAAATTTCTTTTATTAAGGAAGCAGCGCTCCGGCAAACAACAGGATCAGAACAAGCCGGACCAGCACTGATGAAACAAACAATACACTGATAGTTTTAAAAATCCCCTGCTTGGCAAACCAATGCGCAATCAGACCGGGAATTACCCAGCCGACTGCCTGCAGTTCAAGAGTGGTACTGGCTATATTCAAAGTAAAAAAATACCTTGAAAAATTGGCCAGCAGACATCCGATAAGCAGGCTCAGCACCATCTGACGACGTCCGTACAAAAAAGTATAATTGCTCAGCCCTTTAATGATTAAATAGGTGAGAAGACTAACTCCCAAAATACCGGCCAAACGGTCGGGATGAGAAAGCTGAAGAGCAATGTATCCCGGTACAACAATTCCGCCTGCGGCAATCCCAAAAACTTCATAGGACAACAGGCTTAAAATCAGACCCAATGTAATCGCAAGTTCAATCATATTCTTAATTGCTACGATGTTTAAAAAACCCGACCGTTTGTGCACCCATTCCTCCCATATTCCCTATGGCTACAATAGTTGAAATTTTTTCTGTTTTAGATAAAATGGCTTCAAAAACCTTTTCCGGAGTTGTCCACCCGATTGATATCAGCTTATTTTCCGGAACACCATAACCATGAGCAAGATGTTCCACAACATCTACTGATTGACCAATCAGCATCAGGTATTCAATTTCATCAATCAGCTTGTGTCCAACCATTTCGGCAAGTTGCTGTGCACGATACAATCGGTCCTGGCGGGTATTGAGCAGGATGATCCGATTTCCTTCAAAACCAATTTCATCTCTGATCTTCTTCCAAACCAGTAAAGTTGAATCGGGATCATTTGCAGCAAAAGCATTGTAAAAGACTAGCTCTTTTTGAAATGCCAGTACCTTGTGGCGTGAAAGCACGCCTTCATCAGGAATCGCTTCGTACATCCCCTTAAGTGCGGTTTTTCGGTCGATCCCAAGATGATTGCATACAGCCAGTGCAAGAGCAACATTTTCGCGGTGTTCGATATAACTGAAACCTTTCATTTCATCGAAAGAAACTGATTCGGGGAAGGTAAAATGAGTTTTTGTATTCCTTTTTTCGGCCATCTTAGTCACTTTTTCAGGGATAACATTCTCGGAAGTAAAAAGGTCCCGGTTGCGTGGGATGGTACGCCCGAGCGTATCGGCAATTTCATTCAGAGTATGCCCCATCACATCAGTATGATCAATTCTTATGTTGGTCATCACACCGATGGTTGAATGAATCATTTTATGCTCGGTTATTGTCTGAAATTGAGGCTGAAGTGCCATACATTCCATTACCAGTGCTTTCACCTTCCTTCGGGCAGCAAACCGAACGATGGCAAGTTGTTCGATAATATTGGCAGATGCTTTACGGTAGATATGCGTTTCTGTGCCATCTTCCAATATTAATCTTGGAAAAGTTCCGGTTACTTTAGTAATATTGCTGATTCCACCTGCTCGAAGTCCGGCACCAATCAGGCGTGTTACGCTTGATTTCCCCCTTGTTCCGTTGATATGTATTCTGACAGGAATAGAAAAAATCCGCTTCTGATGGAGATAAAACTCAATCATGCCGGCAATTGCAGCAATAATAATGAGCACGAGTAAAAGATAAAAGCTGTACATCCAAAGCAGTGTTTAGGGTTACCTCGACATCAGTAACTTAATAGCTTTGGTAATCTTGTCGGTTTTCAGATGACAAAAATATACTCCCGGAGGCATTTTCAAACCTGAATCATCATATCCATTCCATTCAATTAAATGATCGCCGGCATTTTTATTTCCTTCAAAGAGTGTTTTGACGTGAACGCCCCTGACATCCATCACACTCACAGTAATAAAACCTGACTCGGCCAGAGAAAATCCGATTGTCGTTTTTCCATTGAATGGATTAGGCTGATTATGAAGGTAACAGGAAAGATTATTTTCAGCAACATTCGGGTCATGAACCGGAACAACCATTGTTTCAAAAGGTGGTTCTGTTGTAAATTTTATAGCACAGGAATTTTTAAGAGTAGTTGCTGTCTGATTGTAATTTGCATCAAAAAGATATTCCAGCCCTACATCCTGAGTTGCATTTTCTATTCCAACTGTAATGGTTTCAGGTTGTTGCATGATCCTGTATTGCATGATAATTTCGCCATCACCTGTCTGTGTGGGATAAAAAACCGGATCAAGCAAAACGGCCTGGAAGGTTTCTCTTACAGGCTCAGCAATAAATCCATTGTGTGATATGCTATCCCATTCAACAATAAAACGATTGTTGGGCTGATCGTAATGATAAAAGATTTTTCCCATGAAAAATTCCTCATCCAGCAAATCGTCCCAGCAAACAGCTACCATGTTATTTACATTGTCATTTGCAGGCAGTCCTGTATTTATTGGTGCTGTCTGGGTACCATTCCCAAAAGCTATCCAGCCGTCAGTACTGATGCGTAATTGGGTAAAATTATTACCATAATATTTAAATGAAAATGGTAAATCAATGGTCTGCGTGTAGTTACTTATTCCCGGTAATCCAATCTGGGTTCCTGTGCCAAGCAATTCCATCCAGTTGTACTCCGGAGTTTGTTCGTAGAAAGTATCATCGCTGGAATAAGCATAATAGCCGTATTCATCAGGGCCGGTATAGTCTTTCTCAACGGGTATTCCAACGTGAATTCTCACAAGGGTAATCATTTCATAAGGATAATTACCATTTTGGGTCAACAAACTAAGATCAAAATCATATAATCCCGGGGGACAATCTTCGGACACTGTAATTCCAAAATGGTCTGAAGGATTGGTGGACGTCGTATTTATGGCCATTGTACCAAATGAACCGGTATTGTCAATTACCGAAAAATTAGGATCACTGGAAGACAATATTCCCATGACTTCCGGAGCAATATCTTCGCCAATGTTACTTATCGAAAGAACCAGAACAACAGTTTCACCGGCGTCCATTCGAAAATTATGATTGGCAGTTCCACCATCGAACACCACAAAATCGTTGCAGACAAGAATACATCCCTTCACGATAACAGTAGTATAATAATCCCAGGAGTAATTAGTGGTAACCACATGCAGTTGAAGTGAAAAATCATGACCAACAGGGCAATCGGGGCTGACAAAAAACTCAAACGGGTTGCCGGTTGACTGAGCTCCGGGTTCAATATTTCCAAACGAAACAGATGCCGGGTTGAGAATTTCCACATACGGATCAGAGGAACTCAGGGTAGCTTCAACATTAATGGCTCCGGTGCTTCCCCAGTTCTTAAGCGTGTATGTAATACTGCACGTTTCGTTAGGATTTACCTTTCCGTCATTATTTCCATTCAGATCAACTATTTCCGGTGCACCAACAGGCTCAATAAGTTCATCAGGCTGTATCACCTGCATTGTACCCTGAAAAGGAATAACATTTCCGCCCCTCACTGTTATCACTAAATCCTGTTCTTCCAGCACAGTAAGTTGTAAATTCAGGATTCCGTTTGCATCGGTAGTATCGGTAGCAAAAATATCTTCACCGGTTACTACTATCTCAGCATTGGCAACCGGAGTGCCAGTCTCGCTGAAAGTTACCTCAAACTCTATTTGATCATCTCCAACCGGAACAGAAGCCGGATAATCAACATTCACATTTTTGGGAATTTCTTTCCAGATATGAATGCTTGGATCTCCCAGTGTGCAGAAAACTTTGTAATGATACTCAACATAGTATTCATTCCCGAAAACATTGTACATATATAGTTTCCCACGTGCAAGTGCCTGGCCCGGTGTATCCATTCCTTCCTGAAACATACCTACATAAATACCCTTGTCAATCCGATTATTATAAGTGGTATGGGTATTTGAAGTTGGACCGATAAAAGCACATGCTCCTCTGGGATTGGTGAGTGTCCCCATTTCAACCCATTCTTCACCAAAACAGTTACCTCCCGAGGCATCAAACATGCCAACACCACAACCGATGCTGGTCACAAAAGTAAATTTCTGACCATTATTCAATGTAGATACGTCATCGGTATGAAAGTCATAACAATTTGCATACCAGCCGTAATACCATCCTTCACCACGATAGTTAAGCCACCCGCGTCCTTCATTGATGGCTTCTTTAATATCAGAAAGCTCATAGGTACAATTACCTCCCCACCATGAGCCATCACTCATCATGGTATCAACAGAAAAGAAATTTCCGTAATCAAGCATTTGCGCAGTAGTGAATCGTTTGGTTTCTACTTGTGATTCATATTCATTGTTCGAGCAGCAAGTTGCTTTTTTAAACCACAGTGTATCCTCAGTCCAGGGTTCTTTTTCATAAAGCATGAATTTATTAATCATCACGGTCATCCGATAATTTTCCTGATTTGTAAAACGCCCGATCATCATTTCAGGAAAATAATCATTCCCTTCGATAGTTACAAAATATTCTTCCCATGCAAAAGTGTATCCGGGATAGGTAACCATTTTCTTGGGAAATACCCCGTTATCTCCAATTATCAGGATATAGGTCGGTGGATTTTCCCAGGTATTGTAAGCTTCGGTTATGTGATTTTTGACAATATCAGGATTTGATCCGTTAGCTCCGATGTCACTGAATTTTGTAATGTGAATATCTGTTCCGCTTTGTCGTTTCCAGTCAGCATAAATCTGAAAACTTTCGGTAAACTCGTCAGGCATAATACACAACATCACCTCATGTCCTTCTTCCCTGCCCTGATAGTGCTGTTGCAAAACTTCGTCATAATTGAAAATAAAACTCCTGTATAACTTCGCAAAGTCAGGAGAAATGGGCTTTTTTGGCGATGTTTTGGGATTAATGACCTCACCTTT
>Ga0116164_10000833_pt1 | contig 24886 bp, 23 predicted proteins | sample AD_UKC109_MetaG_FD_89888 | JGI IMG/M metagenome (GOLD analysis project Ga0116164, IMG submission 89888) | Active sludge microbial communities of municipal wastewater-treating anaerobic digesters from Hong Kong - AD_UKC109_MetaG | ecosystem: Engineered > Bioreactor > Anaerobic > Digestate... | reverse complement strand
TGCAAAAAGGTCAGATTGGAATAATTTGTTCGCTTCCATTCATCTATCAAGTGGGATTCTATCCCATGCGGATCAGGTCTTTGAGAAAGGATCATCCAAAACCGAGGATGACAAGGAAAGAGAGGCTCTCTTCAAGAAAGTTGGACAACTTCAGCTTGAGAATGACTTCACAAAAACAGCCATTCCTGCATTTTCTGCTTTCATACCGCTTTTCACCTCAAACCCAGTTACCTTCATAAAAGTAAATTTACTCAATATGATGAGCAAATTTACTCAATGTTTTTAGTCCTGCAATTATATTTGTATAATATACAACCTATTCGCAACCATTCGGCATTGACTGGGCTGGTGCCCCTCCAATGCCTCTCCAATGTCTCTCCCAAGCCCCTCCAAAAATTATTGGAGTGGCAGAGGCCGATTCCTTGCCTTTGTATAGCCAATTAGGCGACAATTGTGTTCGAAATCATGGATGCAAATGACACAAGTTGTCACACGTTGTGCCGGGATTCTATTTGAACCGTTTGGAGAGGTACCGGCGCAGCGGCTCATCGTAGAGCTTCAGCACGAGCCAAGCCAGCAGGATGCTGCGGAAGATATTTCTGACATCGGTTGTTGTTAATTGATTTTTCTGCTCCGATGATGCGGGATGTATCGGAATAATTGCTATTTTTGCACTCCCGAATCGTTAGCTCAGCTGGTTTAGAGCGCTGCCTTGACAGGGCAGAGGTCACTGGTTCGAATCCAGTACGGTTCACACAGCGTAAGAGACTGTCTCTACATAGAGACAGTCTCTTTTTTTTGTGCGTTCAGAGCCCTTCCAGCCAGCGGTCCAGTTCCTGGAAGAACTGCCGCTTGTAGGCGAAGTTGTCACGATTGCCGAAGCCGTGGCCGCCGGTGGGGTAGAGGAGGAAGGTCACCGGCCGGTCGTGGCGTGTCATCGCCTCTGCGTAGCGCAGTCCGTTGGCGGGTGGCACCGCCTTGTCGTCGGCGGCGAAGATGATGAAAGCGGGTGGGGTGTTGCCATCTACGCGCAGCTCGTTTGAGAAGCGGTTGGTGAGCTCTTCCGATGGGTTCACACCCAGCAGGTTCCTACGTGAACCGCTGTGGGTAAGGAGGGGATCCATCGTAATCACCGGGTAGAGCAATATCTGGAAGGCAGGCTTTTCACCTACCGGAGCGTGGGTGGCGAAGGTGGATGCCAGGTGTCCCCCTGCCGAGGAGCCCATGATGCCGATCTGTTCGGGGTTCACCTTCCATTCTGCAGCATGCTCCCTTGCCATGTTGAATGCAGCCTGCACATCGGCATAGGGTATGCTGTGATCCCCCGCCGGCATGCGGTATTTGAGTACACCGAAGGCAATCCCCTTGCTGAGGAAATATTCGGCCCAGTCGTATCCTTCGTGGAACATTGCCAATCCACTGTAGCCACCACCCGGCAGTGCGATCACCATGCGGCCCGTAGCTTTCTCCGCCTCCGGCAGGTAGATGCGCAGCGTGGGTGCCTTCAGCCCCCTCTTCGGATCCTCATCCGTCACAGGTTTTTCTTTCACCGTGTTGAGCGGGTACTCCGTGAACTTCGGTTCCTGTGCCGTCAGCGATGTGAACGCAGCCATCAGGAAGAGCAGTATAAGGTTCCAATGTTTCATATTTCGATATTTTGATGAAGTGTCAATCGACACCCAGACCAATCGAACCCTGTTACAACGTGCGATTGTGACCGATGTGATTGACAAAATTAACTGTTTTTGCATAGAAAGTTGAATAAAATTGAAACAACTATGCAGGAACTACTGCTGATCGCTTACAACTTAACATTCATGCCAACGATTGCCTAACAACGGGGTGTGATTCTAAGCTGATTCTTGTTGCAGAGCAGATATATCCTCTATATTTGCCCGCAGATGCATATAAACTGAATAAACATACATTCCTATGAAAAGATTGATATTGAGCAGCTGCCTGGCATTGGCAAGCATGACAATGCCGGCTGAAGAGATCCCTGTGCAGCAGGAAAGTGCGGCGTTGCCGCAGAGCCAGGCAGCGGAAGAGCTGCATTCACCCGACGGGCAGCTGACCCTGCAGTTCACCCTGCAGGAGGGAGGTGTGCCCGCCTATTGCCTTTATTACAAGGGCCGTGAGGTGATTCGTCCCAGTCGCCTGGGACTGGAGCTCACCGGCAGTGAGAACGCCACGTTCGGCCAGGAGGTGCGCAAGAGCAGCGACCCCCGCACCTCGCTCTACGACGGCTTCCACCTGGCGGCGGCTGAAAGGAACAGCGTGGATGAGACCTGGGAACCGGTGTGGGGCGAGAGCCGCACCATCCGCGACCAACACAACGAGCTGGCGGTACGCCTGGCGCAGGAGGCCACCGGTCGTGAGATGATCGTCCGCTTCCGCCTCTTCAACGACGGCCTCGGCTTCCGCTACGAGTTTCCACAGCAGAAGGAACTGGTCTACTTCGTTGTGCGCGAGGAGCTCACCGAGTTCGCCATGACGGGCGACCATACGGCGTTCTGGATTCCGGGCGACTATGACACGCAGGAGTACGACTATCACACCTCGCGCCTCTCCGAGATCGGCGGTATCAACCGCGCCGGGCGCCAGGGCAACCTGTCGCAGACAGGCTTCTCCGACACGGGTGTGCAGACAGCCCTCCAGCTGAAGAGCGACGACGGACTCTACATCAACCTGCATGAGGCAGCGCTCATCAACTACGGCGCCATGCACCTCGATCTCGATGAGGAGACACTCACCTTCCGCAGCTGGGTGACCCCCGATGCCAACGGCAGCAAGGGACACCTGCAGACCCCCGCCCAGACACCCTGGCGCACGGTCATCGTCAGCGACGACGCCCGCGACATCCTCGCCTCACGCCTCACGCTCAACCTGAATGAACCCTCCAAGATAGTGGATACCTCCTGGATCAAGCCCACAAAGTACGTAGGCGTCTGGTGGGAGATGATCACCGGCAAGAGCGACTGGTCCTATACCGCCGACCTGCCGTCGGTGCAGATAGGCATCACCGACTATACCAAGGTGAAGCCCCACGGTCGCCATGGCGCCACCACTGCCAACGTGAAGCGCTACATCGACTTCGCTGCGGAACATGGCTTCGATGCCGTGCTGGTAGAGGGGTGGAACATCGGTTGGGAAGACTGGTTCGGCAATTCGAAAGATTTCGTCTTCGACTTCCAGACCCCCTATCCCGACTTCGACATCGACGAAGTGCACCGCTATGCGAAGAGCAAGGGAGTGAAGATGATGATGCACCACGAGACCTCCTCCTCCATCCGCAACTACGAAAGGCACCTCGACAAGGCATACGAGCTGATGAACCGCTACGATTACCCCTCGGTGAAGAGCGGCTACGTGGGCGACATCATCCCGCGTGGTGAGAACCACTACAGCCAGTGGATCAACAACCACTACCAGTACGCCATCGAGAAGGCCGCAGAATACAAGATCATGGTCAACGCCCACGAGGCGGTGCGCCCCACCGGCATCAGCCGCACCTGGCCCAACCTCATCGGCAACGAGTCCGCCCGCGGCACCGAGTACCAGGCGTTCGGTGGCAGCAAGCCCAACCATGTCACCATCCTCCCCTTCACGCGACTCATTGGCGGACCGATGGACTACACCCCCGGCATCTTCGAGCAGGATATCTCCAAGCTCAACCCCAACAACGACTCGCACGTCAACGCCACCATCGCCAACCAGCTGGCACTCTACGTCACCATGAGCAGTCCCCTGCAGATGGCGGCCGACCTGCCGGAAAACTACATGCGCTTCCCCGACGCGTTCCAATTCATCAAGGATGTGGCACTCGACTGGGATGAGAGCCATTACCTGGAGGCAGAGCCGGGCGCCTATTTCACCGTGGCCCGCAAGGCGAAGGACAGCGACAACTGGTTCGTGGGCAACACCGCCGGCAACGAGCCCTTCACCTCAAAGATCAGTTTCGATTTCCTGGAGAAGGGGAGGGATTACATCGCCACCATCTATGCCGATGCGCCCGATGCCCATTACAAGAGCAACCCGCAAGCCTACACCATTCGCAAGGTGAAGGTGACCAGCAAGTCGAAGCTGACACAGCGCTCCGCCCCCGGTGGTGGCTATGCGATCTCCATCGTGCCGGTGACCGACAAGTCTCAGACAAAAGGGTTGAAGAAACTATAATAGGGAAGTCAGCTCCCTCTCGCGCCAATGCATGGGGCTACATTTCATCTCCTGGGTGAAAGCCCTGCAGAAGACCGGGGGGGAGCTGAATCCTGTCATCGCAGCAATGGCTGTGATAGACAGGTCCGGTCGTGAGAGCAGCAGCTGCTTGCTCTCTTCAATGCGATAACGCATCACGAAGTGATAAAAGCTCTCGCCATACCCCTCGTTAAAGAGGCGTGAGAGGTAGCTGCGGTTCAGCGGGAGTATCTCCATGGCGTCTGTCAGCTTGAAATCTTTCCGCAGGTAAGGTTTCTCACTCTCCATCCACTGCTCCAGCTTCATCTTATATTCCGGCAGCTTGATGGTGAAGAGAGATGTTTTGACAGGTTCATCCAGAGGAGTCAAAGTCAGCTCCGTCTCCGTCTCCATTTCGTTCTCGCAATCGCCGCTGTGAGATACCTTGTCCTGCCCGATATTCTCCCATATCTCAGCCTTCTCTTCGTTCATGCTTGCCTTGAAATAACCCTCCGGATAGGGGTTCTCCTGAAAATAGACGCGATAGAACCCATAAATGAAGAAGAGGAGAAAAATGATGTTATGCACCAGTACGGTGCGGGGATTGTTGCTGAAGACAATCACCAGGCAGGAAAAGGTGATCATGAAATTGGCGAAGATGTAGTCAACCAGCCATTGCACGTTGATATGCTCCAATGAAGCATAGTTGTTTTCGCTCCATGCCCTGTAGTTTTTCCGATAGCGGAGCATGATGATCAGTCCGAAGAGCGGATAGAAAAGCACGAATAGACGCAGCCATACGGTGATGTTCCAAAACTCCCTTGTCAGATCGTTCCAGTCGTCCATCACGGGGACCGTCACGCCGAAGATTCTTGTAGCCAGCAGGTAGACGCCCAAAATTACAAGTGTGGGCAGAAAAAGCAGGAATGCCCGTTTCAGTGAGAGCCACCCCGGGCGGAACGCTTCGATGGGATAGAGCAGGAAGAAGAAGGCGTAGACGCTGCCGTACACAAGCATCGGGAACGACATGAACGTGAAACCCACCACACCCGCATAACCGGTGGTAAACCCCCTTATCAGTGAGATCATATTGGTGAGTGCAATCATGAACATCAGAAAAGCAAAGAGAGCGTCGGCACGACTCCCTTTTTTGCGGGATATAAGCACCACAGCCCCGATGATACAGATAAGGCAGAGCATCGACATGACCGACTGGCGAATATACCTGAAGGGCTCCAGCGGCATCGGTTACTCGGCATTCGTTGGTGCACGCTATCACTTCAATGACAAGTTCGCAGCTTACGGTGAGATAGGCTATGGCATCTCGGCACTGGAGCTGGGTATCTCATTTAAGCTGTAAGTCATAAGCGATAAGCTAAAAGCTAACAGCTTACAGCTAACAGCTAAAAGGGGTGGGGTAAAGTTTCAACATAAACTTACCCTATTCCCCCTCGCCATTGAATTTTATTTTATCTTTGCTCCTGCAGAACATTCAAAATCATGGCCAAGGATTCTAAAGAGAACAGCGAACGCCGTTGGTTGGCGGCCTACACGCGGATGCATCACGAGAAGAAGGTGCGAGACCGTCTCACGGAGATGGGCATCACCACCTTCCTGCCGGTGCAGCGCGTGGTGCGGCAGTGGAGCGACCGCAAGAAGAAGGTCGACCGCGTACTGATTCCGATGATGATCTTCGTCCACGTGGACCGTGTGGAGCAGCTGGAGGTGTTGCAGCTGCCTGCAGTGATCCGTTACGTGGTGCTACGCGGTGAGCATGCCCCCACCGCGATACCCGATGCGCAGATGGAGGCGTTCCGCTTCATGGTCGACTTCTCCGAGTCGCCGGTCAATTTCGACGGATGCGACCTGCAGCCAGGTGAAAAGGTGCAGGTGGTGCGTGGCCCTCTCAAGGGGCTCACCGGCGAGCTGGTCACTGTCGATGGCAAGTCCTCCATCGTGATTCGCATCGAACGCCTTGGCTGTGCCGCAGTAGAGATGAATGCCTCGATGGTTGAACGAATAGGGGTGTGATTTTCTTTGCATGCTTCAGCCTCAACTATTCTGTTAATTTAAATTAAATAGAGAATAATTTCCTCAATAGATCTGTTTATTTTACACATATTGTCCTATTTTTGCAATTAAATGCAAGTGTGGTTGTGATTGTAGCGCACAATCAAAAGTAAAGGAAGTTAAAAAGTGAATGAATTCCCCAAGGGGAAATTAAATCTATATGGCGGGAACAGAAATTCCCGTCGCAAGTCATTTGTAATATAACAACAGCAATGGTTTCTACATTAAAATGTTATTTTTTCTCACGCAACAGGGAGATTTATCGTTTGGTTGCAAATGAATACAATACCTCTGCGGTACATGTATACCGTCTTGCGCACGGTAAGAAAAGTAAGGGGAACAGGGACTATTACATCCTGAAGCGTCTCAAGGAACATGGGGTGATCGACAGCACGTTGCGTTGAGCCATATCAGAAAGCTGTTTCATTGATCATCAGTCCACTACATCTCATGGAAACTCCTTGAACTCCGGGCAGCACTCACTACACAGGTCGGCAACGTAGGGATAAATGCGTCTCGCATGATCTGTCGCATCACGGCAGGAAGAGAAATGACCCAGGTAGATGGAGTTTGATGAATCCTTGAGATGGGAGCACCCTTCGCGATGCACCCTGCTTTGTTTTTCAGCCCCACTTGTTTCGGGGCATTGTTTGAGATAGTAATAGTCCATACCATATCCTCCAGAATATAAACGCACTGCATTGATAAACGAATGTACCCCTCGGCAACATTCCAATCCGTAAATATAACAGTTAGTCACGAAAAATAGCCAAACAAATTGTCCTTTTTTTTGTGAGTTCTGCAAATAAAATATTTTATTTGCACCCCTCTATTTATGAAAACACAACAATCATCACTCCCGAGATGCGATCTGATTGTAGACTCCCCCTCCATATTTTTATGATCACGCGGGGCAGTATGTTTCTTTTTGTGTTATTTTTGCATCCTCAAAGTTATTTTAAAAGTACTTTATGCTCTTTAACTCGCTTGAGTTTGCAATATTCCTGCCCATTGTTTTTTTTCTCTACTGGTTCGCGACCAACAAGAACCTGAGAAATCAAAACCTGCTAATCGTTGCCGCCAGCTTACTCTTCTACGGCTGGTGGGACTGGCGCTTCCTGCTCCTGATGGTGGTCACCATCACATTGAGTTACCTCAGCGGACTGGCCATCCGTCAGGTGCGTAGCAACCGCGAAGAGCACTCCGCCCGCCGCGGGGCACGCCTCGTCACCGCGCTCAACATCATCCTCAACCTGGCCATCCTGGGTACCTTCAAGTACTACAACTTCTTCGTCGACAGCTTCGTCGATGCCTTCTCACTCTTCGGCAGGGAGCTGTCGCCCCGCACCCTGCAGGTGATCCTGCCCGTGGGCATCAGCTTCTACACCTTCCAGGCGTTGAGCTACACCATCGATGTCTACCGCCGGCAAATAAGTCCCACGCGCAACCTGCTCTCCTTCTTCGCCTTCGTCAGCTTCTTCCCCCAGCTGGTTGCCGGTCCCATCGAGCGGGCCACCAACCTGCTGCCCCAGTTCCAGCGGAAGAGGGTGTTCCGTCGCGACCAGGCGGTCGACGGCTTGCGGCAGATGCTCTGGGGCCTCTTCAAGAAGGTGGTGATTGCCGACAACTGCGCGGTGCATGCCGATATCATCTTCCAGGACCCCTCAGCAATGTCGGGCAGCACGCTGGTGCTGGGAGCCCTCTTCTTCACCTTTCAGATCTATGGCGACTTCTCCGGCTACTCCGACATCGCCATCGGTACCGCCCGCCTCTTCGGCATCAACCTGATGCGCAACTTCGCCTACCCCTACTTCTCGCGCGACATCGCAGAGTTCTGGCGACGGTGGCACATCTCGCTCACCACCTGGTTCCGCGATTACCTCTACATCCCGCTGGGAGGCAGCCGCGGCACCCTCGTGACGAGCATCCGCAACACCTTCGTCATCTTCCTTGTGAGCGGCTTCTGGCATGGAGCCAACTGGACCTTCCTCATCTGGGGAGCGCTCAATGCCCTCTACTTCCTACCGCTGTTGCTCGCACGGCAAAACCGCAAGAACCTCTCCGTCGTCGCCCAGGGACGGATCCTGCCCACAACCCGCGAGACGGTCGCCATGGCGGGCACCTTCGCCCTCACGGTGTTCGCCTGGATCTTCTTCCGTGCCGATAACCTCGACCAGGCCTTCACCTACATCGCGGGCATCTTCACCCCCTCGCTCTTCACCGTTCCCGTTTTCCCGGGAAGCGACGATGCCATCACCACGGCACTGCTCATCCTCCTCTTCCTCACCATCGAATGGTTCGCCAGGGAGCGTGAATACGCCATTCAGGAGCTGGGCCTCCGCTGGAAGCGCCCCCTGCGGCACGCCTTCTATTACGCCCTCATCCTTTCCCTCTTCTGGTTTGGCGTGGGCAATCAGCAATTCATCTACTTTCAATTCTGACGGCACCCATGAAAAGATTCCTGCGCGATACCCTCCTCTTCCTGCTGCTGCCCATCGTGGTGGTGCTGTTGTTCGATCTCTACCTGCGCAACATGGAGACGCTCTACAGAGCCAAGTACGACGGGCTCATGAAGATGAAACACCGGGTAGAGGTGCTGTTCGTCGGCAACTCACACGCCCATTACGGCATCAACCCCCTCCACATGACCGGCTTCAAGGCCTACAACCTGGCGATGGTGAGTCAGCAGCTCTACTTCGACAAGCGGCTCACCATGAAGGCGATCGGCGAGGGGGTGACGAACCTGCGCTACCTCTTCATCAGCGTCGACTACCACTCGCTGCACACCTCCAGTCAGGATGAGCGCAACGCCTGGTCGTTCTACGCCAACGGCATCCGCTACAAGGATCAGGACTACACCAAGGCAATCCTCTCTCTCCCCCTTCATCTGGGGATACACTCCCCGCGTCTCCTACACCATGGCGCGCAGGGCCCTCAAACGGCGAGTGAAGTACGGCGGCAAGGCAGTACCCTTTCATGTGGAGCGGGGAGTGAACGTGACTGACAGCCTCTTCCAGGGCTTCCTCGGTCTGGAGGGCACGAAGGTGTCCACTTTCAAACCATCGGAGTACAGGAAGATCGCCTCGAAGTTCCGCGAGGATACCACCTCCGGCGAGCGTGCCGCGGTGCTGTCCGACCTGCACCAGTTCATCCGTTTCCTCAAGGAGCGCAACATTCGGCCCATCCTCTTCTCCTCACCCACCTACCGGGAGTACAACCGCCACCTCGAAAGCGCCCAGACAGCGCGCAACCTGCATGACATCGGAACGATATGTCGTGAGCATGACATCCCCTACTGGCGGTACGACAACGATGAACGGTTCACGCGCGATGATTTCTTCAACCCCGATCACCTCAGCAAGCAAGGTGCAGCCAAGTTCAGCCGGATCCTCGACGAGCGGCTGGGGGAGTGGTCAGAGGTCAGTGATCAGCAGTCACGGCGGTGACATCCAGCACCCCGTCGCCGTCGGCATCCCTGTCGCTCAGGGAGAAACGCAACCCCTTGTCGAGGCCCACGGGCACGATCAGTCTGCTTTTGCGATGCGGTTTCCCGTTCGTCATCCCCTGTTTGTCCGATTCCCGCAGGCTGTTGGAGACGAATGCTACGAAAGCGTTCAGCACGTTCCCCGCGTCCGCCTTGGTCAGCTTCGCCCCGTTGGCCACCGCCTCCAGCAGCTCGGCATCCATCACCTTCACCTCCTGCGAAGCAGCACTTCTCAAGGTGATCCTGCCCACCTTCATCTTGCCTGGCCTGCTGCGCAACGCATCGGTCGCCCCGTTCAGGGTGGTATCGTTCGAGCGGACCGCCTCGGGAATGTTTCCCGGATCAATGGTTTGGCCCCCTTCCCTGATGGGTAACTTTCGTTGATTCTGCGCCTGGGCATGCATGCACACCAGCAGGAACATAAGAAAAATCGTCTTTTTCATCTGTGTCATTTTAAAATGTTGAACTAAGGTATTCATTTAGTGAACACATCGGGGAGTGAAAATGTTGAGTTGTCAATTCTCAGTGATCACATCTCAGCCGTTCAATTGGAACCGTGATGCAAAAACAACTCAATATGCGTTGCATGTAGATGATTGTCAGATGAAGGAATATAACATAGAAATAGAAGAAAGATGACAAGATACGCAATCAACCACATAGGATATCTCACAGATGATATCGCCGCCACCGGTAAGCAGTTTGAGATCTTCGGCTATTGTGCAGACGAAGTCATTCATGATGATACTCAACGCACCAGGATTTGCTTTCTCCGAAAGGAAGGAGAGTTGGTGATCGAGTTGGTTGAGCCCTATGCCGATAACAAGACAATGCAGAGGATGCTTGCCAAACTTCCCCGCAAACTGCAAGTAAACTTACAAATAACAGGCGAACAAATCCGGTTGGCTAGACTCCGGCGCGACCTCTCGATATCTCAGGTGGCAGAGCGTGCAACCGTATCTGATTTGTCGGTATCACGCGTCGAAAAAGGGTTACCCACTGTCTCCATGGGTATCTATCTCAGGGTGCTCTATGCGCTTCAATTGGAAGAGGATATCCTCCTCCTGGCCAAAGATGACGCTATGGGAAAAGCCTTGCAAGACCTTCGTCTCAAACCCCGCCAACGTGCATCAAAAAAAGAGTAAAGCATGCAGAGATTACTGGTCTATGCTGATTTCGATTGGCTCAAAGAAATTGAACTCATTGGTACACTGAGCTACGAAAAACTTCGTGGATCCGACAGTTATGGATTTGAGTATCACTCCGAGTGGTTAAGAAACCATACTTCAATTCAAATTAGCGCAGATATAAACAACTACCCCGGACCACAATATACACAACCCGGTAAAGAGATCTTCGGATGCTTTTCAGATGCATTGCCAGACCGATGGGATCGTACATTGATCAACAAGCGGAAAAGGTTATCCTGATATCGTTGACTTTATTGTCCGAGGATGCACCGATGTGCATTCCAATTTGGAGGAACTCTACAGGCGTGTCTTATTCTACATCTTTGTGGGTAATTCAGATGACCACTTCCGAAATCATGGATTCCTGTTAACTCCAAAAGGTTGCAAATACCAGAACAAGAATTGTCCATCTTTCGTTACCGGTTTAATAAGCATATGTGAGGCATTCAGCCGTTCGATCTTCAGTCGATACGGCAAAAGCATGGTTGTTGCTTCTAGAGGCAATGAATAGAGCAGTTGCGAGCAGTGGCAACAGTGTCGGGACGATTTACCTCAAAAACACGTAACGGTTTACCTCAAAAACACGTAACGATTTGCCTCAAAAACACGTAACGATTTACCTCAAAAACACGTAATATTTATTGTTTTCATGAATAAATAATCTAACTTTGCATCCGAGCAAAAAATTAAACATCATGAAATATCTAAAGCGGATCGCTGATAAACAGTTAAAAATAAGACTTGAAGCATTTGGTGCTGTTCAGATAATGGGCCCCAAGTGGTGTGGCAAAACAACAACTGCGGAAAGACATGCCAACAGCGTTATAAAGATGCAAAATCCGGATACCAGGGAAAGTTTTTTGGCGACTGCACACACCAAACCGTCACTTTTGCTTAAAGGAGAGACCCCAAGATTGATTGATGAATGGCAAGTGGCACCTGTTCTATGGGATGCGGTTCGTCATGCCGTTGATGAAAGACAATTAAAAGGACAATTTATACTTACAGGTTCAACTATTATTGATAGCGATCAAATCATGCATACCGGCACCGGAAGAATATCTAGAATGTCGATGTACCCCATGAGCCTTTATGAGTCCAAAGAATCCAGCGGAGAGGTTTCATTGCGAGAGCTTTTTGACAATGATGCATATGATATTGATGGGATCGTTTCAAGCTTGTCAATTGAAGATCTAATATTTGCCGCATGCAGGGGCGGTTGGCCTGCATCGTTAAATATCGCAAGTAAAACAGCGCAGCTATTCATTGCAAAAGACTATGTTGATGTAATCTGTAATGAAGATATTTCAAAAGTCGATAAAGTTCAGCGCAACCCCGCATTGGCAAAACTTATCATGCGTTCTTATGCCCGCAATTTGTGTACACTGGCCAAAAAAACAAGCATGCTTGCCGATCTGTCTGCCGAAATGGAAGGCACATCCATCTCCACATTCGACAGCTACAAAGAAGCATTGGAAAAACTCTTCGTAATTGAAGACATAGAAGCCTGGTCTCCGGCCATTCGCTCGGCAACAGTAATCCGAACGGGCAAGAAACGTTGTTTTGTAGATCCTTCCATCGCTGTCGCAGCATTGGGAACATCCCCGCAGAACCTGGAACATGATCTCAAGACATTTGGATTTATTTTTGAATCCATGTGTATACGCGACTTGAAAATCTACTCCCAGTCCCTAGGAGGCAGGTTGTCATACTATCACGACAGATATGGGCTGGAAGCAGATGCCGTGCTACATCTGGATGATGGAAGATATGCACTCATTGAATGCAAACTCGGCAGCCGTGATATAGAAGAGGGTGCTAAACATTTGATTTCACTAAGAAATCTGGTGGAAGCAAGGATTCGGAAAGAGAAACAGACCTCCCTAAGGCTCCCCGACCTTTTGATCATCCTGACAGGGGGCGAATTCTCCTATACACGAGCCGATGGTGTCAAAGTAATTCCGTTGGGATGTTTGAAAGATTGAATTCAGGGATCGGTTGGCAGTGGAAGGTCGACCTATTGTCCGTCGGTGACCAATACCCGAAATATGTAGTCACGATGGACGAATTCTGGAAAGATGCGATAGAGGGAGTTGTTCATTTGCACATCACTGATTTTTTATTGAAAGAAGCATTGTAAATCTAATAGCGGTCTTGATAGTTTTCAGGAAACACTAATCATTTTATTTGCACAATCGCCCGATTATTTATGTATATTTGCATTCGTAATGCAAATATGTATAAAATGATACCCCGTCAAATCATATCCGTTTTAGAACTACCTTCACGCGATTCCTGGGGCTGTGTGCAGGAACAATAAGACAGGTGCTCTACCTCTAAATGTATTGGATATAAAGGGTGGAGCAACCCTCAACAATGCTGATTTAACTCAATTCCACTTTCTCGAAGAATTCACGACCAACTGAGTAGTGTATAAACTTGTCATGTTGTAGTCTACCGATGATGATTGCCGGATGAGTGCAGAACTTTTTCGCAAATTCCATTACATCAGATGAAGAAATATGACCTTTTGCAATAATCTCCTGTTCTTGTTCTTTGGTCAGTGTCCATTTTATGGCAAATTCATTCGCTTCTCTTTCTTTCGCATCACTTTTATCCGGGTACTCCATGTTCTCCAGGAAAATTTCCTTTTTCCCGTGCAGCAGAATATGTCCGGCTTCATGAAAAAAGGTAAACCAAAAAAGATCGTTACGGTTGTATCTACCGCTAAGTTGAATAAAAGGTGTGTTGTTTAACCATCGGGTAGCACCGTGTATGGGGGCATGTGGCAGACAAGGAGTGTGTACAACTTTCACCCCGGCATCCAGGCATAGCAACTGTAATCGATTGAAGAAATCAGCCGGATGATCGGCCATCAACCCCTTCACATGAGTAAGAATCTCTTAGAATTTTTTCTCCGAATATGCGTTTGTCGAAGTCAGCTCCTCTGCCTGCAATTCCCCCTTTCTCAACCATGCAGAGATTGCATAAGGATCACCCGTATGTGCCAGCGAGATGCTGAAGCCCACCTTTAACTCTTTATGAAAATAATAATCGTGCCATGCTTTTGGACTGCTCATCCCGAAAAATGACAACAAACCTGCTGTTTTCTCTTTGATATCAGCTGTTCCCTGCAACCATCCTTTTTTGATCATATCAGCAAGAGGGAAATTTCGGGCCCATTCAATCGATTCTGCAATCAATGTCTGCTGACGTTCCCTGGCCAGGTACTCGTCATAGCTACGTTGTCTGTTCATCCAGAAATGGGCCGGTATCTTTGTTACACTCTCGAACAGTACCGCCATATCAGGAGTAATGGAACTCTCACCTTTCAATACAGCGATGATCGTCTTTTCCGGCTTACCGGTACGAATGGCAAATTCTTTCGGTCCCATATTCATCTCTTCCAGTTTTTCAGAGAGTGTTTCACCCGGATGAAATACAATTTGGGGCATATATTTGTTTTCTTTAGTAATCATACTGTTTGCATTCTATACGTTGTGATAATCAATGATCTCAATTATTTTTGTTCTGAATGTCAATTTCATTGTAAAGATAGGTAGAAATAGATAACAGCAAGTGTAAGCTATAAAATATAGAAATATTTAACTATTCCATTACAGATTATGAATAAGAATCAATTAGTCGCATTTGTTACACCATTTATTTGATGATAACCGCCACAAAGTTATTAATTTTGCAGACAATCGTACAAATTCTATTCATTATGTATTACAGCAGAGCCTGAACCACTCTCTGAGTGATAGCCAGAGACGATACCGTACTCGACATTGGAACCGTCTTTCAAACGCCCTCCGGAAACCGGTGAAAAGAGGATAATTGTCATCACTGATTTTTTAGTGAAAGAAGCATTGTAAATTTAATAGCGGTCTTGATAGTTTGCAGATTTATTTTTTAATCGTAAATTTGCAAGAAAAATGGTTGATCGGGATATTTCGAAAAAATTGGTTGCAATGGGAAATAAATACCCCATTGTAACCCTGACAGGCCCAAGGCAATCGGGAAAATCCACGCTTCTCAAATCGGTATTGAAAGATTATCAATATGTTTCCATGGAAGATCCGGATAACAGGATCTTTGCCTTAGAGGACCCCCGGGGGTTTATCCGTACCTATCCCGATAAAACCATCATTGACGAAGTGCAGCGCGTACCGGAGTTATTCTCCTATCTACAAACGCATGTTGATGAACAAAACAGGGAAGGGATGTATTATCTAGCCGGATCACAGAACTTCCTTCTGATGCAGTCGATCAGTCAATCGTTGGCAGGGAGGACCGCTCTCTTGAAATTATTGCCATTTTCACACAAGGAGCTTCATCAGGCTCAAATTGTTCCATCGACAACTGAAGAAGAGATTTTTTTTGGGGGCTATCCGCGTATTTATGACAAACATATTCATCCTGCAGACTTTTATCCCAACTATATTCAGACATATATCGAGAAAGACCTAAGATTGTTGAAAAATATTGACAACCTGAGCAAGTTCATCCGTTTTATCAAGCTCTGTGCAGGACGTGTTGGTCAGTTACTCCATTTATCATCCTTGGCCAATGAAACAGGAGTGGCGGTGTCTACAGTTCAATCCTGGTTATCCGTACTGGAAGCCAGTTATATTGTCTATCTGTTAAAACCGGATCATCGCAACTATACCAAACGGCTGATAAAGTCTCCCAAGCTCTATTTTTACGATACGGGATTGGCCTCATCCTTGCTGGAGATTGATGATGCGTCTCAACTCTCCACCCATTTTTTACGAGGGGGATTGTTTGAGAATCTGGTGATCAATGAATTTTTAAAAAGATCCCTACACTGCGGGCAAGAGCCTCAATTGACCTTCTGGCGTGACAGTACGGGCAATGAAGTTGATCTATTGATTTCTGTAAAGGGGCAGCAAAAAGCCTATGAGATTAAATCGGGTGCCACCTATTCATCCGACAACTTCAAAGGTATTAAAGTGTGGGCTAAGCTATCGGGCGCAAAAGCTGAGCATTGCCATGTAGTTTACAATGGAGACAAGCATTTTTCCACCTCGCATGGAGAGGTCATCTCCTGGAAAGCGGGAATTGAATAGTTGTCAGTGGATTGTCTTCAAATTACGATCAGAAGCATTGAAAACGGCAGGGGGGTAGAGGTTTTGAAAATCAATTTGCCAAAAACGGAAGTGAAAGAGCGCCAAAAAACGGAAGTGAGGAAATTGCATGAATGATTGATACAATTCTGGGGAAATTTGACCGGAAGGTTACGAATTGTAAGCAAAAAAAAGCGACCGAAAAAAGCCCGTTCGATGTGTTAAAGAAAACTAAATAATGCAAAAAGGGGCACTTTTGATCAATTTGCTCCAAAAAATGAAAAATTTGCCGAAAAAAAATTTGAAAAATCGATCGGCAGAAAATTCAAAAAAAAATCTCATGTGTTAAAATAATTAAACATGGAGAAGGGTTAATTTTCAGGAACCCGAAAAAAACTCTTTTGGACAGAAAAATAAAATAATCGGACAGAAAAACCCAACTGCGGAAGCGGGAAAGTTTCTCTTTTGAGGCAAAAAATCATCTGCGGAGTCTAAAAATTAGATCTTCCGGTCCGAAAAACGCATCCATTTAACTAAAAGCGCATCTTCTTAACATAATCGCCTCTAAGGGCTGAAATGGTTATCTCCGGGACCGAAATTACATCCAAGGGCCTGAAACAGTTATCTTCGGAGCCGAAAAACATATCTTCCGGTCCGAGGGGCGCATCTTCTTCGCCAAACATTTATCTCCGTGACCGAAGGCGGAGGATGATCAGGAATCCGACGAAGCAACCCACGCAGAAGGCAGCGAGAACGCCCGTAAGGAGCGATTTCACATTGAAGCGGGTGGGGGAGACCGTTTGCTCCTTCAGTTCCCTGTTCACGCGTGTCAGCTCCTCCACCGAGCGCTGCAGGCTGCTGTTGGCGCGCAGCAAGCTCTCCCGCTCCCGCGACCACTCCTGTTGCCGCCACTCCTCCAACTGCACCGAATTCTCCTGCCCGGAGCGAAGCAGCGAGAACCACTCGCTCAACACCGGCGGCTTCCCCGTCGCTGAGTCAATTGGAGCCCCTCTGTCGTATTTTATCACGTGGTTCAGCCCTTCGGTCCACAGCGAGGTGTTCTCGCCTCTCAGCCGCCTTAAATCGCTTCTCAGGGCAATCGTCTCGGCAGTCTGCAGCGCCAGGCTGTCCCGCTGCACCCATACCGCCGTACAGTCGTGCACCATGTTCAGTCGCTCCGTCGCCAGTCGCCCCGGCCTGCATCCCGCCAGCAGCAAAGCTGTCAGGGCAATCATCATCACACTTTTCGTTTTCATTTCGCAATATCTTTTTGTCGTTTCCTAAATTTAGTTGGTTCAAGCTGTTGTAATATTGACAGTTCCATCCTTGTCTGATCCTGTTTTGCGACCCATGTTTGAGCTCGGTCACTAAAAGAGCAGAACTCGCTTCGCTCAAACAGCTGCTCTTTTTACGTTCCCCGATCTCAATGGGTCCCCGCAAAACAGCATAGGCCTCGGCTGCAACTGTCAAATAATCAGCATGAACCAGCAATGAGTCAGTTGCGCGAAGCAAAGCCTAACGGGAAGCATGTCGCAAGGCAGCCAGGAACAGGAAATGATAGCCCGCGATGCGCGCCGCGCGATCCATGCCGTTCACGATTCTGCGCGCCTGCAGCGGATCGTCGCGCCGGTCGTTGAAGAAAACCTCCAGCGAGAGCCCCGTGAAGTCGCCCCGCCCCGAGATTCCCCGCGTCATCCCCTCCACCATGATGCGCGCCGACAGCTCCGGCACCAGCGCCAGCTCCGGCCGCTCCAGCAAGGGCAGCTGCAAGATCCGCCCCATCCGCTCGTAGTTCTCGTACCATGTCAGCTGCAGATCACCACGACCAAAATAAATCCTGTCGGGCAAATCGTAAACCGACCCATCAAGCTTACGCTTCTCGCCGTAAGGCCTTCCGCGTCCGCGTCCCCGTTCCTCGCAAGGCTGCATGCTTCCCGCCGTCTCGTGGTAAGCGGTTGCCAGCATATAAGCCCGCCATCTGTCATCAGCAATACCATACCGTTCAAAAGCATTCAGTTTCACCTCCACACCGCAGCGCTGTTCAGCCGTCAGACTGCCTTTGCAGAGCCGCCGTTCAATCTCCCCAAAGAATATTTTTCTGTCCAGCATACCCATTCATGTTTTTGTTGATTAAATTTCAGACGATTGAAGTCGGCGAAGGGTTCTGCGGATCTCTTGCAGGACTCCTTTCAACCGGATGATTGCAGCCTGCGATGCGTGCTGCAGGTCTTTCGTGGATTCCCTTACAATCAGATGTTTGCAACTAAAGCCGAGACCTATGATGTTTTGTGGGGACCCATCCGATGAAACAGGCGCAATCTGATAAGCTGTTTGAGCGCAGCGAGTTCTTATCAGATAGCCTGTGAATCGGCAATGGGTCACAAAACATCGTCAGTCGAGGATGTAGTTGCAAACAAAACATCGTCAGCTGAGGATTTAGTTGCAAACAAAACATCATCAGCTGAGGATTTAGTTGCAAACAATTCATCGTTTCAAAGAACCCAGCGGCGGCATGCGCCGTTCGCACTCCGCGCGGGCGCAGTAGTGCCGGTCGCTCTCCTTGCGCCAGTTCAGCTCCCGCGTCACCGTCTTCTCGAGACCCCTGATGCGTCGGTGATCCTCCGTGCGCTGCATCTGCAGCAGCTCCAGGTCCCTCTTCAGGCGGTCGTTCAGCTGATCCCGCTCGCGCACCATCAGCAGGAGGCTCTCCGCGTTCGACTCGTTGTAGGCGTTCATCCGCTCCATGTGCGCCACCGTGCGCTCCAGCAGCCCCATCATCTCCGTCGCCGCCGAGGCATCCTCGCGCCGTGCCGCCGCCTCGCTCTGCACCGCCTCGCTCCGCTTGATGCGCCTGTTCTCCTTGCGGTTCACCACCGCCGAGATCCATCCCCCCAGTGCGCCCCCGCCCAGGAAAGAGCTCAACGTCACCAGCCATTCGCAGTTCACCGGCAGCAGGTCCGCCAATATCCGGAGCACCGTCATCATTGTCCATTCCATCGTTGCAATCCGTTAAAACGGAGCCGCCCCCGTCGAGGCGGTTCCGCAGTCAGGTCAAACCATCGTCGCCTCCATCCGGCCCGTGTAGAGCGAGTCGGACACCATCTTGCGATCCTCCGAGGTGAGCGCCAGGTAAGTATCAATCTGAGCGCCATCCCAGGTGGGCGGCAAGGTGAGCGATGCGCTGCCGTCCGCTCTGGCCGCCGCCTCCATGTTGAAGACCGACTCGTTCAGCGACGGGTTGAACGCCGCCAGGATCACCTTGTCGGTGGCCGCCGCGTTGTTCAGCAGGTCCGAGTCCCACACGTAGTTGAGGCTCCCCGCCGCACATGTTGCCGAGGCGCTGCCGGTACCGTAGAGCTTCCCGGTGGTAATCTTCACCGACTCGAAGTCGATCTCGAAGTCGGGGAAGAGCCCGATCACCGCGTTGGTCACGTTGTACTTCATCGCCTCGCTGAAGGCACTTTTGCCCTTGCCCACTTTGCCGGCATAACCCAGCCGGATGATCGGGATCAGGGTCTTCATCATCTTACCGATGAGCGCGAACCGTGTGCGCTGCGTCACCTGCGCTTCGGTACGCGGGTTGCGCACGCTGGCAGGCATGCTCCTGATGTATTCGATGCCCCGCCAGGAGGCGCCGACCACGTTCCCCACCTTACCGGAGAAGCCGCCCAGGATTCCTTTCTTAATTGTTCCCATAATTGAAAAATTTTAAACGTTATACATACGGATTTGGCCTTATCCGCAAGCAAAGATGGGGCAAGCTTTTCGTGGATCAAGCGATGTGGTCTCAAAGTCGTTCTTTGTCCGCCAAACGGTATGGGAAGTGTATGGAGAGTGTATGGGAAGTTCCTCAAAGTGCGCGAAATGGTATGGGAAATGTATGGGAACTGTATGGAAAGTGTATGGCACCCCCTACAGCATCTCCTCCAGGATATAGTCCGCCAGGTCGTATCCCGCGGCGCGTTGGTGCTGGGAGGCATGCCGTTCAATCAGTTCCGATATCTCCACACGGCAGGAGAGCTGCTCCCGCAGGCGACACATCTTCGCCGACCACTTGTCGTAGCAGCCCGCATCGGGGTAGAGCAGCAGGTGGCGGTCGCGCAGCACCTCCGACTTCTCAGGTGTCAGCCCATTCAGGTTGCCCGCCGCCAGCCAGATGAAATCGCGGTAAATCATGCTACCGATCACCGCCGTCTTCTCCCCCTCCACCAGCGCCACCGGCCGCTCCGGGTAGCGGCGCAGCAGGTGCTCGCCGAAGTAGCACTGGCGCAGGTTAAAGTCCGCCGGCAGCCTGTGGCGCCGTTTCAGGCAGCTGTGCACCCAGTCAATCGAGCCGTGGCGGTTGCGCAGGCGCTTGCCCGTCTGCGGGTCGTACTGCATCATCTTGCCCGTGCGCACATGGCCGTTCACATCCATCTGCCAGAAAATCACCTTGCGGTCGCGCGTGGCCCCCAGGGCGTAGAGCTCCATCGCCTCCTCAATCCGCTCGCGGGGGAAGTAGTCGCAGAGGAAGCGCACGAAGTTGGAGTTGAAGGAGGCAGAGTCGATCAGGTATTGCAGGGGGATCAAATCCAGTCGCTCGGGCGGCTTGCGGAGCGGGGCAGGGTTGAGGATCCCTTTCGGAAGATGCACCGGCGCCGAAATATGAAGGGGTTCGGGTTTTGAGGAAGACTCCGGATGCCCTTTTGGGGATGCCGGTTTTGAGGATGACTGCAGACGCAGGTTTTGGGGTTCCGGTTTGGAGGATGAGTGTTGATGCCCGTTTGGGGATAAATGTTCTGAGGATGACTGAAGATGACTGTTTGCAGATGAAGGTTTGGATGATGCCTGTTGATGCCCTTTTGGGGATGCCGGTTTTGAGGATGACTGCGGATGCCGGTTTGGGGATGCCGATGAAAGTTCCGGGTGGTCGGCGAAGTATTGGCGGGGCGGGTAGTGGTAACCGCAGTGGATCTCATGGTTGCAGCGCCCCACGGTAGGGTGAATGGGGCGGCCCGTGTTGCCGTCCAGGTAGCGGGTGAAGCAGCGCGGCTTGCGGCAGGCGGGGCAGGTATGCCTGCTCGCCGGCCCGTGATAGGGTTCCAGGTAGGGCTGTTTCAACAACATTTTATGCAAATTTCCTACATTTCCTACATTTCCTACATTTCCTACATACCCTACATACCCTACATACCCTGCATCTCAATCCTCTGCTGCATACCCTGCTGCGATGGTGCAGATGTAGTTGATGGTGCAAATGATGCAGATGGTGCAGATGTAGTTGATGTAGAAGATGGTGTAATTTCGGGCAACTTTTTCTGCAGGCGTACCGTCATGCCCGGAGCCTTCCGTTCGAACACCATCCCCATGTCGCGCAGGCGGTTGCTGAAGTGCCGCTTCGTCACCGCGCAGCAGCCGCTCTCCAGGCAGTGGGTGCGGTAGGCCGCGTAGAGCTCCGCCACCGTGATGTGCCGCTCCTTCGAGGGGACCCACTGCTGCTCCTCCAGGAAGAGCGCCACGCTGTTGCTCTCCTCGCGGTAGCGCTGCAACATCTGCGTCACCCCCTCGCTCTGTGTGAAGCCACGCTGCCGCAGCAGTCGCCGCAGCCCCTCCAGCACACGGTTCAGCACCCCCGGCAGCTCGCTGTCAATGATCGTCTGCGCCAGCCCCTTCTCCTGCTCCTCCTCCGGGATGGTCACCTCGAAGGGGATGATCAGGAAGCGGCGGAAGTAGGCATGCGTGTGCTCCACCATGCGGGGCAGCTCGTTGCAGTTGAAGATCAGCTTGCCGTAGTGCGACAGGGTGAAAGGCTCGCCGTAAGGGTGTCGCGCATCCACCGGCTCGCCCGAGACCAGCTGTTTGAAGATGGCCGCGTCGAGCTTGCCGTTCATCTCGCTGGCGTAGTTCACCAGCTTGCCCCCCAGCATGGCGCGGTAGTAGCCGCTCTCGTTGGTCAGGTTCTGCAGCGAGAAGTGGCTCACGTTGTCGTCGCCCCCCAGGAGGGCATGTACGATCTCGAAGAAGACCGACTTGCCGTTGGCGCCGCTGCCGTAGAGGATCAGCGTCTTCTCCAGCTTCAGCTGCGAGGGTCGCACGAAGAGGTAACCCAAGTACTCCAGCAGGATCAGTCGCAGGCCCGGCTCCGGCAGCACCCGCTCCAGGTAAGCGTCGAAGCGGGGGCAGGCGGCACCCTCGTCGTAGGCGAAGGGCAGGCGGTAGGTGAGAAAATCCTCCCGGCAGGGCTTGCGCAGGCCCATGCGCTCCCCGCCGATCTCGAAGGTGCCGTTCAGCAGGTTGATCAGCACGCTGTCGCCCCGGCGCACCGGCGGGGGTGGTGCCGTGGCGAGGAACTGCTTCAGCAGCTGCTCGCGGAACAGGTAGTGGCGCGCCGTGAACCGATCCAGCCCCATCCTTTCCGCCGCCTTGCCCAGGAAAGCCTCCAGCGCCCGCGGCTCCACCGGCTGCCAGTAGGCCCCGTTGTAGAGGTAGGCGGTGTTGTGGCGGCAGCAGATCCCCAGGCGTAGGCGCTGCACCGTCTCCATCACCTTCTCGGTGCAGGTCACCAGCAGGTGGCGCATCGCCAGCCTGGCGTCGCTCTTCTTCAGGCCCGCCTCCGCGCGGAAGTCCACCGCCGCGGTCTCTCCGCAGATGAAATCGGGCAGCGCCTCGTGCGGCAGCGCCTTGTGGGGCGACCCCTCCGCCCCGTCGAACTGTTCGCGGAACGCCTGCAGATCGCGCTCCAGCAGCTCCATGAAACCCTTTTGTGCGTTCATTGCTCCTCTCCTTTCTCCCCGTTGTAATGCCTTTGCAGCAGTGCGAGGATGTCCGACTTGCGGTAGTAAAACTTCCCGTTCACATTCGAGAAAGGCAGCATCCCGTTGATGCGCCATCGTTGCAGCGTGCGGTGCGTGATGTGCAACTTGAGCATCACATCCTGCCCGTCAATCCAGTCCGGCCATTCCGTCAGGTCAATCTTTTTCATCGCGGCCTCCTTTCTGTTAAAACAAAGCACCACCACCTCGAGCGTGAGGTAGTGGCGCAAATATAAGGCGTGAAAAACGCGATATAGGGGTGTTGCCAGTAGCAAGCTACTATGCAGATGATGTTGCAAATTGCACCTTCTCCTGTTTCTGTATCTCTTTCTGCTTCTCCTCCTCCGCATCCAAATCGTACTGCATCTGCAACGCTATTTGGGGCAGCAAATCCCTCATATAGCCCGCCACGATCATGATGTTTTGCTTTACGGTATCGTTGTCGAACCTGAATTCCAGTTTGTTTCTGATGTACTCTTTGTTGTAACCGCTCACGAAGGCGATCACGTTGGCCCATTTGGTCTTGTCTGAATTGTTGAAATGCAGGCCCAATGCATGCAGGAGGTAGTAGAAGAAGATGATGACCTGCCCCGCGGAGGCCTTCGTCTTGCTTTTCAAGCTATTCAGCTCCTCCTCCTTTTCGGCGATGATGCGATCTTTCTCCTTCAGCTTCTCCTCCAGCTGAGCAATCACCTTCTCAAACTCAACTTTATCCTCCTGCAGCACATCGTCGCGCAGCAACCCCAGCAGCAGGTCCATCTTCTTCCGTTGCTCCACCTCCTCGCCAAAATCGAAGTTTTCCGCCAGGTTGCAGACCATGTCTACAACCATCTGATCCTTCTCCTCATCCCCCGTGGCGGACTCGGTCACCACCCGCTTCGCGTTGAAGGGGTTGTCGTTCTTCACCCGCACGCGGTCGAATAACCGGTAGGCGCGGTTGAAGGCATCGAGCCACCAGATCTCGTCGCGGTTCACCAAATGTCTCTTTTCGTCGTAAAAGTGTCTGTTTTTGTCGTCCAGCAGGTAGTCGGCCAGGTTATCCTTCGGGTAATCCTCCTTCAGAATTTTGTAGAGCTCCTCAATCTCCTGCAGCGTGTTTCCATTCACATCTTTCACCTCCCCGATCTTCAACACGGGATGGTTCCAGAATCTGTTCCTGCCCTCGGCCAGGATGTTGTGGGCGTAGATGAAGGTGTCATCCCCGGCGAGCGCTCTTATCAACTCCTGTCTCACCCACACGGCGAGGTTGGGATCCACCTCCCCCTCGCGCAACCGGAAGTCCTTCTCCACCCGCTTTCGTGCATCGGCAAAAAGATAGCGGTTCAAATACTCATACGTCTTACACCGATCCAATCTCAGGGGATAAAGCCCTGCTACCGCTTTTTCAACCAACTCAAAGTAGTAGATCTGCTTTCTGGAAATTTCAAGGTATTCACTTGTACGCATCGCAATCCAACTTTTAATTGTGTTAAACATTCATTGGTTATAACATATTTTGCAAAAGTAAAAATATTTTGTTAAATTGCAACAAAATTGCGACTTCAACCGCTATGAATCAGGTTGATGTAAATAAAAATCGGAAAGGAACGGTCCCCCTCGCGACCGGTATTTCGCCGGTGCCCCTCCAAAGCCCCTCCAATACCGCTCCAATTCCACTCCAATATTTTTCGGAGTGGCAGAGGCCGATGTCTTGCCCATTCCTATCCCAAATATTACCCAAATTATTTTTTTTCACCCTTAAATTTTTTTCAACATGGCACAATTAAATCCAACGAATCTGGGACAGCTGAAGGGCAAGTTGGGCGAGGTGGTCTATTATGTCACCCCCGACGGCATCCAGCATTGCCGTGCGCACGTCATTCCAAGGAACCCGAACACGCCGGCGCAGAAGGACGGGCGCGGCCGTTTTGGAATCGCAAGCAGTTCGCTCAAGCACTTGAGCCACATCATCCAGCAGGGCTATGGCAACGTTCCGAACGCTTACAACAAGGTGGTGGGCCGGGCCACGAAAGAGGCGGTTGAAGGGGATTATCCCGACTTCCGCTTCAACTACGGCAAGGTGCAGCTCTGCCGTGGCACGCTGCAGCT
>Ga0116164_10000832_pt1 | contig 24894 bp, 25 predicted proteins | sample AD_UKC109_MetaG_FD_89888 | JGI IMG/M metagenome (GOLD analysis project Ga0116164, IMG submission 89888) | Active sludge microbial communities of municipal wastewater-treating anaerobic digesters from Hong Kong - AD_UKC109_MetaG | ecosystem: Engineered > Bioreactor > Anaerobic > Digestate... | reverse complement strand
TATTCGGGCGTCGACAACCTGCTGTTCTACCAGGACAACACATCGCTGGTGTTTGGCGATGCGAAGGACACCATCGAAGGTATGGTCGCGGCGCTCAAGGGCGGCGGTCACTGACAGCGGAAAGACAGGGGCATCGAGCCGCTGCTGCGCAAACCGGCAGATTCAGTGGTTGGCGCAGGGCATTCAGGCGACGATCTGGTCGAGTGCCGTGTGCATATCCCGGGCTTCGAGGATATGGCGTTCAATATTGCTCAGGGGCTCGGGTTTGTGCAGTCCGAAACCCTGCGCATAGTCGACGTCGATCTCCTGCAGGATCTTCCTGATCCGATCGTTCTCGACGAACTCTGCGACCGTCCGCTTGCCCAGCTTCTTGCCAATCGTGTTGATTGACTCGACCATCGCGCGATTGATCGGGTCACGATCTATGTTGTGGATGAAGCTGCCGTCAATCTTCAGGTAGTCGACCTTCAGATGCCGCAGCTGGTTGAATGAAGACAGCCCGCTGCCGAAATCGTCGAGAGCGAACTGGCAGCCGAGGTCGCCGAGGGCGTCGATCAATGCGGCGGCATTGGCGAGGCTGCGAATGGCAACCGATTCGGTGATCTCGAAACACAGGGATCGTGGTGGCACGCCGGTCTCCGATATCCAGTCGCGGACATAGCGATGGAAATGCGGGTCGGATGCGGCGGGCCCGCAGATATTGATGCTGATGCGCATGTCCTCGGCGGTCTTGCCCAGACTGGCCAGCCACTGCAGGCTGTGACGCACCACCCAGCGGTCGATGTCGGGGACGATGCCATAGCGCTCTGCGGCAGGCAGGAACTGTCCCGGCGGGATCAGGCCGAGGCCCTCATCGTCCTTCATGCGCAGCAGAACCTCGAGCGCCAGGCGGCCATCATCCAGTTTGCTTTTGAGCGGTCTGATGATCTGCCCATAGAGGACGAACCGGTCGTCGCGCAGTGCTTCGGTGATGCGGTTGACCCAGCGCATCTCGCCGGATCGCCGCTCTACCGCCTGCCCATTGGTCTCCGCGTAGTGTACGCGGTTGCGGCCCTCTTCCTTGGCCGAGTAGCAGCAGGCATCAGCGGTGCTGAGCAGTGACTCGACAGTGGTTGGCGCATTGCCAAACGGGACCAATCCGATGCTGGCGCCGACCTTGAATGTCTGATCTTCCCAGTGGAACGTGAATTCCTCGATGATATGGCGCATCTTCTCGGCGACGCGTTCGGCGTCGCTGGAGACGGTGTAGCGTAGCAGCACGCCGAACTCATCGCCCCCGATCCGCGCCAGTACATCGGACTGACGCAGGGTGCGTTGCATCAGGGTGGAAAGTTCCTTGAGCAGGGCATCCCCTGCGGCGTGTCCAGAACTGTCGTTGACCAGCTTGAAGCGATCGAGATCGAGGTAGAGCAGGGCATGGCTGTCGGGCGTGATGCGACTCTGATCGAGCGCCATGCGCAGCGCGGCCTCGAAAGCCTGGCGATTAAGCAGGCCGGTCAATACATCGTGCGCCGCCTGATGGGAGAGTTGCTTGTTGCGTGCGCCGGTATTGATGACAACCAGAGTCGCCGTCAGTGCGGCGAGCAGGAAGGCGACGAAGCCAAGCAGCGATTCGGCAAGCAGGGCGTCCTGGATCTGGTCACCCGCCTCCTTGATCCGGTTCTGCGTGGTCTGATGAATTGTACGCACGGCTTCGTCGAGGTGGCGCAGCAGCGTCAGGTGGCCATCGATCGAGCCCTGCACGGCCTCCTCGATCTTGTATTGCGGCAGTGTGTCGTCGAACAGGGCGTCGAGCGCGCGGGTGTTGGGAGGGCCGACCTCTTTGGCAGTGGCGTCGAGTTGGTCGATGACGCGGCGTTCGGCCTGCGTGTCTATCTGCTCGATCAATGATTCGCGGGCATGAGTGTATTTTCGCGCAAAGCCGAAGAACTGCATCTTGTCGGCGTCACGTTCGAACGGGTCGTCGTGCGTCGTCATCGCCCGTAGCGTATCGATGCGCTCGCGAATCGCCTCGCGCATGGTGTAGGCGAGCACGGTTTTGAGTGCCGACGACCGTACCAGCTGTGACAGCTGCTTGTTGTGCTCGCTGGTCGAGTGGTAGCTGCCGACGATCGCAATCAAAAGAATGATGATGACCAGGCCGAACCCGAGGGCGGTCATGGTCTGAACGTCGTAGCGACGGCTCAAAGGGTTGCTATGTACCGGTTTCTTCTGGTCGTGCACGTTGTTGTTTCTTCACCTCTGCGAGCCTCCCGGAGCCCGGACAGACGGATGCGAATTCCCTGCGCTAAACGGTATAGTGGCGTGGCGCTCGTTTTCTTTAGTGATGTTCATGCGTGAGATTCGTCCCTAAGTGCACGGAATGACGTGAAAATCATCGTTTTTGCCGTTTCAGTCCTGTGGTTCTTCTGGCCCGTCTTCGCGTCGGCGCAACCGGATTCCGCGATGTTGGCCTGGCGGGCTGGTGAGACCGGGGTGGCGCTTGAGACCTGGCGAGACCGCGCCGAGCGCGGTGACGCCGAGGCGAGCCTGTTTCTTGGCTATATCCATCGAAACGGTGTCGGTGTGCCGCGTGATGAGGCGCAGGCACTGCAATGGTATCGGCGCGCAGCCGAACTGGGGCACGCGGAGGCGCAGTACGAGCTCGGACTGATGTACGAACTCGGTATCGGCGTGGCGGCCGATCCGGGCGAAGCGGCCATGTGGTACGGGCTGTCGTCGGCACAGTCCTGCCCCGGACAACTGCGCGCCGGCGAGCGCCTCGGCGACCGTTGAACGTCGATCGACCTTGCGGCGGCGATGGGTTCCGGCGCCGACGCCCGGAAGCCGTATGATTCCCATTCTTTGAGTCGCGATCTGTCTTGTCTTCCCTGAACGAAACCATCGAAAGCTGCCTGCTGCGCGATCGCCAGCGTCTGCGGGCGAAACTGAAGCAGTTGCAGGCCGCCCCGGCGGATCACGCACTTCGCATTGAACTGGAACAGCAGATCCGGCAGTCGAGCGAGGTTGCCGCACGCCGCGCCGCATCGTTGCCGCAGCCGTCGTTCCCCGTCGAGTTGCCGATCAGCGAACGCGTCGACGAGATTCGGACGCTGATCCGCGACAACCAGGTCATCGTGCTGTGTGGCGAGACCGGCTCCGGGAAATCGACCCAGCTGCCGAAGATCTGCCTGAGCCTGGGAAGAGGTGTGTTTGGTCGCATCGGCCACACCCAGCCGCGACGCATCGCCGCCCGCAGTATTGCGGCGCGTGTCGCCAGCGAACTCGGGCAGGAGATTGGGCAGAGCGTAGGGTACAAGGTGCGGTTTCGCGATCACGTCGCCGACGACACCCAGGTCAAGTTGATGACCGACGGTATCCTGCTGGCCGAGATCCGCCGCGATCGCGATCTGACCGAGTACGACACGCTGATCATCGATGAGGCACACGAACGTAGCCTGAACATCGATTTCCTTCTCGGCTACCTGCATCGGCTCCTGGCCCGGCGCCCGGATTTCCGCCTGATCATCACCTCCGCGACCATCGACCCGGGTCGCTTCTCGCGTCATTTTGGTGATTCGCCTGTGGTCGAGGTGTCGGGTCGGACCTACCCGGTCGAGGTGCGCTACCGCCCACCACAGGAGGCCGGTGCAGGGGAGCGTGACGAGGCGATGCAGCAGGCGATCGTCGATGCCATCGATGAGTTGAGCCTGGACGGCAGCGGCGACATCCTGGTTTTCCTGTCTGGCGAACGCGAGATCCGCGAGACCGCCGAGACGCTGCGCAAGCACAAGATGCTGCATAGCGAGGTGATCCCGCTGTATGCCCGTCTCAGCCCGACGGAACAGGCGCGGGTGTTTGCCCCGAGCGGGCGACGCCACATCGTGCTGTCGACCAACGTGGCCGAGACATCGCTCACTGTCCCGGGCATCCGCTACGTGGTCGACGCCGGCTTTGCGCGGATCAGCCGCTACAGTGCGCGCAGCAAGATTCAGCGCCTGCCGGTCGAACGCATCTCGCAGGCCAGCGCCGAGCAGCGCAAGGGGCGCTGCGGGCGGGTGGCCGAAGGCATATGCATCCGCCTGTATGACGAGGATGATTTCGCGGCCCGCGCCACGTTCACCGAACCGGAGATCCAGCGTACCAACCTGGCGGCGGTGATCCTGCAGATGACGACCCTGGGGTTTGGCGACATCGGCGCATTTCCGTTCGTGGACCCGCCGGATTCACGCCTGGTCCGCGACGGATACAAGCTGCTCGAGGAACTTGCCGCCGTCGACAGCCGGCATCGCGTGACTCGACTCGGCAACCGCCTGGCACGGCTGCCGGTGGACCCGCGGATCGGCCGCATGTTGATCGCGGCCGCCGAGACGGGCTGTCTGCGCGAGGTCGTGGTGATTGCCGCTGCGCTGTCGGTGCAGGATCCGCGTGAACGCCCGGCCGACAGGCGCCAGGAGGCCGACGAGGCGCACGCGCTGTTCGCCGACGAGCGCTCGGATTTCCTCGCCTTCCTGAAGCTGTGGACGTTCATCGAGGACAACCGCAAGCACCTGACGCGGCGAAAGTTCGAGCGGCTGTGCCGGCAGTATTTCCTGTCGCCGACGCGGGTGCGCGAATGGCACGACGTGCAGGTGCAGTTGCGCGTCCAGTTGCATGAGCTGGGGTATCGCGACAACCAGCAGGATGCCGACTATTCGACCCTTCACCGTGCGTTGCTCAGCGGGCTGCTCAGCCACATTGGCATGCGCACCCAGGGCGATGCGCGCGACTACCTGGGTGCGCGCAATCGACATTTTTTCGTGTTTCCAGGCTCCGGCCTGTTCGCCAGGCAGCCGAAGTGGCTGATGGCCGCGGAGATGGTGGAGACCACCAGGCTGTACGCGCGCGCCAATGCGCTGATCGAGCCCGAATGGATCGAACCGCTGGCCGGGCACCTGATCCGGCACAGCTACTCGGCCCCACGTTGGCAGGGGCGTGTCGGACAGGTTGCAGCCGATGAGAAGGTCACCCTGTATGGCCTGCCGATCGTCCCGCGACGCAAGGTCAACTACGGGCCGATCGATCCGGTGCAGTCACGAGAGATCTTCATCCGGTTCGGCCTGACCGAGGGCGACATGAACACCCGGGCGCCGTTCTGGCGCCACAATCGCGAGCTGATCGCCGGGTTGCGCGATCTCGAGGCCAAGTCACGGCGGCGTGACCTGCTGGTCGACGAGGAAGTCATTTACGGCTTCTATGCCCGGCGTGTGCCCGAACATGTGCACAGCGTGGCCCAGCTCGAGTCCTGGTTGCGTGGCCTGCCGAAACCTCAGGCAAAGGTGCTGCACATGCGCATGCAGGACCTGCAGCCCGCCGACCTGGATGCCGACTGGGTCGCGCAGTTTCCCGATCGGCTCGACCTGAACGGGACCAGGCTGCCGTTGTCGTACCACTTCGCCCCGGGCGAGGCGGACGACGGTGTGACCCTCAAGGTCCCGGTGACGGTGCTTGGGCAGCTCACGCCGGGTCTGGTTGACCGCCTGGTGCCGGGTCTGCTGCGCGAGAAGGTGACATTGTTGTTGAAAAGCCTGCCCAAGGCACTGCGACGGCAGTTGGTGCCGGTGCCCGATTATGCCGAGCGTTGCCTGCAGACGATGCCGTTGTCCGACGCGCCCCTGGTACAGGTGCTGGGTGCGACCCTGAAGCAGCTGGCCGGGATTCATATTCCAGAAGATGCCTGGCAGCCGCAGCAGCTGCCGGATTACCTGAGGCTGCGCATCCGTCTGCTCGACGAGGAGGGGAGGTCGGAGCTGGCGGTGTCACGCGACCTGGCGGGATTGCAGCGAGACTTCGCCGGTAAGGCGAGGGTACTGCCACCCGGTGGCGCGAAAGCAGATGCGAAAGACACGCAACAGCTGGTCGACTGGACCTGTGGGCCTCTTCCGGTGGAGGTGACCCAACACAGTGGCAGACTGCAGATCAAAGGCTACCCCGCATTGGTCGATGGCGGCGATCACGTGAATTCGAGTGTGCTTGACAGCCTGCAGGCGGCACAGCGCGCCCATCGTGCAGGCGTGCGTCGGCTGCTGTTGTTGCGGGAGGCCAAGACGGCGCGCAACCTGCGCAAGAACATCCGCGATCTGCAGCAAATGCGGCTGCATTACGCCAAGGTGGCGGACAGCCCGGATACCGGCGCGCAGGCCGTACCGGACCTGTTGGAGGAACTGCTGTACCTGGCATTCGACAAGGCGTTTCTCGACGACCCCTGGTCAATCCGTGATCAGGCCGGATTCGAGCGTTGCCGCGAATTGGGACGGCCGCGCCTCGGCCCGGCGTTGCTTTCGATCAGCGCGCTGGTGGGGGAGATTCTTGCCGCAGCGCACCAGGTCCGGTCGACGCTGGCGACGATGCGCCAGCCGAACTGGAAAGCGTCGGTGGCGGATATGCAGGACCAGCTCGACCGGCTGGTGTATCGGGGATTCCTGCAGCAGACCGAGCCGGACCGGTTGGCGCAGTTGCCACGCTATCTCAAGGCGATGACCCTGCGCCTGGACAAGCTGCCGGCTGCCGCGCCGCGCGACCAACAGCGCATGCACGAGTTCGAAGAGGTCCAACGTACCTGGCTGGAGCGCGAGCACCAGGCACGGACCCACGGCCGGTTCGATCCTCGCCTGGAGGAGATCCGCTGGCTGATCGAGGAGCTTCGTGTGTCGCTGTTCGCCCAGGAGATCAAGACGGCGCTGCCCGTCTCAGTCAAGCGCATCAACAGGCGCTGGGAAGAGCTTGGCTTGTAAGCCCGGGCGCTCGGCTCAGGCCTTCTTCCCGGTCTTTTTCAGCTCCCGCTCGATCAGCAGAGTGATCCAATTGGAGAGGCTGCGCCCATCCGCCTCGGCGAGTTTCCTGGCTTCCTTCTTTAATTGCGCATCGATGCGGAAGTTGATGATTTTCTCTTTTGCCATTGGACTTCAGTGTCGTAGCCGTATATAAAACGTATATACAGTGTAAAGCGGTTTGGCGGGAGGAAGCCACCATGTTGTACCAGACGGCGAAAAGCGAATTGCAGTCCCCCCCACATCGGGTGTCGATGGTCACGCTGCTCATCGAGGCAGGCGCGGTTGTCACGGTCGCAATGGCCCTTGTCTGGGTGATCTGAAGAACCGGCGGCGGTCGTCGGGGCGTGCGCCTGCGCGCCATGGGCGGCAGTGCCCTGAACGCGTTAGAATCCGGCCGGTTTTCCCCGACGGACATTGAACGCATGCAACTTTGTCATTGTGGCTCCGGCCAACCCTACAGCAGCTGCTGTGCCCCCTACATCAAAGGCGAGGCGATCGCGCCTTCTGCAGAGGCCCTGATGCGTTCGCGCTACAGCGCCTACGTCGAGCACGCGATCGACTACCTGGGGGAGACCCTGCACCCGGAGCACCGGGCCGATTGGGACCGGGATGCCACCAGGCGCTGGTCTGAGGGGGCCGAGTGGTTGGGTCTTCAGATCGTGTCCACCGAGGCCGGACAGCTCGGCGACACCGAGGGCTGGGTCGAATTCATCGCCGATTTCAAAGATCAGGGCAAGGCGCAGCGCCACCATGAGCGCAGTCGATTCCTGAACCAGGACGGACGCTGGTACTACGTGGACGGCGAGGTGCCCAAACCGCAGACCAGGCGCCACGAGGCGCCGAAGGTGGGACGCAACGATCCGTGTCCCTGTGGCAGCGGCAAGAAATTCAAGAAGTGCTGTGGTGCCTGACAAGCCGTTTTCCGAGTCCTGCGTCGAAAACCGCGCACCAATCTTTGCGGTGCTGCAGCCGCGCCTGAGAAATTGCCGGCGCCTGCTCGAGATCGGCAGTGGGACCGGTCAGCACGCCGTCTACTTTGCGGCGGATCTGCCGCACCTGACGTGGCAGACCAGCGACCGGGCAGACAATCACCCCGGCATCACGGCTTGGCTCGAAGAGGCGGCATTGAGGAATGTCGAGCCACCGATCGGCCTCGATGTGCTGACGGATGACTGGCCGTCGGCGGAATTCGACGCCGTTTTCAGCGCCAATACCGCACATATCATGCCCGCCGTGGCGGTCGAGGCGATGTTTCGCGGGGTAGGTCGGTTATTGCAGCCCGGAGGCCTCTTTCTGCTGTACGGACCATTCAACTACGATGGTGCCTATACCTCAGAGAGCAATGCCCGATTCGATGCCTGGCTGAAGCAGCGCGATCCGATGATGGGGATTCGTGACCTGAGCTGGCTGGGTGAGCTCGCCGCGTCTGCGGGACTTGCACTGGTCGAGGATATCGAAATGCCGGTGAACAATCGCACCCTGGTGTGGAAGTGCGATGCAGATGCGGACGGCAGTGCCTAAAGTCCTGACTCTGGTTCGCCGCTATGCGTTAGGCAGGTCGCAGTCTGGCGTCCTGGCAGTTCGGGCCGGCGGAGCCGATGCTACACTTCGCAGCAGGAGTTAAGAATGCGATTCGTGATCAAGACATTGTTGGTGGGGCTGGCGTGCGGGGTGCTTCTGCCCACCGCGGCAACCGCTGACGTGTACAAGTACCGCGACGCGCGCGGCCGCATCCTGCTGACCGACAAGCCGACGTCCGGCATGAAGCTGATCAAACGTTACGGGATCTCGACGGGTCGCAGTGTCGGAGATTCGGCGGCCACGCTCGCCGAGTTGCAAAGGCGGCGTGACCGGCTGACCCCATTGATCGACACAGCGGCCGATGCGAGCAATCTGCGCCCGGCGCTGATCCATGCGGTGGTACGCGCCGAGTCGGCCTATCGCAGCGATGCGGTATCGCCAAAGGGCGCGGTCGGTCTGATGCAGTTGATGCCGGCAACCGCGGAGCGATACGGCGTCGACGACCGGCATGATCCCGCAGAGAACCTGCGCGGTGGGTCCACCTATCTGCGCGACCTGCTGGAGATGTTCGACAATGACCTGCAACTCGCACTGGCCGCCTACAACGCCGGTGAGAACGCGGTGATCCGCTACGGTAACCAGATTCCGCCGTATGATGAAACGCAGAATTACGTGCGCAAGGTGATCGGTTTCTACAACGCCATGATTGGTGGAGACCAACTGGCGCTGCGTTGACGCTTTTGTTGCCGCGCTGTTGTGCGGTATCGGAAGCGATTGCACCGACCGTAGACCCTGGTAGTCCCAGACTGCTCCCCAATGACAGATAGCGCATCGTCACCCGATCCGGAAAAGGCACGCCCTGCGCACCGGCGATGGCTGCGCCGGGCGCGCGACATCCTGTTCCTGCTGATCGTGTTTGCTGCCATCCAGTGGTGGCAGTCGCGTGATCTGGTCGCCGGCGTCGCACCGCCGTTGGTGGGCCACCTCGTGGAGGGTGCGCCGTTCCAGCTCGATGCCGCTCAGGGTCCGTTCCTGGTGCATTTCTGGGCGACCTGGTGTCCGGTATGTCGTCTGGAACAGGACAGCATCGCCAACATCGCCGCTGACCGGCCGGCCATTACCGTGGCGACCACCTCCGGGGATGCAGGCGAACTTGCCGACTATCTCGCCGGGCAGGGGTTGCAGATGCCTGTGCTGATGGACGAAGACGGCGCAATTGCGAGGGCCTGGGGGGTGAATGGCGTCCCGGCGACCTTCGTGATCGACACCGCTGGACGCATCCGATACGCAGGCATGGGTTACTCGACCGAGATTGGCCTGCGCCTGCGTCTCTGGTGGGCGGAAATCTGGTAGTCGGGCCGGGTCAGTCTTCACCGACCACGCGCTCATCGCGTGGTGCGCTCAACAGCTTTTCCGCTTCGATCCGGTTCTTGGCGAAAATGATGCGGCAGTCACGTGTGCCGCCTTCGGCCTTCAGTGCCGCGCGTCTGTCACGCGCCAGGGTGCGTGCAGCCTTGAAGTTGTCGAAGGTATCGACGTATTCCAGGGATTTGCGGTTTGTGTCTGTGTGCTGGGTGACGTAGTAGACGAAATAAGACATCGCGGTGCCCACCTGCGTGTTGGTTTGAGCGCGATGTTACCGCAGCCGGCCGCTCGCGCCGAGACCGATCAACCGCGAAATGCCCGGGGGATGCCCGATCAACGGGTGCTGCGACTTCCGGCCTCACCGGGGAAAGACAGATTGTGCAGATGCTCGCGCAACTGCCGGTCACGGGCCTCGTAGAGCTGAGTGATTGCGCCGGGCTTCAATGGCGAGCCGAGGCCGTCACCACGCCTTGCCAGCGTCAGGTCGAGCAGCGCGGTCTCACTGCCCAGGTATGCCTCCCAGGCGGCCGCGTTGCGTTCAAATATCAAGCGTTGCCGTGCATCCAGGCGCTTGAGTATTGCCGCCGAAGACTGTGCGATGCGGGCCTTGAGATCGGCCTGCTCCCTGAGCTCACAGGCGTTGATTGCAGCGGCGTCGCGGGCGGCGGATACGCAGGCCCGCAGACCGCTCCCGTCCTGCGGGCCCGCAATCACGGCCAGGGAGATCAGCAATGGCACAGTCAGGCTGCAAGTTGCTTTGCACCAGAGCGCCGGCTTGGTTAGTCTTGCGGCCACATCAAATCACTCGGGTCACATGTCATGTCGGAGCCTGTCGTCGGCAGTAAGTTAACCGAAATCGGCAACAAGTTGTTCGAAGTGTTCCACCTGGTGGGGCTGTTCGTGATCGGCGCTGCGATCCTGTGGGCCTCCTGGGTAGAGGTGTTCGAGATCATCGCCCACGGTGGGCCGAAGATCAAAGACGTCCTCCTGCTGTTCATCTACCTCGAGCTCGGCGCGATGGTCGGCATCTATTTCCAGACCAAACACCTGCCGGTCAGGTACCTCCTTTACATTGCAGTCACGGCGCTGACCCGCGTGCTGGCGATCGACATCAAGAGCATGTCGGACATCCATATGCTGACCTTGACCGGCGCGATCCTGATCCTGGCCCTCGCGGTGCTGGTGCTGCGCATCGGCAGCACCCGTTTCAACGAGAAGGATTCGATCGAAAGGTAATCCAGCGCCAAGCGAGCAATCGATGAGCAGCTTCCCCAAGATCCGCACGGCAATCCCGCAGCGACGGTATCAGTTCGGCGACTATGCGGTCACCGTACTGGGCGAGGTCGAGAGTGGTGATGCACGTGATTACCAGTATGTCGCCGCATTCATAAAAGACGGTGATTCGCGACCGCAGCTGTTCGTGGTCTCGCAACGACTGCCACCCGGCGAGCGAGAGAAAGGCAGCCATGCCCTGCGGGTCATCAACAGCGCCATGGACGAGGTCATGGACGTCGATGCGCGTTGGGGGAGACTCGGGGATTTCACCGACCAGGCGCTGCAGATGGGTGCACAGCTGCTCGGGCTGGAACAGGACACGCCGTACCCGCTCACGTGATCACCAAAGCGCACCGTATCGGTGCTGCCGGTCCGGTTTTCAGGTGAAATTGTTTCCTTAAGTCACTGACGCTGCAGCCGCTACCTCCTTTGGAACGCCCACGCTTCGGGCCCTCGCCAGGAGGGGATGATTGTTCGGCTGGCTAAAAAGAAAAACCAGATCCGCACGTGCGCTCGGCCTCGACATGTACGAGGACGGATGTGCACTGGTGGTTCTGGATCAGGCACCCGGTGGCGGCGTTGTCGTCAGTGGCGTGCGCTGGCTGGCGTTTCGCGACGCCGCTGACAGATCGAGTGCCATCCGGCAAGCCGTTCGCGAACTGGGTGCACAGGGCCTGCCCGTGGTTGCGAATCTGCAGCATTCGGCTTATTCGCTGGTGCAGGTGGAGGCACCGGAGTTGAGCGACGAGGAGCTGCGCGAGGCCATGCGCTGGCGCGTACGGGATCTGATCGATTTCCCGATCGAACAGGCAGTCATCGATGTTTTTCATTTGCCGGCGAGCCGCCGCCCCGGAGCCCCCCGGCTGCTTTACGTCGTAGTGGCGAAGGCTAACGAAGTCGATGCACTGGGCTCCACACTGAGGGCTGCCGATCTCGAGGTGACCGCCATCGACGTGGTCGAGATGGCCATCCGCAATCTCTCGATGCATCTCGACAAGCCGGCGCGACCGCGCGCCTACCTGCACCTGCAGCCAGGTCAGACGGTGATCGAGATCGCCGATGGGGCACAGCTGTATCTCAGTCGCCGCGTACAGCAGGAATACGATGCTGATGCCGACCTGGGACTGTTGCGGGCGCAGATGGAGAACCTCGCTCTCGAGGTGCAACGCTCACTGGACTATTTCGAAAGCCAGTATGCAATCGGTGCAGTCGACCAGCTATCCGTCATCGTGTGCAACGACACGTTGTTTGACGCGTTCAGCGCAGTGGCGAAACTGTTTCTCACGGTCCCGACCACACGCTTCAGCTTTTCTGCCCTTACCGTTCCTGAAGGCACCGAGATGCAGACGCTGGGTCGTGGCGTCACTGCGGTCGGTGCGGCCATGCGAGGTCTGGCATGGGTGGCGTAGCGCAGCAGATCAACCTGTATCGCGACAAAGAACGGTCACACGCGGCAGATGCCGGTGCGCGACTGTTGTTGGTTACTGTGATTGGCAGCGTGCTGGTCCTGGTGCTTATCGCATTGGTCGGCGAGATCTATCTGCATGAGCTGACAGGTGATCGTGTGCAGGTGGCGGAGCGACTGCAGCGGCAGGAACGCGCATTGGCCGAGTTCAACGCCTCACTCGCGCCGGCGCCGATCGATCCCCATCTGGAGGCGGAGCTGGCCCGCTTGCGTGACGCGCAGCGCTATCTCAATGCCAACCTGGTGGCGCTGTCGGGTGACGCCGGTGTGGCCCGTGGCGGCTTTTCTGAAGTCTTCAGCGGTCTTGCGCGCAATACCCGCGAAGGCATTTGGTTCAGTCAGCTCGGCCTGTACGGCGGTGGAGCCGAGATGCGTCTCAAGGGTAGGACGACGGAACCTGCGATGGTCCCGCGCCTGTTGCAGAGTCTCGCGGTCGAACCGGCGTTCGCCGGACGCACGTTCCGGAAAGTGAATTTCGAACGCCATGACAGCGCGACGGGCGCGGTCGTCGATTTTGAGCTGCGTAGCGCTGCCTCGGAGGAAGGCGACGATGCAGGCTAGGTGGCAGGCCATTCTGGCGAGATATCTCGCGTTCAGCACACGTGAACGGTTGCTTATCCTGTTTGCCGTCGTCGCCGTTGCCTACCAACTCGGTGATCTGGTGATCCTGGACAGGCAGTTTACGCGGATCGACGAAATCAACCGGACGATCGCGCAGGACAATCGGGCGATTGTTGCGAAGAGTGCCGAGCTGCGCGCCCTGACGATGCGCAACAGGGATGATCCGAACGCCCGCCTGCGCGAGCAGGTCGATCGGGCCAGGGATCAGGTCGAATTGCTGCAGGCACGTATCAGTGATGTTACCGGCGAGATGATCACGCCACAGGATATGGCCAGGTTCCTTGAGGAACTGCTCGCAAACGACGACGAGCTGACGATGCTGCGCCTGCGGACACTGGATGCGAGACCGCTGCTCAGTGGTGCAGACAGGACGGCCAGTGACCAATCGCGCCCCGACGCCTTGCACCGGCATGGCTTCGAACTGGAGTTCTCGGGCGGCTACCTGGCCACCCTGCGTTATCTCCAGGCCCTGGAGTCTCTGCCATGGCGGTTCTTCTGGGACAGTGTGGACTACGAGGTGATCGATTACCCGCAGAGCATCGTGCGGCTGAAACTGCATACGCTGAGTGTTTCGGAGGACTGGATCGGTGTTTGACTGGTGGCAACTGTCGCGCAGGCAACTGGTGTTCTGGGTGTCCCTGACCGGACAGATGCTCGCCATGGCCGGCGAGAATGGAGAGCTGCTCGATCCTACACGCCCCAGCGGACCAAGGACGGGCGCTGTGGTGCCCGCAGATGCCGTGGAGAACCCATCCACGCCCTTGAGGCTGCAAGGCACATTCAGCATGGCGGGCCAGCGCAGCGCGATGATCAACGGCCGACGGGTCAGTGTCGGCGATCAGGTGATGGGGGCCGAGGTTTTGCAGATCAACAAGAACACAGTGCTGGTGCGCGTCGAGGGCGAGACTGTCGAGCTGGCGTCGCTGGTGCCCTCGGTCAAGTCGCCGGCGGATTCGCAAAGGGGCGAACGATGAGACGGCTGCCACTGACACTTTTATTGATCGCGCTGGCAGCCTGCCAGACCCAGGCACCGAAAGACGGGATGGCGATCGATGCGATGAAGCAGGCGCTGGCGGAAGGCAGCACGGATGCCGGCACGCGGCGTGCGGCACCACCGCCGGAAGTTGCAGCGTCACTGATGCCGGCAATGAACATCCAGCTTGGCGGTTCGGATGCCGCCGCGAGGGAGCGCCGCTTCGACGTCAATGTGAGCGGCCTCGACGCACGAGGTTTCTTCATGAGCCTGGTCGATGGTACGGCCTACAACATGGTGGTACACCCTCAGGTCGAGGGCGAGATCTCGCTGGTGCTCAAGAATGTGACCATCCCCGAGGTCATGGACGTGATGCGTGACGTCTACGGCTACGAGTTCGAGCGCACGCGCAGCGGCTTTCACGTACTGCCGGTGCGCATGCAATCCCGGATATACCAGGTCAACTACCTGAACGTGCGGCGCACCGGAAATTCACAGATGCGTGTGAGTTCAGGGCAGATCACCCAGACCTCGGACTCGGAGAGCTCCAATACGGCGACCAGCAAGAGCTCGTCGTCCGAAACCGTACCGGCTTCGCAGGTCAGGACCGAAAGCGATGCCGATTTCTGGCGCGAGTTGAGCGCAGCCCTGGCCTCGCTGATCGGTACCGAGGCCGGCCGCTCTGTGGTCGTGTCGCCTCAGTCCGGCGTAGTGGTGGTGCGTGCCATGCCCAACGAGCTGCGCGAGATCGAGGCGTTTCTTCGGACCACGCAGATGACCTTGCAGCGGCAGGTGATTCTGGAGGCCAAGATCATGGAAGTGATTCTGAACGATGGCTTTCAGTCGGGTATCGAATGGTCGAAGCTGTTCAACCTGGGCGGTAGCGACACCCTGACGCTGGGTCTGGGTTCCGCCGCAGTCTCGGCGGCAAACGGCGGGATCTTTTCGGTGGGGGTCGATGCCGGCAGTTTTTCGGCGTTGATCGAGCTGCTGTCGACGCAGGGCAACGTGCAGATCCTGTCGAGCCCGAGGGTGTCCACGGTCAACAACCAGAAGGCCGTGATCAAAGTGGGGCAGGACGAGTTCTTCGTGACCGACGTGTCACAGACCGAAACCACCGGTGTGTCGCAGACTTTCACGCCCGAAGTCACGCTTACCCCGTTCTTTTCGGGGATCGCGCTCGATGTGACGCCGCAGATCGATCCATCCGGTGGTGTGACATTGCACATCCACCCTTCGGTCAGCGAAGTCAAGCAGCAGGACAAGGAATTCAGTATCGGCGGGCAGACGCAGAGCCTGCCACTGGCCCAATCGACCATTCGTGAGTCGGACAATATCGTTTACGCGGTCAGTGGTCAGATCGTCGTCATTGGCGGCCTGATGCAGCAGACGATGGTCGAAGACATCTCGGCGGCACCGGGTCTGGGCGACATCCCGTTCCTCGGCGCGGCGTTCCGCCAGACCAAGCAGCAGTCGCGCAAGAGCGAACTGGTGATACTGCTCAAACCACTGGTGGTGGACAGTCCGGCAGCCTGGGGCGAGTCGATGACGGATTCGGCACGCAACTTCGACCGCCTGGACCGAGGGTTCCATGTCGGTGGTCGTTACAGCGTATTCGGTACCGAAGCGGAGGTGCAGTGATGTACTGTGACTTCTTCGGCCTGCGCGAGGCCCCATTCAGCCTGACACCGGACACCACGTTCTACTACGGCAATCCTTCGCACCAGGAGGCGCTGAACACGCTGTTGGTGGCGTTGCAGATCGGCGAGGGATTCATCAAGGTAACCGGCGAGGTCGGTACCGGCAAGACGTTGTTGTGCCGCAAGCTGCTGCGCGAGCTGGGCGAAGATAACCGCTTCCTCACCGCCTACATCCCCAACCCCGCACTCACGCCATCGGCACTGCGTTACACGCTGGCCGACGAGCTGGGTATCAACTATCACCGCAATATGGGGCAACACAGGGTGATGCAGTTGATCAGCGAGCGCCTCGTCGAGGAACGCGGTGCCGGGCGTCGCGTGGTGCTTATCGTGGACGAGGCACAGGCTCTGCCGGAGGACTGCCTCGAGGCTATTCGCCTGCTGACCAATCTTGAGACCGAAAAGAGCAAGCTGCTGCATGTTGTGCTGTTCGGTCAACCCGAACTCGACGTGCACCTGGCGCGGCCGTCGGTGCGCCAGCTTCGTCAGCGGATCGCCTTCAGCTACACACTGCAACCGATGGACGCCCGCGCCGTAAGAGGCTACCTGCTGCATCGTCTGGCAGTTGCCGGGTACCAGGGGCCGGGTCTGTTCCCGGCATCGCTGACACGTGATATCGCGAAGGCCTGCAAAGGGGTCCCGCGATTGATCAATATCGTCGCTCACAAGTGCCTGCTCGCCGCCTACGGTGAGGGAAGGGCGTCGGTCCGGCGCCAGCATCTGCGGCGTGCGATCGACGATACCGAGTCCTTGCCGCAGGGCCGATTCGCGTTCAGCCTGAAGTGGGTGTCGATGGCGCTCGCCGGTGCCCTGTCTGCCGGCGTCGCGGCGTTCGGCGCCCACGCCATGATGATCGGGTGGGGCTGATGAGCCTGTTGAATCAGGTGTTGCAGGATCTCGATGAACGCGCCATCTCCGGCGCCGTGCAACCGGTGCGGCTTGCCAAAGAGGTTACGCCGGATCCGGTCCACGCCGCCGCTGTGCAAGCGGCCAATCAGGTGCCGGGACCGGACTGGCCACGGCGCGTGGCGTGGGGCAGCGTCTTTCTTGCGACTGTCGGCACTGCGTTGCTGCTGTATCCCTCTGACCGACCGTTGCGCCATGCAAACTATGTGGTGCAGCCGCCAAGGCTCGTGGTTTCCGCTGCGCTCGAGCTCCCTGCGCCACTCAGTGCGCCGAACGATGCGCCTGGTTCTGCGGCACAGGACGTGCAGCCGGTGCCAGAGGCAGCGAAAAAGCCGCCGGCAACCAAAGCGCAGTCGTCGGTGCAGGCCGGTCGGGACACGACAGCGGGCAAACCCGCTTCAACGCCGCCCCAGCGGTCGACCATCAAGTCGAGCACGGACAGGGCATATATCCCGCTGCGCAATGCCGTCGTGCCGCCACCGGCCACACGCCACACGGGCGCTGTTTCGCCTGGTGTGGGGGGCAGCGGGAAAGTCAAGACCGATGCGCCTGCTACACAGGAGCCACTGGTAGCGGTACGGCGTGCCATTTCCGAAGGCGAGATTGCCACGGCCGAGGCGCTGCTGTCGCAATACGTGAAAGATGCACCTCGCGACCGTGAGGCACGCGAACTGCTGATTGGCCTGATGCTGCGCGGCGATCGTCAGGGCGCGGCGCTGCAGCAACTCGATCTGGGTCTGCAGCAGCACCCTGAACACACCAAATTCGCGCTGATCAAGGCACGCCTGCTGGTCGAGACCGGCGATGCGGCAGGTGCATTGCAGGTGCTCGAAGGCATTCGCCGCACGAGGACGGGCCGTGCCGAGCTGCTGCAGTTGCGTGGTGCCCTATACCAGCAGTTGGCGCGCTATGAAGAGGCCGTGGCCAATTACCGTGAACTGTTGAGCCTGACGCCCATGGCCGGCGCCGCCTGGGTCGGACTGGCGATCGGCCTGGATGGCCTGGGCGATGCGGAATCGATCGAGGCCTATCGACGTGCCTTGCAGATCGGCGGTCTGCCGGACGCCGCGGCGAACTACGCGCGCCAACGCCTGGCCGACTTGGGACAACACAATGGCTGATTCCGTCGTCGAGGTGCGCCGCAGTACGACCGCGGGCCCACAGCGCAAGATCCGTATCGGTGATCTGCTGGTCAGCGAAGCGGTGATCAGCGAGGCGCAACTGTTGAGTGCGCTGGCTGAGCAGAAAAAGACCGGCCAGAAGCTCGGCAACACGCTGATCGAACTGGGATACATTGACGAGGCTCGGCTGCTTGAATTCCTCTCGCAGCAGTTGGAGATCCCGTTGCTCGACGTCGCCGGTCTGCGCATCGACGCGAAGGTGGTGCGCATGCTGCCGGAGACCGTGGCACGTCGATATCGCATGGTGGTGCTCGAGAGTGGCGAGCACGACGTACTTCTGGGTATGGCCGACCCAACCGACCTGTTCGCCTATGACGAGGCCGGCCGCCTGCTGAAGAAGCGTGTGCGCCAGGCTGTGGTGCGTGAGTCAGACCTGCTGCGAATGCTCGGACGCTGGTATCAGGACCAGCAGGATCTGCAGGAACTGGCCGGTGAACTGCACCAGGAATTGTCCGCCGGTGACGTCGATCTCCAAAACATGCTGTCGAGCATCGCGGCAGAGGATGCGCCCGTCGTACGCCTGCTGCAGAAGCTGTTCGAAGACGCGGTCGTGCACAAGGCATCGGATATCCATATCGAGCCCGAGGAACGCGTACTGCGCATCCGCCAGCGCATCGACGGGGTGCTGCAGGAACGGGTAATGAACGAGGTGCGCATTGCGGCCGCTTTGGTGCAGCGCCTGAAACTGCTGGCCAATCTGGATATCTCGGAGAAGCGTCTGCCGCAGGACGGTCGTTTTCAGATAAAGGTGAAGAACCACCAGGTCGATGTGCGGCTTTCGACCATGCCGGTGGCGAACGGCGAATCCGTGGTCATGCGCCTGCTCGACCAGACATCAGGCATTCTGCGGTTTGAAGAGCTGGGTATGCCCGAGGCGTTGCGGGAGGGATTGCGCCGCATCATCCGCCGCCCTTACGGCATGCTGTTGGTGACCGGGCCGACAGGGAGCGGCAAGACCACGACACTCTATGCGGCATTGAATGAACTCAATACCCCGCAGCACAAGATCATCACGGTCGAGGACCCGGTGGAATATCGGCTGCCGCGGGTCAACCAGGTGCAGGTGCACGAACAAATCGGCCTGACCTTCGCGCGCGTTTTGCGCACCGCGTTGCGCCAGGACCCGGACGTGATCCTGGTCGGTGAGATGCGTGACCTGGAGACCGCGCAGATCGGCCTTCGCGCGGCGATCACCGGGCATTTCGTGCTGTCCACGCTGCATACCAACAGCGCGATTGGCACGATCAGCCGGCTGCTCGACATGGGGGCACAGGGCTACGTCATCGCGACCGCACTGCAGGCAGTATTGGCACAGCGACTGGTCCGTCGTGTGTGTCGGCATTGTGCGCAAGGCCATGCCCCAGACGAGCACGAGGCGGCATGGCTGGCGAAACAGGATCCGGCCGGGGCGACGCCGGAAGGGTTCAGGCAGGGCCAAGGCTGCGATCGCTGCAACCACACCGGCTATCAGGGACGTATTGGCGTCTACGAGTTGCTGCAGATGCACGGCGACCTGCTGGTCGCGCTGCGCAATCAGGATATCGACGGGTTTGCTGCGGCCGCCGCCGCAGACAAATCGTTCGTGCCCATCAGCGCCGCGGCGCTCGAACTTGCACACTTGGGGCAGACCAGTCTGGCCGAGGCGATACGCGTCAGCGGCGACGCCGATTATTGAGGCACCAGTCCACAGCGATGCCGAACTACACCTATACAGCCAGGGATCACCGGGGTCAGTCGATCCAGGGGGAACTGGACGCAGGGTCCGAGCACCTGGTTGCGGAGCAGCTGTTGCGCAGCGGTATCACCCCGATCCGCATCGTGCCGGCCAGGGGTGGTGGTGTGCAGCGGGATGGGGGATTCCGCCTGGGTGCGCCCAAGGTCAGTCTGGAAGAGGTGGTCATGCTCGCGCGCCAACTGCGCACGCTGAGCAAGGCCGGCGTGCCCATTTTGCGCGGCCTGCAGGGTCTGGCAGATACGACCAGCAACCCGACCCTTGCGGAGACGCTGAGCGATGTGCATCGTCAGCTGCAGGGCGGACATGAACTCAATGCCGCGTTGTCGCGTCACCCGAAGGTGTTTTCGCCGCTGTTCATCTCGCTGGTCAGGGTGGGTGAGAACACCGGCAAGCTCGACCAGGCGTTCGGCCACCTGGCCGATTATCTCGAAGTCGAGAAGCATACGCGCGAGCGAATCGCGGCGGCGATCCGCTATCCGATGGTGGTGCTGACCGCGATCCTGGTGGCCTTGGTGATCATGAATATCTGGGTGATCCCGACCTTCGCCAGTGCGTTTGCGCGCTATGACGCCGAGTTGCCGCTGATGACCCGTATCCTGATCGGTACCTCGCAGTTCTTTGTCGATTATTGGCCGGGCCTCCTGCTCGGCGCCCTGGTGGCGGTATTCGGTTTTCGCGCGTGGATTCGCTCTGACAGAGGAGCGATGACGTGGTCGCGTTTTCTGCTGCATGCCCCGCTGGTCGGCGGCATCGTGCGCAAGGCGGTGCTCGGCCGGTTCGCGCAGTCGCTGGGTCTGACCATCCGCTCCGGTGTGCCCCTGATCCATGCGCTGAACGTCGTGGCTGGTGTGGTTGACAACGTCTATGTCAGTGATCGTGTGCATTCGATGCGCAGCGGCATCGAAAAGGGAGACAGCGTATCGCGCACCGCGGCGGCGACCGGTCTGTTCACGCCATTGGTGTTGCAGATGCTGGCGGTCGGTGAGGAAACCGGCGCACTCGATCAGCTGTTGGAAGAGACCGCCGAGCACTACCAGGCGGAGGTCGAGTTCGAGCTCAAGCGGCTGTCCGACGCGATCGAGCCGATTATGATTACGATCATCGGCGCCCTGGTGGCTGTACTGGCACTCGGCGTGTTCCTGCCGCTTTGGGATCTGTCGTCGGCCGCGCGCGGCGGTTGATACAAAGGTCCGGTGTCGTGCAGGAGTAGTGCCCCTCGGCGATTCCACCCCGCAACTCATCGGCCAGGGGCTGGCCTCCTACGGGCTGCGCGGCGCTGACACCACATGCGGGAGCCGAGCCCTCTCGGCGATTCCACCCCACGACCCATCGGCCAGGGGCTGGCCCCCTACGGGCTGTTCGGGGGTGACGCCACATGTAGGAGCCGAGCCCTCTCGGCGATGTCCCGCCTACCCCAGCATCCATTCGGCGACGCGCCGCTCCGCGTAGTAGTCGCCCCATCCCGGGATGCTGCCACCGACGAACCCGACGTGGCCGCCGCGCTCTGGCATCTCCAGCCACACGTTTGCCGGCAGCTCATCGGCCTTTGGGGCGGTGTCGGGATACATGAACGGATCCTGGCGCGCGTGCAGGATCAGCGTCGGTACCCTGATCGACGGTATGAACGGCCGGCTGCTGCTGCGCCCGTAGTAGTCGTCGACACCGTCGAAACCGTGCAGCGCGGCGGTGACCTTGTCATCGAACAGGCGGAAGGTGTCGAGTTGTCCGACATCGACGTCGAGGGGTGACGGGATGCGCGCGAACTTGCGTCGGTAGCTGTCCTGCAGGCTGTGCACCAGATGACGCTGGTAGACGCGCGACAGGCCGTGCTCCAGGCGTCGCGCACAGGCCTCCAGGCGAAACGGCACCGAGATCGCCATCGCCCTTTGAAGCGGCGACGCCACACCTTGTTCACCGAGCCATTTCAGCAACACGTTGCCACCCAGTGATACACCCACGGCACCGTAGGGCGCGTGGCCATGTGTCCGCTGAATGTGCAGCAGTACCCGTTGCGGATCGTCGGTCTTGCCGCTGTGGTAACTGATTGGCAACCGGTTCGGCTCGCGCCCGCAACCGCGAAAATGCATCAGACAGACGCGAAACCCGGCGGCATTGAGCCGGCTCATGATGCCGGTGGCGTAGTGCGATTCGATGCTGCCCTGGAGGCCGTGCAGGAACAGCACGATACGGCCGTCAGTTGGGCCGCTCCAGGCCAGGTCCAGGAAATCGCCGTCGTCGAGCTCGACGCGTTCCCAGGCGATGTCGATCCGCCTGCGTCGCCGGAAGAAAGCCGGCCACAGCGTCTGCGCATGGTCGCTGCGCAGCCACCATGCCGGCCGAAAAGCACTGTCGATCAGCGGCATCAGTGGGGTTCGGCGTGACGGTACAGGCTGGCGTACAGGCCGCTGTTACGCATCAGATCGTCATGACTGCCGTCCTCGACGATACGGCCACTCTCGAACACCAGCGCGCGGTCGGCCTGGCGCACTGCGCTCAGGCGGTGGGCCACGATCAGCGTGGTGCGTCCGCGCAGGAACGCCTGCAGTGCCTGGTGCAGGTGTTTCTCGGTGGTGGTGTCCAGTGCCGAGGTGGCCTCGTCGAGGATCACCACCTTGGGGTCGCTCAGCACCATGCGGGCAACGGCGAGACGCTGCCGCTGGCCTCCGGACAGGCGCACGCCGTTTTTTCCGATCAGGGTGTCGAGGCTTGCCGGCATGTTGCGTACCACATCCGACAGTTGGGCGATGTCGAGGGCATGCCACAGCTGCTCGTCCGGTATCGGGCGGCCAAGCGTCAGGTTGCTGCGTACGGTGTCATTGAACAGGGCCGGGTGCTGTAGCACCGTGGCGACGTTGTCACGCACCACATCCAGGCCAATCTGTGTCACCGGGACATCATCAAAATAGACCTGGCCTTGTTCCGGCAGATAAAGACCAAGCAGTATCTGCACCAGCGTGGTCTTGCCGCCGCCGCTGGCCCCGACCAGGGCGACCTTCTCGCCGGCCGCGATCCGCATGTTGACGCGATCGAGCACCAGCGGGCCGTTGCCGTAGCGGAAACTGATGTCCTCGACCCGGATGCTGGTGGTGAGCTTCCCGGTAAATGGGTTCTTGTCATTCGGATAACGGGGCTCGAGGCCGACATCCATCAGCGTGTTGATGCGTGCGAGTGCGGCGCGTGCAGCCAAATAGGCATACTGGATATTCAGGATCTCCTGCACCGGCGTCATCATGAACCACAGGTAGGCATAGACGGCCAGCATTTGTCCGATACTGAGATCCGAGTACAGCACCATCAGCATCGACAACGCGCGGAAGATGTCGAAACCGAACAGAAACACCATGAACGACAGCCGATTGGCAGCGTCGCTCTTCCAGGTGAACGTGGCCGAGTGATCGCGGATTTTTCCCGCTGCATCGATCACGCGCTGCACGTAGTGGCGCTCGCGGTTGCTGGCGCGGATCTGCTGGATTGCATCCAGGGTCTCGGCCAGCGACTCCTGAAACGCCTGGTAGGCGCTGTTCTCACGCGCCTTGAGACGCTTCACCCGGCGGCCGAAAATCGTGGTCAGGTAGATGACCACCGGATTGAGCAACAGGATGAACAAGGCGAGCTGCCAGTGCATCCACAACAATACGATTGCGGTGCCGACCACGCTGAGCACTGCGACGATGAACTTGCTGGTGGTCTGGCTGACAAACCGGTCGATGGCATCCAGATCGGTCACCAGGTGCGAGGCCACTGTACTGCTGCCGAGCGTTTCGTATTCCGCCATCGAGAAGCGTTCGAGGCGTTGCAGCAGGGTGCGGCGGATGCTGTAGATCACGTCCTTGGCGATGATGGTGAACTCGCGCGTCTGCCATACGTTGAATACCAGCGTGAATATGCGCAGCACCAGTGTCAGGACCAGGATCGCCGTGATATAGAGGATCGGACCATGCCAGGAGTCAGGGAACGCCGCGTTCATCCAGGCGACCGCTGTCGCGGGACGTTCCAGCAGCACCTCGTCGACCAGTAGCGGTATCAACAGCGGTACCGGCACCGACGCCAGTGCGCCGAGGACTGCGATCAGGTTGGCGGCCACCAGTTCCCTGCGATGCCGCGTAATCATTTGGATTACTTCCGGCCAGGTGTAGACTTCGGAGCGCAGAGAGGACGTTTGCTTGCTGGATGAGGACATCTGACAAGTCTACCAAAGCTCCCGATGTGGACCGTCCTCCACTTGGACTGTTTGTCGATTGAGGTGTCAGTTGTACCGCTGGTGGATCATGCTCTTTTTCCTGGCCTGCACCTCTGCGGCCGTCGCACGCGAGTCGTCGACTCGTCCCTTTGAGTTGTCCGGCAATTTCGTCCAGGGTGGCCTGGTGGTAGGCCGGACGCTGCCGGGTACGCGGGTGTATCAGGATGGCCAGGCACTGCGTGTCAGTGACAATGGCGATTTCCTGCTCGGCTTCACCCGCGACGCGCCCGAGACGTCACAATTGAAACTGCAGCTGCCGGGTGGTGATGTCGTCGAGCAGACACTGCAGGTGGCGGCGCGCGACTACCGGATTCAGCGCATCGACGGTCTTCCCCCGGGCAAGGTGACGCCACGCAGCGCCGAGGACCTGGCGCACATCCGCCGGGATACGGCGGCGGTGAAGAAGGCGCGTGCGCGCGATGACGACAGGTTGGATTTTCTGCCGGGTTTTGATTGGCCGGTACTTGGCCCGATCAGCGGGGTGTACGGCAGTCAGAGGATTCTCAACGGTGAGCCGAGGCGACCGCATTTTGGGGTCGATGTGGCGGCCCCGGTCGGCACACCCGTGCGCGCGCCGGCGGCTGGCCTGGTCACGCTCGCCGATCCGAACATGTTTTTTTCCGGCGGCACCCTGATCATCGACCACGGTCATCACCTAAGTTCCAGCTTCCTGCACCTTTCCAAACTGCACGTGCAGACCGGTGACCGGGTGGAAAAAGGCGACCTGATCGCGGAAGTCGGGGCCAGCGGTCGCGTCACGGGCGCACATCTGGACTGGAGAATGAACCTGCGCGACCGCTATATAGATCCACAACTGCTGGTTCCGGCGATGCCTGAGAGCGCACAGTCAGCGTCTCTCAACTGATGTCTGGCGACCGGCAGATTGTGTTACATTTCCAACATTTGGGACAGATAGGACAAGATCAACATGAAACGAATCGCACTGGCGATTGCCGTCGGCCTGGCCGCCAACGCCGCGAATGCCGGCGACTTGGCGTCCGTTTACCAATTGGCAGTCCAGAATGACCCGAATCTCGCCGCTGCGCAGGCAACGCGCGATGCGAGGCTGGAACAGCAGCCGATTGCGCGCTCGTTGTTGTTGCCGAATCTCTCGATCTCTG
>Ga0116164_10000830_pt1 | contig 24936 bp, 20 predicted proteins | sample AD_UKC109_MetaG_FD_89888 | JGI IMG/M metagenome (GOLD analysis project Ga0116164, IMG submission 89888) | Active sludge microbial communities of municipal wastewater-treating anaerobic digesters from Hong Kong - AD_UKC109_MetaG | ecosystem: Engineered > Bioreactor > Anaerobic > Digestate... | reverse complement strand
GTTGCTGGTTGCTGGTTGCTGGTTGCTGGTTGCTGGTTGCTGGTTGCTGGTTGCTGACAAGTTGGAAGTTGGAAAATGGAGAGTAGAAGAAGTTCTCCTCCCTGGAGGTGTTCGGTCCATAGACATGGTACAGGGCCTGGGGTTGGGTTTTTGAATGTTGCAGGTTAAATCAGACATTCTTTATTCATCACTTCTCCCTGGCTCCTTACGCAGGTTCTTAATTTTTGCGCGGACCTTTTTTTTCTCAATTCGTTTCATTTTTGATGCAGCAGTGGGCTTAGTAGGTTTTCGAACTGGTTTTTCCGTTAAAGCCGAAGCTATGATCCTATAGAACCTTTCCTCGGCTTTCTGCCTGTTCAGTAACTGTGATCTTTCCGATTGTGAAACAATTAACAATTCACCTTCTGCATTTATCCTGTTCTTCAGGAGTATCATTAACATTTCTTTTTCGCCTTTTGACAGCGAGGGTGAATCAGCTACATTGAACCGGAGTTCAACACGTGTATTTACTTTATTCACATTTTGCCCTCCGGGGCCACCCGACCTTGATGCCGAGAATTTAAGCTCAGCAGGTACTATTCTTGCCTTTATTTCTTCAACAGTCATAAATTATAATCATAGAAAAAATACTGCAACGCCGATGACACTTATTACAGAACCTGCTATTTCAGGTATGGTGACCTTCTGTTTATAGAACAATACTGCCGGAATAATTATGAATACGGGTACAAGAGCCATAATGGTTGATGCAATTCCTGCCTCGGTGAATTTCACCGCTATAAGCGAAAAAGACACTCCCAGGAATGGTCCGAAAAATGACCCCGTTGTAAGAGATGTCATACTTCGCAGATCCGACAGAGCCAGGATAATTTTCCTCCACCTGCCCATTACTGAAACCAGGAGCCCGAATCCGGCAATACCAGCAATTATACGTATCTGCGTGGCTGCAAAGGGATCATAATCAGTGAGGCCGCGTTTGCTTAAGACCAGTCCCAGAGCCTGTCCTACAGCACCTCCGAAGGCATAGAGTATGCCCTTTGGTGAAAGTTTAAGACTTAGTTTTACGGCATCTTTACCATCACGGCTGAAGATCGCCAACGCTATGCCGAAAAAAGTAAGCGACATCCCGAGAAAATGTACAGGCATAAGACGCTCACCCAGCATTATTCTGCTGAAGAAGGCTGTGATCGGAGGAACGAGGGTCATTATCAGCATGGAAAACCTTGATCCTATTATCGTATAGGATTTGAAAAGGAAGAGGTCGCCGAAGACAAAACCCACCAGACCTGAAAGCGTAAGCCAGAGCCAGTTTTCAACCGAAGCATCAACCGGGAGAAGCATATTGCGCCTGATCAGGGTGAAGATACTGAGAAAGAGAAATCCGGTAACCAGCCTAAGTATATTGACTGCCAGCGAGCCTATTCTCCTGCTGGCAGTCTCAAATGCAAGTGCGGTTATTGTCCAGAATATCGCAGTCAGCAGTGCTGCAAATTCGCCCAGATGGCTTTGGAAGAAGCCCATCAGATGTTATTCGGAATACTCAAAGATATAATCACCCGAACCTCTTGTAAATCCAATGATCTTCCTGCTACCGTCGGCAGCTGTGGCTGTTATCGCATCATTTTTATCAATTACCACTGGCATTCCGTTCTGAGTGGCCTTGGATACATCTTCGGCGGGGAGCATAATGACAGCCCTGGTGTTGGCGGGAATTGATACTCTGAGTATTATCTTTCCGTCCTTTCTTTCCCAGCCCGATGAGATTGTTCCGTACATGCTTTCGAAGGATGCCTTCGAATAATCGAGTTTTTTCGTTATCTGAGGCTGAATGAGAATCTCTTTGTAGCCTGGTTTTCTTGCCTCAATTCCTGCCGAAACCCGATACATCCAGTCCCCGATGGCTCCATAGGCATAATGATTGAATGAGTTCATGCCTGCATCCTGGAAGGTGCTGTCAGGTTTCTGCCCGTCCCATCTTTCCCAGATTGTGGTAGCTCCCATTTTTACAGGATATAACCATGACGGATATGACTGCTGCATAAGAAGGTCATAAGCAACATCGGTATAACCATTATCAGAAAGGACATGACAGAGATATATCGTTCCGAGGAATCCTGTTGAAAGATGGTTCCCTCTTCCTTTAATGTCTTCGGCAAGGTAGCGGGCTGCCTCCTGCTTCAGATCGTCGGGTAAAAGGTTGAACATAAGTGCAAGAACGTAAGAGGTTTGAGAGTTCGTCCCGACTCTTCCGGACGGCGTAACATATTCGTGGTTGAATACTTTCTTGATATTGTTGAAAATACCGGAGTATAATTGGGCGTCGTCAGTTTTCTCCAGAACCTTTGCTGCTTCCACCAGCAGACTGACGGAATAGGCATAATAAGCGGTGGCAATGAAATCGTGATCGGTATGACCGTCGGCAGCTCTGTGATTATTTACAGGCGGATGATAGAAGAGCCAGTCACCGTATTTGCTTCCTCCCTTCCATATATATGAATCGCCAGCCCTGGCACGAATGTATTCGACCCATTTTTTCATGCTTGTATACTGCTGTTCAAGTATTCGTTTGTCACCGTATACCGTGTACATCGTCCATGGGATGATTACCCCGACATCGCCCCATCCTGCGGAGGGTGCAGCTGTGGTGGCATCCTGCCTGTTAAGTACATCGGGTATCACATCGGGGATCTCGCCGCCGGGTTTCTGGTCGGCGGCAAGGTCTTTCAGCCATTTCGTAAAGAATGGGGCCACATCGTAATTAAAAGAAGCTGTACGGAAAAAGGCCTGTGCATCGCCTGTCCATCCCAGCCTTTCATCGCGCTGCGGACAGTCGGTCGGTACATCTACAAAATTGCCCTTCTGACCCCATCTGATGTTATGCTGAAGCTGGTTCAGAAGAGGATTGGAGCTTTCATATGTGCCGGTGGATTTCATATCGGAATGCACAACCACTCCTGTAATATTATCTGTTGTAAGGGTGCCGGGGAAGCCTGTTATCTCAAGATACCTGAATCCCATAAAAGTGAATCTGGGTTCGTAAACCTCTTCACCTGTCCCGGCGAGGGTATAATTCAGTTCACATTTTGCACTTCTGAGATTGGCAGTGTAAAACTCTCCGTATTTGTCAAGTATTTCTGCATGCCGTATTCTGAGCTTTGTACCTTTCGGTCCGTTCACCTTTATACGGACCCAACCAACCATGTTCTGTCCCATATCGATCAGAAGGCTGCCTTTGGGTGACCTGAATACTTTTACCGGCCTGATCTCTTCAATTTTTCGGATGAAAGCTCCCTCATTGGCTACCAGGTTCCTTTTGTCATAGTCACCAATTCTTACCTTTTCCCATGCTGAGTCGTTGAAACCAGGCTGGTTCCATCCTGTAAGTTTTTTATTTGCATCGTAGGTTTCACCGTTATAGATATCTGTCATCCTGATAGCTCCGTTATTGTTGCATTTCCAGGTATCATCTGTAACTATCAGCGATTCGGTACCGTCGGTAAATGTGAGCTTTATCTGGAGAAGGAGCCCGAGTCTCTTTCCGTAAATTGCCCAGTTGCTTCCCCATCCCAGGGTGCCCCGGTACCATCCGTCACCAAGAACAGCGCCAAGGGCGTTATTTCCTTTATTTATCTGACCTGTTACATCATACACCTGATACTGGAGTCTTTTTGAATAGGATGTCCATCCGGGAGTCAGAACCTGATCGCCTACCTTTTTACCGTTCAGGTGGAGTTCATAGAATCCGTGCGATGTTATATATGCCACGGCTCTGGCCACGGGTTTTGTGACAATGAATTCTTTTCTGAAATGTGGTGATGGAGCATACCTGATGGTATCACCTTCCATCTCTATCCAGCTGGCTTTCCAGTCGGCAGGAGAGAGGAGTCCCATTTCCCAGAATGCCGTTGTGCTCCATTTTGAGGCCTTACCTTTATTATCCCATACTCTTACCTGCCAGTAACAACGTTGTCCCGGTTTAAGTGCTGGTCCTTCATAAGGTATCAAAGCCGACTCATCCGACATTATCTTACCTGTTTCCCAGATAATGCTACCTGACGAGAAACGGGAGCCTGATGCCACGCGTATGGAATATGCTGATTGCATAATGTCGTAGCCGCTTCCTGTAATTTTCCATGATAACCTGGGTTGAAGGATATCAATCCCGACAGGATTTGTCTTGTATTCGATTGTGAGATCTGTTACAATAACAGACTGACTATTAGCACATACAGTAAACAATGACAGAAAAATAAGGTAAATGAATTTCATAGTATTCGTTTTTTGCGGTTATTTCCTCAAATCTAAGATTTTTGTTGTGAAGTTGTTTCATTTCAAAAGTAATTTGTGTAAATTCAGTATAACATATTTCTAAACCCTGATATGTTCTGCACTGGTATTTTTATTACCAGTATCATTTAAAAATTGTTTATCAGAATCCTTTTTAACATTTAACATGTATTGGACCGCTGTAGTAAACTTACCATCTTGATGGTGTCAGGTAATATTTTTGTGAAGTGAATCATCGTTTTTTGGTTTTGTCAGCATCCAAATGGATAAAATAATTACTTTTACTACTCTTAAAAACAAAAAAAAAATTAATAAATGGATCCAATCGGCGGAATTTTACTGATAGCGCTCGGCAGTATAGGAGCTGCCAGCTTCTATGTTCCTTTCAAAAAAGTTAAAACATGGGCATGGGAGTCATACTGGATAAGCCAGGGACTTTTTGCATGGATAATAATACCATGGATCTTCGCATTAATATTCATCCCAAAAGGTGAACTAATGCCAATTATCAGCGAGGCTCCGGCAAGGGCAAAATTCATGGCTGCATTCTTCGGTGTTTTGTGGGGTTTCGGAGGACTTACCTTTGGACTTGCTCTCCGGTATCTTGGGGTAGCCCTGGGACAGAGTATAGCACTCGGGCTGTGTGCGGCATTCGGCACTCTTCTTCCTCCGATTATCGCAGGAGATAACCTGTTTGCAACCACCGGAGGCATCCTGACGGTCATCGGGGTGGCCATCACAGTTGCAGGAATAATCATAATAGGCTATGCAGGCTCCCTGAAAAGCCTGGAAATGACGGAAGAGGAAAAGAAAGCTGCCGTTAAGGAATTTGCACTAAAAAAAGGAATACTGATAGCAATTTTCGCAGGGATAATGAGTGCATGCTTCAACTTTGGATTCGAAGCAGGTAAGCCTATAGAGACCATTGCACTGGAGCACGGAACAAATCCTCTCTTTCAGAAAAACCCGACACTGATCTTTATTCTTCTGGGTGGTTTTATCACAAATCTTGTTTATTGCGCATTCCTTAATATCAGGAACAAGACCTATACCGATTACTATAATGTATCGGGATCAGTATTGATGAACAACCTCTTTTATACATTCCTTGCAGGCCTTCTGTGGTTTCTCCAGTTTCATTTCTTCGGAATGGGATCGAGCAAACTCCCGGCCGGTATGGCTGTATTCGGATGGAGCATCCTTATGGCCCTGAATATCGCAATCAGCAATATCTGGGGAATAATACTGAACGAATGGAAAGGAGTTAAGACCAAAACTATAGTTGTTCTGATAATTGGTATTATAGTTCTGATACTTTCCACATTTATTGTCAAACTTGGATAAAAAAGGTTAAAATACTCATGAAAAAAAGATTCGGATTTAAAATGAAGCTGTATCCCGGGTTCAAGGAAGAATACAGGAAAAGACATAGTGAGATATGGCCTGAGCTTGTCAAACTACTCAAATCGGCAGGAGTAGGCAATTATTCGATATTCCTTGACGAGGAAACAAACACACTTTTCGCATATCAGGAACAGGCAGGAGAATCCTCTTCCCAGGATCTGGGCAACACAGAGATTGTTCAGAAATGGTGGAAATATATGGCAGACATCATGGAGACAAATCCTGATAATTCGCCGATATCAATACCACTTGAGCAGGTTTTCTATATGGAATGATACTACAGCAGAAACAAATAATAAAATTATAAATCATGAAGAAAGAAGAAATAGAAAAAGCGTATCAGCATGCCAGGAAACAGTATGCTGCTTTGGGAGTGGACACAAACCAGGTCCTTAAGGATCTCCAGAATGTTGTGATCAGCCTTCACTGCTGGCAGACTGATGATGTAGGTGGTTTTGAGAAACCAGGTGCAGAACTGGGCGGAGGAGGCATTCAGGCTACAGGCAATTATCCGGGGAAAGCAAAAACCCTGGAACAGATGAGAGCCGACCTCGACAAGGTCTTCTCCCTGTTACCGGGTAAACAGAGATTAAGCCTACATGCTATTTACGGAGAATTTGGCGGACAGCTTGTCGACCGCGACAAGATTGAAGTCAAACATTTCCAGGGATGGATCAACTGGGCAAAGAAGAGAAAAATAGGACTCGACTTCAACTGCACATGCTTCTCACATCCTCTTGCCGACGACGGTTTCACCCTCGCAAGTAAAAATCCCAAAATCCGTAATTTCTGGATAGAGCATGTCAAGAGATGCCGTATGATATCTGCCGAAATGGGCAGACAGCTCGGAACACCCTGTGTACATAATCTGTGGATTCCTGACGGTTCAAAAGACATCCCTGTAGACAGATTCACAATAAGGAAGACCCTAAAAAAATCACTTGATGAGATCTTTTCTGTAAAATACCCAAAGAAATACCTTAAGGATTCCGTCGAAAGCAAACTCTTCGGAATAGGATCCGAAGCCATGGTAGTTGGATCGCACGACTTCTACCTGGGTTATGCAGTACAGAATAATACACTGATAACACTCGACAACGGTCACTTCCACCCGACAGAACAGGTAGGCGACAAAGTATCATCAATACTTCTTTTCGTCGACGAACTGATGCTTCACCTGACAAGAGGTGTACGCTGGGACAGTGATCATGTAGTTACCTTCAACGATGAAATCCTGCTTATTGCCCAGGAAATAATCAGGGCAAAAGCACTTAACAGGGTTAATGTCGGTCTCGATTTCTTCGATGCAAGCCTCAACAGGATAGGGGCCTACGTCATAGGAACACGTGCAGCGCAGATGGCTTTCATGTATGCAATGCTGGAACCCTGGAAAACTCTTGTGAAATACGAGGAACAGGGTAAGACATTCGAGAGACTGGCTCTCCTTGAACTGATGAAAACGAAACCCTACGGTGCAGTGTGGGATTATTTCTGCCTGAAAAATAAGGTTCCGGTAGGAGAGGACTATATTCAGGAGATTTCACTTTACGAAAAAGAAGTCCTGAATAAAAGATAATAGAAAAATTATGTATGCAGAGATGTACAATTGTGCGTCTCTGCAATTTAATTTCGTTTTACACAATACTATGAAACAGAAGGTTATCGCTATTTTTGATGTCGGAAAGACCAATAAGAAGATCCTGCTCTTCGATTATGGCCTTAATATAGTATCGGAAATTGAAGAGAGATTTCCGGTAATAGTGGATGACGATGGTTTTGAATGTGATGACATTGAAAAAATAGAAAAGTGGATACATGCCTCTGTTAAAGATCTGCTGAAGTCAGATAAATATGAACTTACCGCTGTGAATTTCGCCACATACGGTGCCACACTGGCTTACCTTGATGAAAAAGGTAACAGATTAACCCCGATCTATAATTACCTGAAACCCGTCGACGACAGAATCACAGAGAAAATATATCGAAGGTACGGAGGCCAGGATGAATTCTGCCGAAGGACAGCTTCTCCGGCCCTCGGCATGCTGAATTCAGGGATGCAGGCTCTGTGGCTGAAAAATGAAAAACTTCACATCTTCAATAAGGTAGCCCATATTCTGCACTTTCCACAGTACCTGTCATATACCCTGACAGGCAAAATATACTCTGAACACACTTCTATAGGATGCCATACCGCACTATGGGATTTTGACGAAATGGACTATCACAGATGGACCAGGGAGGAAGGACTGAAGCTTCCTTTTCCATCAGAAGTAAGCAGGATCAACGAAGTGATCATCGAGGGTAAGAAGATATTTGCCGGTATTGGTATTCATGACAGCTCATCATCTCTGGCTCCATATTTTTCGGGAAGCAACGGAAAATTCCTGCTGGTTTCGACAGGAACCTGGTGCATAAACATGAATCCTTTTAATAATGAGAAGCTTACAGCCGAACAACTCGACAGAGACTGTCTCTGCTACATGAGCATAACAAGAGAACCGGTCAAATCATCCCGTCTTTTCCTGGGAAATCTTCACGAAGAAGCCCTTGAGAAAATAAATACACACTTCCGGACTGCTGGCGATCAATACAAGAAAGTAAGACCAGACAATAAACTTATTAAGGAATGTGAACAGAGGAGCCGAAAAAATAGATTCTATTTTGACAACCTGCCCTATTCGAGAAAGCTTGTTGATAAAAATGACTTCTTCGTTTTCAAAACTTTCGATGAAGCATATCATCAGCTAATGGTTGAACTTTCTCAGCTTACCACTGAAGCGATCGACCTGGTCCTGCCGTCCGACGACGATATCCAGAACATATATATCACAGGAGGTTTCTCAAAAAATCCTCTCTTCCTGAAGCTCCTGGCCGATGCATATCCCATGAAAAATGTATATATCTCAGAAATACATAATGCCACAGCCCTGGGAGCTGCACTGGTAATATTAAATTCGATGAATCCTGACCTCAAACCGGATCTGAACCTGGGACTAACACATTGCTAAGCAGTTAAACCGGGTTGCATATACCTTCATCTCTCCATTTTCTGGTCTTCTGCACGGAATCAGAGATTTTTTTTCTGCTAAATTTTAGCGGAAAGATATTTTCATCCGGATTTTAATACTTTTGTAACATTTCTGTAATTTGATGGCAAAGCTCCCCTCTTTTATCCATTTGAAATGCCCTGATCAGGTATGATAACAAAAATCACCTCTCTGCTTACAATAGCGTCTCTTGTCATATTAACTTCTTGCGAAAAACAGAATACTACGGAATCCTGCGTGGTAATCAATGAACTCATGGCAGTGAACAATACAACACAGACCGACCAGAACGGAGAATATGACGACTGGATAGAACTAGCCAACAGTTGTGACCTTAGACTCAACCTCTCTGGTTATTATCTTAGTGACAGCAAAAGCAGACTTGACAAATGGAGATTCCCTGACGGTACAACCATTGAGGGCGGTGGTTATCTTATAATATGGGCCGACGGCGATACTCTCCAGAGTGGATTACATACCGGATTCAAATTATCCTCGGACGGAGAAAAACTTTATTTTACAACTCCTGATCTGCTTATCATCGATAGGGTTGAATATCCCGCCCAGTCTCAGGAAAAGGCTTTTGCACGCAATCCCGATCTGACCGGTGAATTCCGATGGCAGGAACCAACATTTTCGGCACCAAATAACTGAAAAAAGTCCTACTATTAAGCATAGTGAAAATGAAAACTACCGAGAAAAAGAAATTTGTGATGCTTATCATAGTCCTGATAAGCGCCGGAACAATATCCCTTTATGCTCAGCAGAACCAGGGTCTGCCCCGGCTGAAAACTGTTACGGTTTATGAAGAGAAATTTGACAAGCTTTTATCTCATAAATACAAGGAATCAGAAACCACTTATGATGAGCGTGGTAATATTCTCGAGGATATTCAATACAAGGAAGGCAAGGTGGATAAACACTTCCGTTTCCAGTACGACGACAACAACAACAAAATAAAGGAAACCGAACTTGATGCCTCCGGTCAAATTATAGAATACAGTGAATACAGATTCGAGAACAACCTTAGGGTCGAAAAGTGGATTTATGATCCCAGGGGAAGGCTCAAAACACACAAGGAGTATGTTTATACAATCTACCCCGAATGAATATCACCGATCACGATATTATTCTCTTATCATATAAACCTGTCAGTCTGGAAGAGATTGACAACCTGACTCTTATGAACCGGATTGATACCAAATTCGCGTTTTCTGTTACCCGTCTTCCTTTACTTCTTGAACAACTCATGCCTTATTACAGTATCCTTGAAATTGACGGCAGAAGAACCTTCATTTACAAAACCAGATATTTTGATACTGCTGACATGATGTTTTATAACCAGCATGTTACAGGAAAACTGGCGAGGTATAAGGTCAGATTCCGAACCTACGAAAGTACAGGAACAACTTACCTCGAAGTTAAGAAAAGGACAAACCGGAACAGGACTATTAAATTTAGAATACTCCGGCAGGACGATTCACACGCACTGGATGAAAATGCAAAGACTTTTATCAGCAGATACGTACCCTCATCTTCCCTTTTTCTGGAGCAAAACATACATAATGTGTTTTCCAGAATGACCCTGGCAGGTAAAACAACAAAAGAACGGATCACTATCGACATAGGGATGAGTTATGAAAGTGTTGAAGGTGAAACATCATACCTTCCTTACCTTGCTATAGCAGAAGTCAAAAGTGATAGATATCAATCATCATCTCCTTTTATCCTTGCAGCACGAAAAAGCGGAATAAAACCTACCGGTTTCAGTAAATACTGCATGGGTAATGTTATTCTCAGGGAGGTCCCAAAAAAAAATATCCTGAAACAAAAAATACTATTGCTTAATAAAATTAGAAATGAAGTTACTCAATCTACTACCATCGCCTGATCAGATAAGGCTTGGAAGCCTCGAAATAATAGATTTCTCCAGTTTCATGGAGCTTTTCGGGCGCTTCACACTGAATTTCATCGTAATAATGGTCCTGGTGCGGTGGCTCTATTATACCACAACCAGACGGAAAGACTACCTTTTTACATATATACTGATATCATCGGTAGTATTCCTGTTGTGTTACCTCCTTGAAAGCGTTAAACTTCAGATAGGATTTGCTCTCGGACTATTTGCTATTTTCGGGATAATCAGGTACCGCACCAATGATATTCCCATCAAGGAAATGACATACCTCTTTCTGATAATTGGTGTATCGGTGATAAATTCCCTTGCCGACGATGAAACCAGTCTGGCTGAGATATTATTTACCAATGGAGCCATCATCTTTGCTACCTATGGTCTTGAAAAACTATGGCTGCTGCGACATGAATCATCCAAAATTATACTGTATGAGAAAATTGATCTGATCAGACCGGAAAACTATGATTTGTTGGTAAAAGACCTGAAAGAAAGGACCGGAATATCAAAAATAAAGAGGGTGGAAGTGGGAAAAATTGATTTTCTCAGAGACACCTGCTTCCTGACAATTTATTATGAAGAAAAGGGTAAGGGTATAAACATTACAGACCAGATAGGGGAAATTAAGAACTATGACAACAATGATTAAGAGATTACCACTACTAATCCTTCTTCTCAGAATACTGATTCCCTGCGATCTGCTTGCACAAAATGATAAGGATTTTGGTATCTGGTACAAGTTCAACACTACATTAGGAGTCTCTAAGAAAATTGATGCTTCTGTTTCGACAGAATTCCGGACCTTCAGAAATGCCGGTACACTTGAGGAGGGTCTTATTGAAGCCGGTGCTGGATATGAGCTTACAAAATTCCTGAGTGCAGGAGCATCTTACAGGTTCTCCTTGGTAAAGGAAAATGATTCAGAGTATCATCCGGAACACAAGCTTTTTATTGAAACAAGAGCAAGTGCTAAACCCGGGGATTTCACCCTTCAGGCAAGATTTAAATACCAGATAAGATTCAAAACATATTTCGAAGAAGTCATCGATAAGATACCCGATCACAATCTAAGAGTCAGGCTGAAAACTACTTACAGAACTCCTTCATTTCCTGTCAATCCATGGGTTTTTGCCGAAACCTTTATTCCGACATACCCGGAATCGGAAAAGTTCGTTGGAATATTAAGATTAGGAACAGGAATAGAATATGTAATTTCGAAAAAACATTCAATTGACCTGTCATATGTTTTCCGTCGCGATTACATACCTGACATATATGATGAAAACATCCTGTCCATAGAATATAATCTCGATTTCTGATCATTCATTACGTAACTGCCGGATAAGTGATTCCTTTTTTATGCTGCGAAGTGAGAGTGATATTGCCGATATCCCTGTTACGGCAATCAGTAAAGCCATCAGTACAATAATCCGCCAATTAACATAAGTGCCACTCATCAGTGAAGGCATAGTGGCTATGAGGCCCGAAAGTGTTCCGGTAATGATTCCCCAGATTACAATCAGAACCTGGTCTTTCATGATATAGTTCCTTACGGCGGTCCGGGAGAAACCTGTTGCAGCCATGAGAGCAAATTCCCGTTTTCTTCTGTTGTAACTCCTCAAGAGAACAAAACCAAGTCCGGCAGCACCCAGTACCATTCCAAATACTCCAAGTATCATGAACACATTAAGATAGGTGTTTGTTACCTCAAGAAATGACTCCAGTCTGTCCGTTGTTCTCGTAACCTGCATCCCATAACCTTTAAATCTGTCACTCAGTGTTTCAATATAAAGATCTGCTTTCATCCTGTCACCGTCGATTAAAAAGACCGAATTCCCTGCCACTGAAGGGAAATATCTGAAAAGATCATCTTCATGAATAAGTACATGTCCCTGAAAAACGGAAGATCTTAATCCTCCGGCAATGACAATATAAAGAGGACTACCGTCTTCGGCAGAAACAATTATTGTATCACCGGTACCAATTTTCAGACCCCACTTCAGGACTGTTTCATCGGCAACTCCATACACAACATTGTCAGCAGGATCTTTACCCTGGATTTCCCAGGGATTTTCCACCGGGATGCCGTTGAGTTTTGAAACGAAGGAAAAAGACTCTCTTTCAATGAATTTCTGAGGATCGATACCCAGTATGGGAGGAGTGCTGACGAGATTAAGATTCAGGCAACTGGCATCATCACCCGAAACACGTCCGGCCTGAATAAATACTAAATCACTTAATTCTTCATCATCAAGACCGAATTCAATTCTCCCATCAGTTGAGTTCAGATCATAACCAACGGGAAGAGCTGTTTCTCCCCACAGAAGGTATCCTCCGGTACCACCTGAAGGAAGCAAACGTTCGTCAGGAAACTGTTTGTTTGCTGCAGTTATCATTACGGCAAATATCCCTGCTGCAATTATCATTACCGGAGTAAGCGCTTCGCCTGGATTGAAAAAGTAGTAACGCTTTGATAATGTATGTATTGACCTATATCTGCCTCTTATATAATACGCTCTGAGAATCAGTAACATTAACATGAAAAAGAATGCCCCCGAAGCAAAGGCTGATATTGTTGCTGAACGGGTTGAAAAGAAAGAGATCATGAGCATCCCGGAACTCAAAACTAATGACAGAACAAGAAATACATTGTTCCTCCTGAATGAATGCAGCTTTAGTTCACCGGTTGTTGTCTGCGAGAGTGACGATATAAAACGGCCGGTAAGGAAAAAGATAAGAACCAGGGAAACAAGCACAGCGGCAATGAATCCTGTAATCAGCGGGAGAAAGCTGAATGTGTGTGAAAGTGCATCAGTATGAACTGCGCCTCTCCATACCCCATTCAGGGCGTTAATCATCACTACATTTATCACGTAGCCTGCAAATGCGCCGGGAAGAGCGCCGGAAACAGTTATAAATAACTCTTCGGTAAATAACATTCTCCTTATATCCCTTTTTCTGAAACCCAGGGAGAAAAATGTCGTCACCTGTGTTTTTCGCGAATCAAAAAATAACTTAACAGCAAGAGAAAGAAGAATCAGATTCGATACAATTATGAAAAAACCAAGGCTGAGAAAGAGGGATCCAAAATCTGTTCCGCCTTCGGCTGCTTTAAGTGAGGATGTTTTCACATCATTTACGGTAATACCTGCTTCTCCCGGATCTATAACACCATCTAATATTGCCATGATATCACCTGTGTCCAGATTACGCGGGAAACGAATTGCCGTAGCACTTCCGAAATTATTTGACCACAATTTCTTCCCGGTCCTGTAATTAAGAAAAGCCTTCGGGGTTCCTCCGTATTGATTCCAGTATTCTTCATCCTTCTCACGGATCCTGTCGAGAAGAACAGGTATTCCTGCATCCCAGTCAGAACATGTTGACCGACCCGAAATTCCCGGAAAATCAGGCATTAATGAAGGATCAAGGGATTCGTTACCCCATTCGGCAATTCCTGCAACAAAAAATTTATTGCCAGTCTCTTCAAGTTTTCCGGCAAAACCCTGGACAAACCATGTCATATCAACTTCGTCTCCTTCCTTCAGTCCTAAGTCATCAGCCATCCATCGGCTTATTATTACACCGTTGTCGGCGAGATCTCTCGTCAGAGGCCCGTCAAACGACGAAACAAATGAATACGGAGTCACCCTGTCGCCAAAAGTAAATGAGTTGGCGAGGTAGGTAAGAACAGGGTAGGAGCCATTCACCGACGACAATATTGCATCCACCAGAACACTGTCGATAAAGATCCGGCTGGATACAAGTTCCGGCTCCCCTGAAACAAATGACCTCCGGAGTGTAAAACCTATATCGTTTACGTTTAAAATCTCACCGAGTACAGTTCTATAATAGCTTACCTCGCGCTTTTCTGACGGATCGACCAGTATCCTGTTAGCAGGAGTCTGCACTTCTTCACCATGTACGATATCGTCAATATTTATAAATATGTTAACCGGGGTCGTCTGGCTTACAGATAGTGAGAAATCTGCCGATTCACCTGGTTTCAGGATTACACCCACTTTGAGAACTCTTGAGTCATGTTCTAAATTACCAGGTGAAAATGGGGCATTGGCAGGGATGGGATCCACCTGACTGAAACGAACGATAATATCATCACCAGGTGCTACTCCGAGCATCACGGCTGCTCTTTCATTAAGCGCTGCGTAACCTCTTTCAATAAATACAGGAGCACCGTTGCTGAAAACAAAGAAATCTTCATTAACTCCCAGAATCTTAGCATTGAGAACTGTCTTTCCTGTACTGAAATTCTGGCTGTATCCGTCCAGCTCAAGAATTGAAACAGCCCTATCACCTGTGTGTAACGACAGGCTGGAATCAAGAGAAGCATTGAAAAATCTCAATCCGGAACTTATGACGAAATGTGTATTACCCAGTTTTTCTGCTGAAGTTTGCCTCAGACTGTCCCTCACCGACTCACCTGTAAGCAGTGAACCCGAAATGACAGCGGTTAGTATTGCTACAATGACAACCTGATAAATTACATCTTTCCTGTTGTAGATTATTGACCTGAATATGTTCCTGGCAATATAACACCTCATACTTTCAGCTTATCATTTTTAAGGTTGCAGTTTTCCTCCGGTGAGCCTGAAATGCTTTTTCATCTTTCCTGCCAGATCAGGAGAATGAGTGGCTACAATAAGGGTTATCCCCAGATCCTTGTTCAAATCTGATAATAGGTTCCCGAGCAGTTCTGCATTTTCTGAATCAAGTGAACCGGTTGGTTCATCACCCAGTAGAAGGTCGGGTTTGTTTACAAGCGATCTTACCAGTGTGGCTCTCTGCGCTTCTCCGCCAGATATCTGAAAGGGATATTTGCCAGAAAGATCTTTAATTCCTGTACGTTCCATCAGTGACTTTGCATGCTCCTCCCCGGAAGCATATTCACCAGCTTCGATTCTGAAAGCAGCAAGAGGCAGGATTATGTTTTCCCATATTGTAAGGTATGGCAGAAGAAGATGATCCTGAAAAACGAATCCGATATTCCTGTTACGATAATATGCAGATCCGTCATCATCAAGGTCTTCAATGTTTTTATTTCTGAAATAAATACCACCTGAATCGGGCCTGTCAAGTGTTCCTATTATATTTAAGAGAGTGGTCTTGCCGGATCCTGACGGACCGGTTATTGATATTGATTCTCCCTCATTTACCTCCAATGACAGATTGTCAAGTACAACACCTCTTTGTATAAATGATTTGCATATATTTTCCAGTCGCAACATAGTACTTAAAGGTTAATATCAAGATTTCTGTACACTTTCGCCAGGTTTTCTGTCATTTTTATAAGTGAAAGTTTTTCCTGTACATTTATACTTCCCGCTTCACCAAATTTTTTCTGAAGAGGCTGATCATTCAGCAATGTTACCAGGGAGTCAACCAGAACCGAATGTCTGTCGGGTTTATAAATCAAGCCCCCCCCGGTCATTTCAAGTATCTCAGGGAAAGCTCCTGTTGCCGGCTGGACGACAGGAACTCCTGCAGCATTAGCTTCAAGAAGATAAAATCCGTAGCCATCATACTTTCTGACAGGAACGCTTATTACACTAACATTTCTGAAGAACTCAGCCTTTTTGTTTCCGATGAATTCGGGATAGATCCTTACATATTTCTTCAGCCCGTTATTCTTCAGCTTACTGATCTGTTCTGCTATAAAAGGTTTGTCAACGCCGGTAAAGCCTCCGCAAACGTGAAGGGTCAGTCCGGGTACAAGTCCTCTTTTACTGATCTCGACAAATGCATCTGTAAGCTTATCAAAGCCGTTATGTGAGCTCACACGGTTAAAAAATCCCAATGAGGGAGTTTGCGGAATTTGCCTGTCCGATCCTGTAATCTCCGGATCAAAGCCCAGTGGAACAATGTGAATATTTTCACCGCTCACTCCCGTCTTTCTTATGAAAAGGTCCTTACTGTATTTACTGGGAGTTACGAAGCTGTCAACATATCTTGTTTCTTTTGCAATGAGACTCCATGCTCTGACCCTGAAAGGTTCCGCCATATCGTCAATCCAGTCATCTTCGTTCAGGAGAGAACAGACAATCTTAACATTCATTCTCTGTTTCAGCTGCCTTGCCAATCCCAGTATCAGAGCGTTGGAAAGGTGAATTACATCAGGCTCACCTTCTTTTTTAAAGTACCTGACAAGTCTGTCTACTTCGCGTGATTCAAAGGCATTATCCCCCTCGATCATGTTAAGAGTCAGTTCTTCCAGTCCCTCAGAGTTGGTTGTACCCGAAAGACGTGCGGCAAGCTTCAGCAGAGGTTTTGAGTCAAATATCCTTTCCAGGATAAGAGGCATATTACGGAAAATTTTCACTTTCTCCCTTAAATACATCGAGACGGCTCCAAAAAATACTTCATTCTCAAAACCATTTCTGAGATCTTCAGTATTTGGAGGCAAATAAAGGGGGAGTGCTTTAGCTGTCACTCCGGGCACTTTGCGTATAGCTCTTACATACAGCATGTCGCGGTAGCAGTTGGCACAATAAAATGAACCTCCCGATCCTGTAATAAGGTAAAATATTTTCATATCCGACACAATTATGTTATCTGTCCTGTCTTTTACGGATGAATAATTATTTGTTCCCGAATGCCAGTAACCTTCCGTCTTCAGTCAGAAGATAGAAACGGTTCCCGGCCACAACCGGAGAGCTGCTTATAGGTGCACCTGCATCGAAACTCCAAATTTTGTCACCCTTTTCCAGACCAAGCATATAGATATTCCCATCCATACTTCCGAAGATCACTTTTGCAGGGGTTATTATAGCAGAACCGACAACTCGCCCGTTTGTTCGGTACTTCCACACAAGCTTACCATCAGTCGCATTATAGCAATAGAGGTACTTATCTTCATTACCTATAATTACCGAATTATTACCCACTGCAGGAATGCCAAGTATTGACCCGTTCATTTCGCCCGCAGGGATGTGCCAGGCAATCTCTCCCGATGACATATCGAGGCAATATAAGGCGCCGTCATAATCACCTACATAAACCCTGTTATCAGCAACAGCCGGGGAAGCAGCAATATAGCTGCCAATCTCGAAAGTCTCCCTCTCAACTCCTGTACGGGGATCCGTCACCCTGATTATCCCGTCACATCCGCCGAAAATGATCTTATTGTTTGATACCGCCGGAGTTCCGTTCACATAATTGTTTGTTTCCGCCTTCCAAAGAAGCTTACCCGTTTCCGGATCGACACAATGCAGGTAATAATCATAGCTCCCTACAATAATCCCAGAGTATCTTCCTGATATCCAGTAGTTGCCTGACCCTACAATCTGGTTATCAGTGGAATATGACCACACAGGTCTGCCCGTAAGCTTATTAAATGCTCTTAATGAACCGTCAAAGGAACCTATGTAAATGTTATTGCCAAAAAGAAGGGGAGGCGCTTCAATGGTCTGGTTTGTTTCACGCTGCCAGATTATCTTCCCGCTTTCGCCTATCGCATATACCGTACCCTTTTCGTTGGCAAAATATATAACTCCGTCATCCGCTACAGGTGACGATTTTGTCCTTACTCCTGTGGCCTTGCTCCACAAAAGAGACGGACCGTGCGCAATTTCATTAGTTGTGAATCCTGTCAGATCGGAGTTACCCCTGAATACAGGCCAGTCATTTCCGGCCTGCTGACCCTGTATCATCGGAAAGAAGAACAGGATTAATAATATCGATATTAAATATCTCATTAACAATGCTTTACCTTAACAAACCAAGGGCGCCCGTCGGGCATACCTCAACGCATTTCTCTGCTTTGGCTTCCAGTATATCCTCAAATTCTGAAGTCAGGGGCTCCGATATTATGGTTATAAATCCCCTGTTGATAAAACACAGGGAGGGATTCTCCTTGCTGTCATCACATACCCTGACGCAGAGTCCGCACTTAATACATTTAGCACTTTCAAAAACCAGGCCGCTTTTCAGATTGATCTTTTTGGTAATCGGTGCATTCACCAGTTTGCCTGAAGGATCTTTAACTCCCAGTTCAACAGCCACTTCCCGTAACCTGCAGTTATCTGAAGCCCTGCAATCACAATGCATGCAATTCTCTGCTTCCCGGCCGGCAGTCGTGAAATCCGTGATTTCCCTGTAACGGGTTCCATCACCTCTGCACTCCTTTAGCCATTCACTTTGCTCATGACTTTCCAAACGTCCAATTCGTGAAGAGAATTTCTTCCTTACAGGATTTGTCATTTTTTTCAGGTCCAGTTTTGTCTTTGCTTTAATATCTTCATCTAAAGCACCTCCTGAAGACCTGTCTTTGTCAATGCCCCGGGAAACACACAGCATGATATTGCGTATAGACACCGGCTCGTCAATCTTTTTTCTGCGGCAGGCATTTTCACAGTATCCCGGGCAGTCAACACATATTATTTCAGCAGTAGTAACTTCTTTTTCTGCAAGTTTAATTGCTTCTTCAATTTTGTCTTCCTGCAGCAGTCTGTTCATCAGCGGGATGTTATATCCGGCAGGACATACTATCCGGCAGGGCGCTTCACATTCAGCCCTGTGCTCGAGAAGGAGCAGTTCAACAGCTTTTCTCCTGAGTTCAATGGTTTCTTCACCCGAGGCATCAATATCCATCCCATCCTGGACAGATGCTGTACAGGATGGGATAAAATTGTTCTTTATTTTATCCTTCACCATACAGACCATACATGATGAATAAGGTTCCGTTCCATCCCTGTGACAAAGTGTCGGAATACTGATACCGGCCTCTTTTGCCGCATCAAGGATTGTCTTGCCGGCTTCAACCTCAATATCCTTATTATCTATCCTGATCTTCATTTATATCTACAATTTCAATAGCATTATCAGGACATACTACCCTGCAATTATCGCATTTGGTACACAGATCCTGCTTAATTTCATGCTTCTCATAGGGCCTGAATTCAATGGCATCAACCGGACACTCCTGAAAACACCTTGTACAACCAGTGCAGTTGTCAGTAATTACATATTTGACAAGGTCCCTGCATTTTTTTGCCGGGCAAATGCCCCTGGTATGAGCTTCATATTCTTCCCTGAAATACATCAGACCGGTAAGAACAGGATTAGGTGCTGTCTTACCCAGTCCGCATAAGCTGCCATTTTTAACATCATGACACAATTTCTCAAGCTCATACACTTCAGCCAGGGATGACTTGCCTTCACTCAACCTGGTCAGAATATCAAGCATCTGTTTCGTTCCGACCCTGCAGAATGTGCATTTGCCACATGATTGCTTATGAGTGAAGGTAAGGAAATACTTTGCGATGTCGACCATGCAATCAGCATCATCAAGGACTACCATTCCTCCTGAGCCCATCATCGCACCCATCTCAGTTAGCTTCTCATAGTCAACGGGTGTATCTGCCATGCTGGCCGGGATACAACCCCCTGAGGGACCTCCGATCTGCACCGCCTTAAAGCTCCTTCCTTCCTCAACACCATTTCCTATATTTTCCACGATGTCCCTTATAGTGATTCCCATCGGCACTTCAATAAGTCCTCCCTTTGAAATTTTTCCTGCCAGGGCGAACACCTTGGTTCCCTTGCTTTTTTCAGTACCGATATCACTGAAGGCCTGGCTTCCTTTGTTTATTATCCACGGCACCAATGAAAGGGTTTCAACATTGTTGACCAGGGTAGGCTCATCCCTGAAACCCCTGATGGCAGGGTAGGGAGGCCGGAAATGAGGAGAGCCGCGCTTTCCCTCCAGAGAAGCTATCAGGGCTGTTTCCTCACCGCAGACAAAGGCCCCTGCACCTTCAAATATCCTTATGTCGAATGAAAATGACGACTTGTAAATGTCTGATCCGAGCATACCCCGCTCATAACAGTCTTTTATTGCATGCCTGACTCTCATCACTGCGAGCGGATACTCAGCCCTGATATAGAAAATACCCTGATGAGCACCTGTGGCATAAGCGGCAATCAGCATGCCCTCAATGATCCTGTAGGGAAAAGACTCAAGAAGCATCCTGTCCATAAAGGCACCCGGATCTCCCTCGTCACCGTTGCAGACAATATATTTTGTATTGCCCGGGGCTTCAGAAAATATCTTCCATTTTCTTCCCGTAAGGAAGCCTGCACCACCACGGCCCCTTAAACCACTGTTTAATATGATCTCTGTAACTTCTTCAGGTTTATAGCTTAATATAGCTTTCCTGAAGGCATTATAGCCTCCCAGCATCACGTATTCATCAAAAGATTCAGGTGAAATGATGCCGCTGTTCAAAGTTGCGATATGCACCTGGAGATTCAGGAAACTATTGAGGTATTTCTCTCTTTGCTCACCCGACAGGTTGACCGGAGAGAAGCTTTTATCATCAGTAACGAAGGAATCTGCAAGGTCATTCAGCCTGTAAAGAATCCTCTTATTCAATGAAACAGGCCTGATATGCTTTAAGAGTATTGTTTCAACCTGGTCCTTTCTTACGTTGGTATACCTGTGGTGTACATTGTCTTTTGTAACGATCTCCAGTAGTGGAGTCTGGTTGCATACACCCACGCAGCCTACAGGCTTGAGCTTTATATTGAGATTATAACCCTCCTTTACGTCTATCAGGCTGGAAAGGATCTCCTTGCTTCCTCCCGCCACACAACATGATCCCAGGCCTATCCTCACCTCTGCATCAAGGCCCTGATCATCACCATCTCCCCTGATTTCCGGTTCTCCCTGGTGAGATGCAAGGAAGTCCTTAAGGATATCGTTGGTCATATTAGGCTTGACGTGGCCATAAGTTTTTCCGTCTATCTGAACCACAGGAGCAAGCGTGCAGCATCCGAGACAGGCAACCTCTTCAATTGAAAAAAGGTTATCCTCTGATATATTGCGTGTTTCATCTATCTTCAGTTCTCTCTGGAAAGCCTCAGTGATCAGCTGTGATCCCTTTACATGACAGGCTGTTCCCATACATATCTTTATTGTGTGCTTTCCTACTGGAAGATGCCTGAATTGAGAATAAAATGTCGAAACACCCGAAAGCTGCCCCGGTGTTATTTCAGTTATTTCACAGATATATTTAAGTGCCTCGGAAGGAAGGTAGTTAAGTTTATTCTGAACCTCCTGAAGGATAAGGATTACTTTCTCCTTCTCACCTCCTGTACGGTTTACGACTTCATCGACAGCAGATCTGATCTCCCTGATATCTGCCGGATTACAGTCTTTACAGCCTGTTTCACTATTTATCACTTCTTTATTCACTCTTTTGCAATACAATAAAGATTGTCTCTTCCTCTTATAAAGATCATCTTATCTGAAAATGCCGCTGTACAGTCGGATGGTTCACCTAAGGGAGAAACGGCTACGAGCTCAAAGGTATTTTCTGCCTTCATAACATGAGTTGTTCCGTTCCTGTCGGTAAGATAGATCATCCCTCCGGCTATAACCGGCGAAGAATAAAACTGTTCCATGAAGTAATGGGTCCATAATGTATCACCGGCCTGTGGATTGTAACATGCTACATCTCCGTAACCTGTAGCGATAATAAGGATGCTGTTGTTTGCCACAGGACTCGACACATCCGAGGTATACATATTGTCTTCCCAGATAATTGACGCTCCGCTACCAGGTTTTATCGCCGCAAGTTTCTGATAGTCAGTAACTGCAAAAACCATGTTACTGTTTGCTGCGAGAGATGGTGCAACATCGCCGGAGAGGCAGTCAACTGACCATAGCTCTCTTCCGTCGGCAGGATCAAAAGCTGTAACAGCAGGATTGCCATTCAGGATTACCTGGGCTTGTCCGTTGTAGGTGGCAAGAATTGGAGATGACCAAACCGGGCTACCTTTTCTTGCCGTTTTCCATTTCATTTCCCCGGTATTGATATCATATCCTAATAGCGATAGATCTTCCTGGGAATCATGCTGAATAATGACTATATTTTCATGAATTACTAGTGAACTTGAGTAGCCGTATATGTTATCAAGTGTCCCGACATTCAGAGCCCATTTCCTGTTGCCCTCATGATCGAGACATATCAGGTTGCCGTTGGCAAATATCGCACATACAGAAGTGCTGTTCACAGCTGCCGTGGAGACGGCCAGTCCTGATTCAACATCCATCTCCGGAGCTTCGGCAGGTTCTCCTTCTATCCCGGAAGCTGATGTAGTCCATAGTATTGCGCCTGAATTCTTGTCGATACAATGTACAACTCCACCAGCCCCGTCGGCCGATGTTAAAAAGATCCTGTCACCCCAGATCACGGGAGAGCTTTTGCCATTTCCGGGTACCGGGAGCTTCCATTTTATATTCAGTCCTGTTTCTGCATCCCATTCAGTTGGATAGCCTTCACCTCCTGCAATACCACGGCTGTCCTGGCCTCTGAAGAAAGGATAATTTACAGGATCAGGACTAAATTCTTCTGTAAAAGCAGCATTTTTTCCCCTGTTGCCGGTTCTGTCTTTTCCTGAAGATCTTTCGGTTTTAGCTTTCCTGGCAGTACGGAGTTCCGGCAGATCACTTCTCAGGAGGAAAGAGGATAATATCGCACCGAGGGTGATTACCGAAGCAGATATCATCATCAGTTGCCTGCCACGTCTTTGTCTCATACCGGGATCAGGCTTGTCGCCCGGTACATCCGGCATAACCTTTTGATTTCCTGAGATAAGCCGTTGACAGATAATGAATATTACAGCTCCAGCAATGAGCAGGTATGATCCTGTTTCAATCTGCCTTCGTGTTGAATAATAGGCTTTCCGCGCCATCAGGTCCATTGCCCTTACCTGTTCAATCCTGTTTGCATTGTCGGGATCCTTATCATATTCTTCCTTCAATGAAGCAAACGCAGGATTATCAAGAGGATCGATGGTTTTCAGCTGTATAAGGCTGAATAACATCGTCAAAGCCACAATAAGGGTGAATATTCCAGCCACGTGGCTGACGCCCTTCAGGATATCTGTATCTTTATTTGTAAGCTTTATCATTTAACTTGTTTTTTCACTTCCACAGGACAATATTTAAAGCAGCGTCCGCAACTGTAACACTTTCCCTGGTGTGGTTTATATTCTGACCTCCTTTTACGTGTTGTCATCCCCAGAAGTCCTGCCCCCAGTGATATACCAAGGAAGATCCCCACCCAGGGAGAAGCTTTGCGAAATCTTCTGATTACCGTAAGTTCACTGACAAACAGCTCCTCCTCAGTCTCACCCGATTCCTTAAAGGCTGTGGCAGCAAGAGAAACAGCTTCTACACCAGTATTATTCTCTGCCCTGATCTCTTTGGCAAGTTTTACATCCCTGTGTAAACCCGCCAGGACCGGAGCAGTGTTATATAGAATAATCCCGCCGGCAGCAGCGAACAGGGGTATCAGCAGTAAATATGTATAAAACCTTCTCCGGGCTTTAACAGTATCTTCTTTTGGCTGGTCAGTATTTGATGGGAGGATGGCATCATAGGGACAGGCATCCTCTTCACATAGCCTGCAGTTGGTGCATTCGGCCGGAGTTATGGTAAGATGCTTTCCTGCAAACCTTGAAAAGATATTAAGCAATACGCCGTAAGGGCAAAGATATCTGCAGTATGGACGGTTTATAAAGATACCTGCTATTATGAGCAGGACTCCAAAGATTATCATTGTATGGGGTGCATCCAGTCGAAAGAAACCAACAAAGGGATCATATTTGCAAATAATGAACTGACTTTCCATGGCTGCAAGAAGGACTGCAAGTCCAAGGTATATAAATGGTATGGCAGCCATCACTGCTTCTACAGCCTTAGGGAGTTTCACGGGCTTGAATCCGGTAAGCTCCTGGACAGCACCAAGCGGACATACGCCCGCACAGAATACTCGACCATACAACAAGGCAAATACAAGCGGTATCAGGAAAAACAGCAATGCTGTAAGCGGAATGGTATAACTGCTGTTAAATAGCGCAAGGGAAACATTCTGAACAGAACCAACAGCACAAATACAGCCTTCACGGAAAAAACCGAAATAGGCCAGTGAGAAAACCGACATCCATATCAGTCCCTGTCTTGATCTCCTTTTAAGCGCAAGCCACGTGGTAAGCGATAAGGCAGCTATCAGTACAGCCACATCAATATATTCCCATACCTGGGGACGCTGCAAAGGCAACTGCTCCTCAGGGTAAACATAATCCGTTTCAAACTCGGGACGCGGGAATCTTTCAATGTCCTGGGCATAAAGAACCGTATGCCAGACAAGCATAATGAAGAGCAGGATATAAGGTATATTATTTTTCTTCATATTTTTTATCACTCTCATACTTCTGGTTACTCACCACTCACCTCTCACCTCTCACCACTCACCTCTCACC
>Ga0116164_10000829_pt1 | contig 24944 bp, 25 predicted proteins | sample AD_UKC109_MetaG_FD_89888 | JGI IMG/M metagenome (GOLD analysis project Ga0116164, IMG submission 89888) | Active sludge microbial communities of municipal wastewater-treating anaerobic digesters from Hong Kong - AD_UKC109_MetaG | ecosystem: Engineered > Bioreactor > Anaerobic > Digestate... | reverse complement strand
GTTGGTGACATGCTCCCCGAACACCCACAGCTCTGCGCACTTCGTCAGGAGTACGCAGCCCATGAGCAGACCAAGCGCTCGTTCTTCCGGGTTATTGTCATCCAGGAACTGGGGGAACAGCAGGTGCGGAGCCAAAGGGATGCAATTCTGCTCAACGGCAAACTTGCAGAAACGGTGCGTGTTACTGACATTCTCCTGGACGTCCCCTGCATACGGTGAGCAGATGAACACTACAGGCCTGTAGCCAGGCACGGTCTGTGATAAAGCGCTGAGGTTGGCCTCACGCTCCGCCCGTTCGACATTCGTCATCGCTTCATAGGCTGTGGGGTCGTGGTAGCCTTCATGGTTGTATCTGCTGCTGCTCATGCTGCTCTGCCCCTCTCAGAAGTCCGCTGTTTCCATTGCCCCACTTGGCACCGTAGAAAGCCATATCGTTGGTACGCTCCGCCCAGTCGAGATCGGCGAGCTCTTCCGCTGAAAGCAGGTCGGCGAATTTCACCGTATTCCACTCGGCATACGGGATTCCGATCGTGTTGTAAACCTGAATCGGCTTTCCGAGTTCTCTGGCATAGGTCAAAATCTCCGCCATACCTTCGGTCACCGTCTTGCCCCACTGCCATACCTCGTCGCACAGTTTCAAGAGCTCACGTCCAATGGCCATCCCGATGGCACGGTCTTCCGGCTCGCTGTAGCTAAGGCAATGCGGGATATAAACTTGCGGTGCAATGGGCACAAAGCCTCGATCGATCGCCATACCGCAGGCATACCACGCATTTCTTTCTGCTTCCTGGGTCGTATGCCGTTCATCCGGGCGATAGCGGGAGCAGATGAATACTTTTTTCATTCCAGGGACATCGTTGCTCATTTGAACCGGAGCTATACTATTGCCCTCCGCCAGGGTGTTGCTTACGTTCGGATTGGGATTACCATCATGATGGAATTGGTTCATGCGTTTTCGCTCCTATCGCTTTGATGGGGGGTTCCCCGGTTGAGTGTAGCCTTGTTACCCGAAATATACGTTTTCATCTGTGCGCCTCCTTACAGCGCAGACAAAAGCAGTCCATGCAGTAACAGGCGGCCTCGTCGAGATCAATCTGATCGTTATAAATCAGGTCATTGAGCTCGAGTTGCAGCTCCTCGCCGCAGTCCGGACAACGTGTGTAGACGGTGTTGTTTTGGACTTTAGTGAATAGTGTGATATCCGGGGATAGGGTTGCCTTGACGTAGAACATGGTCTTCCCTCCGTTTCTTTGAGGGTTAGTTTTCCCTCTACCCCCTTTGGAAAGATAGGTGCCGTTTTGAACGAAAAATTTGAAAAAACTTAAAAAATATCACAAATGTGGCCTGAGAGAAGCGCAATTTCGGTCATTTTGAGTGCGTGAACGCTGGTTATTCGAGAGGTTTTCTCTCGAGTGAATATTTATACAAGGCATGAATCAATATCAAATAAACACGAGAATCAGACTGCGAAAGACAGAAAAAGTGAATATTATACTACTCGATCCAACAGTAAGCGCTGGTAGGTGAATATAGAAGAGGTACAGAGAAAAAAAAGAGGCGTTGTTTGAAAACGCCCCTCTTGTGGATTAGTCTTTCTTGTAGAAGTCCGTGATGAACCCGTCGGCCCGAAGTTCCAACCCCGGCGCCCAGGGCGGCGTCCTGCCCATCTGCCTACAGATGGCTTCCAGCGACATTCGCGGATCGGCTTCAATTATGATCTCATCGTGCACATGCGCAACGATCTTGCAGCACCGCAGCGTTTGCATGGCGTAGCAGAGGATATCGCGGCTGATTCCCTGAATTATGTTCTCGACGCACTTGCCACCAAAGCTCTCTAACCGCTCCCATTTCTTCGTGCTACCGATGCCTTCATAGGTAACAGATTCCCCGCCAAATCGGTTCACGTCGATGCGCGGCTTCACATACGCCAATCGTCTGCCAGACGGCAGCGTGATGAACAGGAACCCACTCTCGTACGTGAACCGGATACCATGTGTTTGCGTGGGAATCCGCTGTACAACGCAGGTCATCACCGCCTTGTCAACATCCCACCACAGCTGCACGATGTTGGGATTGGACGCCCGCCAGGCATCCACCAGCGGCTTGAGCTCTTCCTCTGACAGGTCCATTTCCAGAGCGCCCATGGCCTTCAGTGCACCGACGGAGCCACCGTATCCGCAGTTGTGTACGAGCTTTCCCGATACGGTAAAACGGTGATGTGGGCCGGCATCCTGTATGTCATAAACGCGACTCCTGCCAGAACGACTTTTCACGGATTTGCTGGAAACCCTATGTTGCCCAAGTTGTATTGCTCGCCCACCATTTCCGGTTTGCGCAAGATGTGCGCGGCTGGAGGTGGCGACTCCAAAGTGTATAGGCTCCGGTTGCCCTCCGACCCATACGAGGTGGTCGGGCGTTGCAGTAAGCCCTTCATATTCGATAACCTCTCTTTCTCCTTTATAGATAACACCCCGATGAAAAACCCAGCCTTCACCATCCCATAGCATGTGTGCCGTGGTTACATTTTCGATTGGTACCAAGCCCACATGCGTCAACACCCTCTGACCTTCAGCGATACAGGCCAGTTCAGCGATTTTTCCTTTCTGCCGCAGATGACTGTTAACGCCGTGCTTTTCGACAGGCACATGGAACATCTGCGACGCAGTGGCGCAATAGATATCGTCTCCCCGCGAAAAGGCTGCTGTTTTCCACTCCTCTCCGGCAAGCCAGGCAATGACCCGGGCTTCAATGGCGGAGAAGTCAGCAACAATGAACTTTCCTCCTTCATAGGGTATAAACGCTGTCCGAATGAGCTCGGATAGGACATCTGGCACGGAGTCATAAAGCATACGCGCAGTATCGTAATCACCGGATCGAATAACACCTCGTGCTTCTTTCAGATCACTCATATAATTCCTGGGCAGGTTTTGTAACTGGATCAAACGGCCGGAAAACCGTCCGGTGCGATTGGCGCCGTAGAACATGAACATCCCGCGTGCACGGCCATCCGCGCAGACGCAATTTTCCATGGCCTGGTACTTCCGTACAGAAGATTTCGCCAGTTGCTTGCGTAATAGAAGTACATCAGCTAATGGCTGCGGCGCGTCCTCGAGCAGCTCCGCCACTTGTTTTTTCCCCAAAGAATCAGTTTCCAGCCCGTTATCCGCCAGCCAGTTTTTCATCTGCGCGACAGAATTGGGATTATTGAGCTCCGTCAGCTCCTGCATTTTATTAGAAAGCTCGTTATGAGATAGTTGATCCATAGTAATAGCGTTTTTCACCAACGTCATGTCCAGACGAATGCCACGGTCATTGATCTCCTGATCATGATGATATTCATCCCATACGAAGTCAGGCACCGGGAAACGAGATAGCTTCTCCTGAATAGCCATCTCCGCTTCAACGTCTCGTAGGTTGTAGGATTTGAACAGCGTCCACTTATCGGGGGCATCAGCGGGAAGGTTGCGCGTTCTACCTCCATTGACCTTCGTCGGTTTGCAGGGTTGACAGAAGTACTTGATCAGGTCTTTCCCGGCATCCAGTTTCTGTTTATCCAGCTTGAGTACTGCACCGACACCTGCCAGTGAGAGAGGGAGGCCCAGGTATGCCGCCCAGACCATGGAACAACGCCATTGTGATGGGTCGAGGTATTCGCCGGTGGGGAGCCCAAGATACCGGGACAGGCAGATACGTTCGAAATTCGCATTGAAGGCCCATTTTGTAACGGTTTCATCCGTCAAGGCAGAGAGAATGTCGTTGGGAATAGGCTCACCCTGAGCAAGATCGACAACATGCACGTCGCCATCATCCGCGCTGTAACCGAACAGCAGGATTTCAAAATCGGGGGCCTCAACATACCTGTAAATGCCTGTTTTCCGCAGATCGGCGGAAGAAAATGTCTCCAAATCGACAGATAAGGTTTTCAAGAATTCACCTCCATGAGAGATAGGGCGGCAGATTGCTCCGCCGCCCATGGCCTTAGTTACTTCAGGAAATCGGTATTGTCAGCCGTGGCGAAGTCGTCCTTTGCACTTGCATGGCCGCCCAACGGTTCACCGTCACGAATCTTCTGGAGATTGTTCAGCCCACAGGCGATACCACGGTTGCCGTTGGTATTGAACGCGTAGAACGAGATGCTGGCACGGCCGTATACCCCGCTGTATACCTCCGAGCGGGTCAGGATCGGCTGACAGTCAGCATCCACGATGTCCGGCGCTGTAGGGGTGTTCGCGTTGATGAAATACGCATTGGCATAAGCTGGATCTTCCGGGCGCAAGATGTCGCCATCCCGTAAGGGCGTTTTGAGTGCGGCCAGCGGCGGTACGGTTTTACCCGTGCCTTTGAGTTTGCTCTCGCCCTCGAGATAGGCTGCTTCAATGGCATTCTTGATTTTTTTCACGGTGTCGGTATCGCTTTTGGGGATGATCAAGGCAACGGAGTACTTCGCGGTGTTGCCGTTGATGGACTTCGGTTCCCAGACATTGGCATAGCTCCAGCGGGTATCGTTACCGGTGATGACCTTCATGGGATTGGATTGATTTGACATAGGGTTTCCTCCCTTTCATTCTTCAGCGAAGTCAGCCTTCGCAGGTTTGATTTCCGAACGTTTGTCAGACAGGGGTACCAGTTTTGGATTACCGGGTGGTTTATTGACCAGCTTGCCCAGAATGGTCTGGAAGCTCTTTTTGCCCATGAGCTTTTCCATTTCAGTAATGGGCAGTAAGGTTTGCCGGTGGATGTTGTGATATCCTGCGGCGTTGGCGGCTGTAATCACGGCGTTTTCGTCGGCATATTCACGATTGGATTTGCCGTTGACAAGTTTCCAGCCGTTCCACTGCTTGCCATCGTTTATGGCGGCGTTCAGCGCGTACTTCTGGATTGCCTCAGCCCATTTGATGAGGGCGTCAAGCTTGCCCAGGATTTCTTCGATCTCTGTGTCTGCCAGCAGCGGCGGTTTGGCAAATTCATACTGCGCTAGTTTGAGCATTTCTTCCGCCCGGGCACGGCAGGTGACCAAAGCCCCGCAGAAGGTGCACCAGGGACCGGGGGTATATTCGCCCTTCCCCTCAAAAGCCAGGATGGCTTTCGGCCGGAGCGTGTTTTCTGCCCAGGCTTTGAGCTCACTGACCGGGATCATCCACGTGCTGATGTTTTCACGCCGGGGTTGATAGACGATCATGGCGACCTCTTCGATGTCGTACAGGCTGTCGTACATGTGGAGCGCGCCCAGGGCGTATAGCATCATCTGCGGATTGTTTTCCGCTTCCACGAACACGCCTACGCCGTATTTGAAGTCGATGATGTGCAGCGTTTGATCGGAGACAATGACGCAGTCACCGGTACCGAAGCCCTCCGGAACATAACAGCTGAAATCCAGCCGCTGTTCGATATTGATGATGGGATCGGCGCAGGTTTTCTGGGCTTCCGTGATGGTTTCCAGGACGAACTGCACGTAGCCGTCGGTGTGGAAGTCCATCTCCTCGCTGTCGTACGTCGAGCTCGGCTTTTCCGATGGAATCTTCAAAGCACACCGGAGCTTATGCTCACACAGCGCATGTGCGGCGATACCTTCTTTGGCAGCCTCGGTTTCCCGATCCTCGAATTTCTGCGTCAGCCTGGCCGATGGAGTGCAGTGCAGCCAACGATGCGAGGATGATGCTGACAGGACCGCGTGCTGGCGTGGCGGCATTACAATGCCTCCGCTTCTGCCAGCAGAGCTGCATACTCTGCGGGATCCACCTGGCTGAGCTTCTCCGCGCCACGTTTGTGGATAAGTGCCTGTACCTTGGCAGTATGGCCTTGCGTAGATTTGTCACCCAGCACGGCGCGGACTTCTTCAAGGGTCAGCGGCTGCGTGGATGGTACCGCTTCAGGAACAGGAGTGGCTTCCACATCGCACTCGTCATCATGAATCAGCGCACGCAGTGTTTCAGAAGCCCCGATAAGGCTTTCGCCGCATTGCCGCAACTGGGCAGCAGCGGCATCCCATTTGGTTGTCTTGCGCATTTTGGTTATCTCCTTCCATCCGTTTTGCCAGGTTGATTGCCAGTCGACGGGATACCACCGAGATTTCCATCAGGATATTGATGGCCTCAGCGTTCCCTCCGTGGTGATGTTTACGAGTCGCTTCCATTTCGTTTCCCTCCTATCCGAGGATGAATGTTTTTCCTCTACCCCCTTTGGAAAGATAGGTGCCGTTTTGAACGAAAAATCTGAAATTTCTTGAAAAAAAGTTTTTTTCGCCTGCTTATGGTGAGCAAAACCGACGTTCAGCGCAGAAAATCTTCGAGTTCGCGACGGCGCTTACGAATGAACTCGTCCATTTTTTGGATCCTGTAATGAATGGTCGATTGGGAACAGTTCCCCAACTCTTCGGCGATCTCGCGCTCCGAATACTGCAAAGCCCGCAACCTAAAAACACGGGCGCCATCCGGAACGACAGTATCCAGCCGCTGGTATAATTTCTCGAGACGAATCCTGTCAGCAATGATTTCATCCATGGCAGGGGATGTGCTGTCAAGCTCGGCGGTTTCCAATTCGCCGGCGTGACCCAATACTTTTGATAAAGGCAGCATCTGAAACCCGTCCTGCCACCAAGGACAATCTTTACATTCACCGTCGCAGAAGTGATAGTCCGCATGCGAGCATTTCCCGTCACGGCGGGCATAATGACGCTGGTTGGCGACCCAGCGGTTATGCCAGATATAAACCTCTTTCGAAACGGGGATAAGGTCATCGTTGAGTTTGATGAAGTATTGTTTTTCATTCTTATGGGCTGCCATAGGGTTGGCTCCTTTCTAATCCAGGAGCCAAGCCGAACCATCAAAAAAAGCCGAGTGTCACGAAAAACAAATAGCCGAATGATCAGGAATTTGCATTCCGTAATCATCCGGCTATTCGGTAACTCGCACTCGGCTCCATTGCTCGGTATGACAGAGGACTTACGTTTAAACGGCTGGCGACTTGCTAAAAAGCTGCTGCCTGCCTCCCCGGGTCTATATCATGAGGATTCCCCCCTTCGCCATTGTTGTTGTGTTACTCTCTTCAGCCAGGATTTCTGATTGTTCGTTACAGGTTATGGTGACAAACTTACCGCACTGTGGGCATTTGACGGAAACCGTTACTCTTTCTTTCGGCAGCTTCGAAATATCACAAGCCCTTCGCCCACAGTTTGGGCACTTCATTTTCTTCATAGGCAGTTCCTTTCGATTTCGATAACACCGTTCTGCCGGGTTCCCTTTTTACAGTTCTATAAACCAATACAGATCATCGTGAAATAAGTACACTCGCTTATCTCCAATTCTGCAGGTATAGCGTATGCCTTGCCCTCCTGCCTTTAGACTTGGGGCTTCCCGGATATCCAGCACCGCGTCTATGCGGCACCTGACAGGATCGCCGCGGGCATCCGTGAACTTGAAGATCCGCGGCAATACGGTTCCGTCCGGCAGGTGGTCTGCCCGGACACTGACATATTGCTTGTACTGATTCTCCCGTTTGGCTGTCATGACCATCATCTCCTATAAACTTACTCATCCGGCGAAAAATGGCACGGGATGAATATTGTGGTCTTCCTTGGGATTGATATCGGCAAAGCGCTGATGCGTCAGCACAATGCCGCGCTGCAGAATCTGATGCCCGTACCGATGGCGCAGGCTGTCGATGGACCGCTCCATTCGTTCGCGCTGCAGCCTGCTCAGTTCATCTCCCAGCAGATCCAGTTGCACGGGCTCGGTATCCGGAGTGAGCATCGAGCAACTGATGCCGACGCTGCGATAGGGGAGATGCCGAGCAAACCGCTCTGTGAAAAGCTCCATCGCCGTTTCCGCGATTTCATCGGTCAGATTCGTATTATGCTGCAGGGAACGCTGGCATCCGCCGGTGATCAGCTTCGTGGTCCTGGTGCTGATGCTGATGCACCGCGACCGGAAACCGTTCTCGCGCAGCCGGGCGGCGACGCTCTCTGCCAACAGATAATATACGCACTTCGCGTCATCCAGCGTTTCGATATCATAGGGCAGGGTGGTGCTGTTGCCTACTGATTTGATCGCCATACGGGTATCGATGTGCATAACCGGGGATTGATCCAGCCCATTGGCAAAAGCCTGCAGTATCAGGCCGTTTTTTCCGAGCTTATACGAGATGGTATCCGTATCCGCCTGCGCCAGTGCGCCAATTGTCAGCACGTTGATATCTTGGAGCTTCCGCCTGGTTGCTGGGCCGACATACAGCAGATCTTCTACCGGCAACCCCGAGGTCTTTTCCCGGTAATCATCCTTTCGGATGACGGTGACAGCATCCGGTTTTTTCATGTCGCTGCCCAGTTTGGCAAAGATCTTGTTATAGCTCACGCCGACCGATACCGTGATCCCCAGTTCGCCCTTAATGCGCTCGCGTATTTCATGTGCCAGTCGTTCGCCATCTGTTATAGTGATACCGCGATTGGTCAGGTCAATCCAGGCTTCATCCAATCCAAAGTTCTCAACGCGGTCGGAGTATTCTTCAAACATCCGGCGCATGCGCTTGCTGAAACGAATATACAGTCCAAAATCCGGGGGAACACAGATGAGACCGGGGCATTTTTGCTTTGCCTGCCAGATCGCTTCGCCGGTCTTGATACCATACTTCTTTGCAATCTGGTTCTTGGTCAGAATAATCCCGTGGCGGGCCTCCACATCACCGCCAACAGCGACTGGTTTGTTCCGGATATCAGGATTATACAGGCATTCCACGGAGGCGTAATAGCTGTTGGCGTCCACGTGCAGGATGACCCGTTCCATGTTTTCACCTCCAAAATAGAACATATGTTCGCTTTAGAGTATGTGACTGGAGTGAGGTTTTGTCAAGGCACTAAATATGGGGCGCAGGTAGACCCGGGCGCGGATATATTGAAAGACTTCTGCAAGCCCAATACTGGGCAGTGCAACTTATGCATATAAAATAAGGACTTCTGGATGCCTGACGGATTTTCGGAAACCACAAACAAGAACACAGCGATTCAAAATATTTTCTGAATCGCTGCTTTTTTTCTGTTTTTTTTCGTTCAAAACGGCACCTATCTTTCCAAAGGGGGTGAGGAATAAAGCGTTCCTCGGAATGGGAGGGATGGTTATGACGAACAAGCAGAAAGCAACCATCGATCGTTTGGTTCAGCAGGGAGAGAGCATTACCGCCATTGCAGAAACGATGGGATTATCCAAAAGTGCTGTGAAGTCCTACCTGTACAGGAGCACAGAGAAGGAGGGCAGAGCCTTTTGTGCGCAGTGCGGGAAGGCGATGGATACCTATAAACGTCCAACGCGGCGTTTCTGCTCAGATGCTTGCCGTACGCGTTGGTGGAATCATCACCAGCAGAAAACGCTGGCGTTTACCGGGATTTGTGCCTACTGCCATCATGAATTCCGGATGCGCCGAAATGGTGAAAAGAAGTACTGCTCCCATGCTTGCTATATCGCAGACCGCTTCCAGTCAGGTGAACATCGTGACTGAATTTGAGCGGATCCTTGCCTACCAATCCGCAATGGCGCAGGCGCGAACTATGATGAAACGCGGTCTCATATCAGAAGCGGGACTACTCAAGATTGAGGAGTCGATGGCTGAGAAATATGGTCTGGCATATGGCGATATTCATCGGGACATGGACTTGATAACACTCGCCAGCGGAGGTAACATGCCATACTACGAAGGGGGTGTCTGAATGCCGATCACCGTCAAACAAGTGCAGCAAAAGCCTGTTCTGATCAAGCCCAAACGCGTTGCCGCCTACGCCAGGGTATCCTCCGGCAAAGATGCAATGCTGCATTCGCTCTCAGCGCAGGTCAGCGCTTACAGTCAGATGATCCAGCAGCACCCGGGATGGCAGTACATGGGTGTATATGCCGACGAGGCTGTTACGGGCACCAAGGATGACAGAGTCGATTTCCAAAGACTCCTTGCAGACTGCCGTGCAGGGCGTATCGATCTGGTGATTACGAAATCGATCTCTCGGTTCGCCCGGAATACGGTGACGCTGCTGGAAGTTGTCCGGGAACTGAAAACGTTGGACGTGGATGTTTTCTTTGAGGAAGAGAATCTGCACAGCCTGTCCGGGGAAGGGGAATTGATGCTCACGATCCTGGCGTCTTACGCACAGGCGGAAAGTCTCTCCTCCAGCGAAAATCAGAAATGGCGGATTCGGACTAGCTTTGCCAGAGGCGAGCTCATGAACTGGCGATTCATGTTCGGATATACAATCACAAAGGATACGATTGAAATCAATAAGCCCAAAGCCGCCATTGTTCGGGAGATCATGCAACGGATCCTTTCCGGTGAATCACTGACCGCCATAAGCCAGGATTTGAATAAAAGAGGGATCCAACCGCGGCTAGGGGGCAGATGGAACTCCATATCGATCAGAGCGCTGGTTTCCAACGAGAAGCTGACTGGGAACGCTCTGCTGCAGAAACGGTTTGTCAATAATCATTTGGAGAAGAAAATCATCTGCAATACGGGCGAATTACCAAAGTATCATGTCAGAAATTCTCATCCCGCCATTGTGGACGAGGATACCTTTCAGCAGGTACAGACCGTTCTGGTGGAATTGGAGAATAGGGCCAAAGGTTGGGCCAAGCCGAGACAAACAGTCTTTTCAGGAAAAATCATCTGCGGGAAATGCGGGAATACGTTCAAGCGGGTGACCGTCAAAGGCGTTCCTGGATGGAACTGCCGTACGTATCAGGAGCGAGGAACTTCATATTGCAGAGCCAGGAAGATCCCAGAAGATATTCTTAAGGACGTTTCTGTAGAAGTATTGGGTACAGATATTTGGGATGATGATGAATTTGATTCCCAGATCGACCATATCGAGGTACCGGCTGACAACCATCTTGTGTTCGTTTTTCGTGACGGGCATCAAACAGAGCGTATCTGGGCACATCGTTCCCGGCGAGAAAGCTGGACAGAGGAAATGAAACAAAAAGCCAGAGAACAGACGAATATCCGATTGAGGAGGAACGCATGCCAACCGTAACGACGATTCCGGCAACCAAGAACAGGTTTACATCCCTATCTGCCCACTCGATGAAAAAACGTCGTGTAGCAGGCTATGCCCGGGTATCCACAGACAGCGATGAACAGTTGACCAGTTATGAAGCCCAAGTGAAGCATTACGAAAATTACATCAGGAGTCACGCGGAATGGACCTATGTCAATGTCTATACGGACGAGGGGATCTCCGGACTGGCTACCAAGCATCGTGATGGCTTCAATGCCATGATACGGGATGCGCTGGCCGGGAAAATTGATCTGATTGTCACGAAGTCCGTCAGTCGGTTTGCGCGGAATACGGTCGACAGCCTGTCTACGATCCGGAAGTTGAAAGAAGCCGGCTGTGAGTGTTATTTTGAGAAAGAGAACATCTACACCTTCGATGGAAAGGGCGAGCTGTTGCTGACGATCATGTCATCCCTGGCACAGGAGGAGAGCCGGTCGATCTCCGAAAACGTGACCTGGGGCCAGCGAAAGCGATTTGCAGAGGGGAAGGTCACGGTAGCGTATTCGAGCTTCCTGGGGTATGAAAAAGGTGAAAACGGTTCATTGCGGATCGTACCGGAGCAGGCAACCATTGTACGCGTCATTTACAAGCTTTTCCTTGAGGGAAAAACCACGCAGGGCATTGCGAACTATCTGATGGAGCGGAATATTCATAGCCCAACCGGGAAGCAGAAATGGCAGGCATCCACAGTGGGGAGTATCCTGCGCAATGAAAAGTACAAGGGGGACGCGATCTTACAAAAGACCTATTGCGTGGATTTTCTCACGAAAAAGATGAAAAAGAATGAAGGGGAGGTGCCCCAGTACATTGTTGAAGGCGCGCATGAAGCCATTATCCGCCCGGAGCAGTTTGAGGCCGTCCAGCAGGAGATCGCACGGCGTAAGGAGCTGGGCAGAGGTTATAGCGATACGGCATTTCATTCCAAGCTGATCTGCGGCGACTGCGGCAGCTATTATGGCAGGAAGGTCTGGCACTCCACGGACGATTACCGCAGCGTGATTTACCAGTGCAACAGCAAGTTCAAAAACAAGGTACGCTGTAAAACACCAAAACTCACGGAGGAAGAGATCAAGGAGAAATTCCTGGTTGCTTACAATCAGCTGATCGGTAAGCGCGATCGGGTCATTGCTGATTGCAAGGAAATGATGAAGATGCTTTGTGATACATCTGAGCTAGATGCTGGAATACAGCATATGCAACATGAGATGCAAGCTGCTGCCGGGTTAATGCAGGAACACATCAAAAAGAACGCATCCGTTGCGCAGTCACAGGATGCGTATGCTTTGGAAACCGATAGGATCGAAAAACTTTATAATGAGGCTCTGGAACGATATGAGTCGCTGGAAACGGAGAAAGAAAAAAGAATGCGCCGGGGGAAAGAATTGAAGAAGTTTATCTCGGAACTGGCTAAGCAACCACAGGTTTTAGACGAGTGGCGGGATGAGCGGTTATGGGTTACGCTGCTTGATACGGCCACGGTGTATCATGATGGGCGAATTGTTTTTCGATTTAAAAATACTATGGATATCGAAGTATAAGAGTGCAAGAGTGCACAGTGCAATCAGAGGAAAACTTACACTCTTGGCTCATCAAGAGTTTGTGCTAGCTTATGTTAGGGAGGCTTATATGTTGGATAAATAGAATAAATGAAGAATATGAAACATAACGAAACGTAAAATTTCATCTAGTGCAAATATCGGTAGAGTACAATAAAGTTCGCATCTTTGCCCTTGATGAAAAGAATGGGCAAGCCACTGGGACTCCGATACAATGGATGTTGCTACGACATTCATTAGGAGGGAGACCCCAATGGCTCAACACAAGGATACCACGAATATCGAGGGAATGCTATTCCAATTCATGGGTACCGAGGATCCGATGTTCAGCATGCTGGAATGGCTGTGCCAGCAAATCATGGAGGTGGAAGTTTCCAGCAAGATAGGTGCAGAAAAGCACGAACAAAGCCAAGAGCGCAGCAGCCATCGCTGCGGCTTTCGGCCACGGCGTTTGGATACCCGCCTGGGAACCATGTATCTCATGGTTCCCAAGGTCAGGAAGGGAGGCTACATCCCATTCTTCGTGACAGAACGCAAGCGTAGTGAAGTCGCATTAATCCAGGTGGTTTAGGAAGCTTTTGTACAAGGAGTATCCACTCGTAAAATGGAGAAGCTGGCCAAGAGCCTGGGAATTGAGAGCATATCCCGCAGCCAGGTCAGCGAGATGACAAAAGGGTTGAATGAGCAGACCGAGGAATTCCGGAACCGTCCTCTCACATCCAACAGTTACCCGGTATTATGGGTGGATGCCCTCTACGAGAAAGTGCGGTATGGCGGACGGGTCGTCAGTATGGCCATCCTTATGGTCTGCGGCGTAAACGACGAGGGCAAGCAGGAAGTGCTGGCGATTGAGCCCATGCTGGAAGAATCCCGGGAAAGCTACAAGTTGCTCTTTGAGAAACTGAAAGATCGTGGTCTGACCAAGCCATCCCTGATTGTCTCAGACGCTCACAAAGGCCTTGTGGCAGCCATTGGCAAGTGTTTCCCTGGGTCCAGCTGGCAACGGTGCAAGGTGCATCTGATGCGGAATATCCTGGTACATGTACCGCATAGGGAGAAAGAGCGCTTCGCCAGCCTGCTTAACAAACGCAAAAACAGATAGGTAAACGAATGACGGAGTGTCTTATCGGGCAATTTACTCCTTAACAAGGGAATTTAGTTGAATCGATGCATCGTAATGGACTGTTCCGTTCCGGCTCTGTACGCAATAATGCCGTCGTATGTTCATAGTTCCTGCAGACCTTTTTATACAATAAAGTCTTATCAGTGCATATTATCATCTTCTTTGAAAACTAGGTGGCTTCTAACAACTTGTGACGGACAACCACCCGCACCCTGATGGTGGGTGGAACCAACCGCACCAGTACCTACGCGTATACAGCAGGCAGGCACAGCGCGGGCACACCACGGCGCTGATCAGCTGTATCGGTCGCTTGATCGCCATCACTGATTCTATTATTGCGGCATAGCCGGGCGACGGAACCTTTACGCTCGGGCCGCAGAAAATCATCATCAAAAACGGCAACACCCGTCTGGCGGACGGAAGCGCGCGTAGGCAGCATGCTCGCCATGCAAAAACGCTACAAAGCTTCATGGCGTTCACGTGGCTGTTACTGGAGCAAGCCATCCTGCCGCAGACACACAATCCGGCGTAAATACCAAGAATTGCACAACAAAAAGGCAGCTTTGGCATCGGGATGGACGCGGAGATTGTGGTACCGGGCCCCGATATGGCCGTACAATATACGATTGTTGGGGAGCAGACAGCATTTTCGCGTTAAAGCGGTTCGATGGCAAAATGGAAACCACATTCCCGCCAGCAGCACAAGGATTTCCCGTACGACGTCCGTGTGCGCCCGCACACGTTACTCCCCGTTGGGATCAATCCCTGTCGCCGTTTGGCAAATTACAGGTGCACATGGACCGCCAACTGTCAATCAGACGATATTCCAACAGGCCGTCTTTTCGTATTCCGGAACTTCTGAAAGACCGGCCGCCTAGGGACACCGCCTGAGCCCGTACCGGACTCTTCATCCGCCGAAGGGCTTCCCAGGTTCGGGAGCGCCGCGCGGGTTCTTTTGTTCTTTGATGCGCATGACGCTTTCTCCCCGGCCGGTTCCAAAGCGGAGCCATGCCTGCTGTTCATCGTTCCGGCAAGGCGCCCGCAGGAATTATCACCGATTTTTTTCGCTTGGGGGTTGACAACCTTACATGCGCGTGATATTGTTGTCATGTCATCATGTTGTTATAACAATTATAGGAGGTTTCCCGTGGCCAGCACGCACAGCGCAGTCACATCCGCGCCGCCGAATACAAGGCGCAAATCCAAGCTCAAGCGAAACGAGGCTTTGACCGGCTGGGCGTTTGTCCTGCCGGAGCTGCTCGGTTTTTCGATTTTCACCTTCTTTTCCATCGGCTATTCGTTTTATATCTCCCTGACCAAGTACGAGCTGCTGACTCCGCCGGCATTCATCGGCCTGCGGAATTATGCGCGCCTGCTGCAGGACCCGCGCTTCCTTAAATTCCTGGGTAACACCGTGTATTACGTAATCTGGCTTGTGCCCATTGTTTTGGTTTTCTCCATGGCGCTTGCCATCGGCATCAACGTGAAAACGAAATTCCTGACCGGGTTGTACCGCACCGCGCTGTTCCTCCCGTGCATCACGTCCACCATTGCGATCAGCTTGGTATGGATCTGGATTCTCAACCCGGACGTTGGGCTGATCAACACGGTTCTCCGAGGCATCGGCATCCATAACCCTCCGCGGTGGCTGGAATCCACAACGTGGGCCAAGCCGGCGCTGATCGTCATGCGCGTCTGGCAGATGTCCGGGTACTATATGATCATCTTTCTGGCCGGCTTGCAGGTCATCCCCGAAAGCCTGTATGAAGCAGCCGAGGTGGACGGCGCGTCGCGGTGGCAAAAGACCATTCACATCACCGTTCCCATGCTGGCGAACATCACATTCGTCGTCAGCATCATGCTGGTCATCGAGGCCTTCAACATCTTCGAGGCCGTGTTCGTGATGACCGAGGGCGGGCCGCTCGGGTCCACAAACACGCTGATGTATTACATATATCAGCTTGGATTCCAGAACTACAATATGGGATATGCCAGCGCCGTGGCATGGGTGCTGTTTATCATCCTCCTGGCCGTAACGCTGATTCAATATGCTTTCCGCAGAGAACAAAAAGCATAGGACGGAGTGGAGAGAATGAGCATGAGCAGCATACGGAATACCGGCGGCGTACGCGAAGCAAAACCAGTTTTCAGGCTTGGGCATTTTTCCAGCAGAAGAATCCTTCGCGTGTTTTATCATCTCTTCATGCTGGCGCTGGCGTTCACCATGATTTACCCGTTTTTATGGGCGGTAACCAGCTCCTTCAAAACGTCGGGGCAGATGTTCACCGGCAACCCGCTGACGCTGATCCCCAATCCTTCCACCCTGGTCAACTATGAACGGACGCTGGAGCTGCTCCCGTTTATCAGCTTCATGCGCAATTCGATCATTTTATCCATCTCGATCCCCGCCCTGATGATCCTTTTTTCCTCCTTGTGCGCCTATGCGCTGGCCCGCCTGGAATTCCGGGGGCGCAACGTGATTTTCATTCTGTTCGTCGCCACCATGATGGTTCCCAGCCATGTGACGCTCATCCCGAACTACACCATCGTCAGCCGGCTCGGCTGGATCGACAGTTATATCTGCCTGTTCGTCAACATGATCTTTACCAGCGCCAACGCGTTCAACATTTTCTTCTTCCGGCAGTATTTCATGTCGATCCCCAAAGACCTGGAAAACGCGGCCATCATCGATGGATGCAGCCATGCGGGGATCTATTTCCGCATCGTCCTTCCCAATTCCAAGCCCGCGATCGCAACGGTTGCGATCCTTTCCTTCCGCACCGTATGGAATTCTTTCCTCTGGCCAATGCTGGTGATCAACTCCTTTGACAAGATGACCGTCACGGTCGGCCTGCAATACTACCGCAGCGCCGTGGACAACTCCACGCAGGTGCTCGCGGGCGTCACGCTCGCCATTATCCCCGTGATCATCGTATTCCTGATCTTCCAACGGCAATTCATCAATTCCACCGTCAACAGCGGCTTTGGCGGAACCTGATCCGGCTTGGTCAAGGCACAGCAATGCCTTCCAAAATATTCCCAACCATTCATAAGGAGGAAAAACCATGAAACGTACCCTGTCTTTACTGATGATCCTCGTGATGGTCCTCTTTGCCGCCGCAGCCCCGGCCATGGCCGAAGAGCGAACCAAGGTTCAGGTCATGTCGTGGTGGGACATCACAAACTCCGCTCCGCTCCAGGAATTAGAACGCGCCTTTGAAGCGGCAAATCCCGACATCGATCTCGAATTCCCCCGGATCGCCTCGGGCTATGCGAACAAGATCTCCACGATCGTCGCCAGCGGCGGAGACTCCGTACCCGATGTGATGATGCTTGCGATGGACCTGGTGCCCAAATTCGCGGACGCCGGAGCCATTCAGGCGCTGGACGGCTATATGACCGACGCGTATAAGGACAGCCTGTATCCGCTCGCGCTGAACGCGCTGACTGTGAACGGCTCCGTTTATGCCGCCGCGCGCGACGTAAGCCCCATGGTGATGTATCTCAACACCGCGCTGTTTGCGCAGGCCGGCATCGAAATCCCTTCGGAGGATTGGACGATCGACGAATTCATCGACATCGCGCAGAAGCTCACCCAGTACGATGCAACCGGTATGGCTACGCAATGGGGCTACTACTTCCCCAAGTACGCCGACACGATTTACGACTGGATCATCGCCTTCGGCGGCCGTTTGATTTCCGAGGACGGAACCGCCAGCATGATCGGCAGCGCCGAAACCAAGCAGGGCCTGCAGTTCATGCACGACCTGATCTATCAGTACGGCGTAACGCCTACCGAAGCGCAGCACAGCCAGTACGGCACGGGCAACTTCGCGGCCTTCCTTGCGAATAAAGTCGGAATGCAGATCGCGGCGCTGTCGTTCTCTTCCAGCCTGAACGCGCAAACCCCGCCCATTGATTACGTCGTGCTGCCGCTTCCGACCGTGAACGGAAAGCAGTTTACGCACGCCTTCGTGAATACCTGGACGATTCCCGCCGGTGCAAAGAACCCAGAGCTTTCCTGGCGCGTGATCGAGTTCCTTTCCGGCACAGCGGGCCAGCAGATCGCCCTCGACTACGGCATGGGCATGCCCGCAAGCAAGGATGTCGATACGACGGCTTTCGTATCCAAGCGCGCGGATAACCAGGTGTTCGTCGACGTGCTTTCCTATGCGGCGCCGTTCGAAACGAACAAGTACGGCGCGGAATTCAACACCGAAATGATGGCGCAGCTGGAAGCTCTCTGGCTTGATCAGGCGACCGTCGACGAAGTGGCGGAATCTGCCGACGCTGCCTGCAACTTCATCCTCGCGGGCGACAAATAAGGCTTCCATTCGCAGGCGGGGAAGCGCGGCTTCCCCGCCCGCGGCATGGATGAGGATATTATGATCTATTTGAGCATGCTGATGGCATTGCAGAATGAACACTTTTTCTGGCAGGCAATGGACGCATGCGGGCCCTCGCTGGGCGCCGAGATCTTTGCCTTTGCCTACGACGAAACCGATATCCGGAAGACGCGCTCCGCACTGCGCCGGCTGAAGGACCATCCCCTTACCTTCCACGGGCCGATGCGCGGCACGGAACTGACGAGCGCCGCGGGAACCCGGGCGCTGGCCGATACGCTGGACGCCTTCAGGCGCGCGCTGGCGCTTGCGCAGGAAGCGGGAGCGGGCACAATGGTTGTGCATACGCATGAACGCCATATCCAGCCGCACGAAAAGAGCGCGCTCATGCGGCAATGCGAGGAGAATATCCTCGCGCTTGCGCAGATTGCGCAGCCCTGCGGCGTCACCCTTTGCATCGAAAACGTATCTCTCCCCCACAAAGGCGCCGCGCTGTTTGACGAGGCCGAGTATATCGCGCTGATCCGCAGGCTCGCGCCCTGCAGAGCGTTGATCGACGTCGGGCACGCCTGCCTGACCGGATGGTCCCTCAGCACGCTCCTTCATCAACTCGGCGGCAGGATTTCCGGCTATCACCTGCACAACAACGACGGGCAAAACGATCTGCATGCATGGATCAATTGTGGTACAATGAACATGAATAGCGTTCTGTCAGAAATATACAAATATGATGACAATCCTGCTCTCGTGCTGGAATACGACAACGCGCGGGGTCATGGCCTGGACGAGCTGTTAACGGACATCGGACAGATCCGAAGATCACAGCCGAAAGGAGAATCGACATCCCGATGAAAGGCGCAACACGCTACCATCAAATCGCTGAATATTACCGCAGCCAAATCGAAAGCCAGGCAATGACGGCGGGGAAAAAAATGCCGACCGAAGAGCAGATCTGCGATCTGTTTCAGGTCAGCCGCATTACGGCCAGGCAGGCGATGAGCGAGCTCGTGCAATCCGGACATATCGAACGCATCCAGGGAAAAGGCTCCTTTGTCAGAGCCATAAAAATGGATATGCAGCTCAATCATTTACAGGGTTTTACCGAGGAAATGCGCGCCAAGGGGATGTCCGCGTTCAGCCACGTTCTGTCTGTTGCGGTCGAGCCCGTCGATGACGTCATCGCCAAGCATCTGGATCTGAGCGAAGGCGCGCAGGTAATCTCCATCAAGCGCGTCCGTTACGCCAACGGGGAGCCCATGGCCGTGGAATATGTCTATTTGCCGTTCCACATCTGCCCAGACCTTGTCAACCGCGAGCACAGCGGTTCCCTGTACAGTTTGCTGGAGGAATACGGAATCACGGTCGCAAAAGCGAAACAGGATATTACGGCCGGGTTCTCGCCGCGGGCCGTTTGCGATTTACTGGAAATCAAACCGGCTGTGCCGACGCTGCTCATCGAACGCACGACCTATCTGGAAAACGGATCCCCGCTGGAATATGTCCGCTCCATGTACCGGAGCGACCGCTACAGCTTCCACGTCGAGATGTCCCGATAGCCGGAAAGCAGGGGCGGTACAGTGAACGAAGATCAACTATTTCTCTGTATTGACGGCGGCGGCACAAAAACCGAGGCGGTGCTGGCCGATACCGGCGGCCGTGTGCTTGGCTATAGCCTGTCCGGCGGCTCCAACGCCCTGAGCGTCGGAAACAAAGAAGCTGTCCGCGCCGTGATGGACGCTGTCCGCGGCGCGCTCGGGAGCACGGAATTGGAGCGGATTTCCGCGGCGTATCTCTTTATCCCCGGTTTTTCACAATGTCTGCCGCTTTCGCTGCCCTTTCCGGTCAAACTTCTGGACGACGCGGTCAACGCCTACTACGGCGCCATGGTCGTTCCCGGAGGCATCGTATTGCTGGCGGGAACCGGCTCGTTCGCCGTCAGCTGTAAAGCAGACGGCACGGTGCAAACCATCGGCGGCTGGGGCCCGGCGCTGGGCGACGAAGGCTCCGGATACGATATCGGCCGGCTTGCCATCCGCAACGCGCTGGGCCGTTTTGACCGCAATGAAACGATGACCCTTCTGGATCGCGCCGTTACCGGGCATTTCGGGCTCGCGGAACCGTCCAAACTCATCGGCGCGGTTTACCGCCGCGGCTGCGACCGCGAATATATCGCCAAGCTCTGCATGGTGGTTGCCGCGCATGCCCGCGCGGGCGAAGCGGACGCCCTTGACATTCTTTATCAGGCTGCGGCGGCCTTATCCAAACTGGCGGTTACGCTTCAAACCCGTCTGGGGATGGCCGTCGCGGACGTCGCGCTTACGGGCGGCGTTGCCGAGATCGGCGAACCCCTGACCGCGCCGCTGCGGCAGATGCTGAGCCGATCGGAGTTGACCCTGCGGCCCGCGTTTTCCACGCCTTCGGTCGGCGGCATCCTGTTCGCCTGTCGGGATCTGGCCGGCATCCCTGCGGACCGGCGGCTTGCAGCCGCATATCAAAACGCTTACAACGAACGAAAGACAATGAGGGCATAGCCTATGTTGATGGATGAATACCACGAGAATCTTTTGGCGACGCTAGAAACAATCAAACGAACGCAGCGGGCCGGCATCATCGAGGCCGCGAAACTGGTCGCGGACAGCCTGGAGCACGACGGCATGTGGCACGTGCTGGATACGGGACATATGCTGATGCACGAGGGCGTAGGGCGGACCGGCGGCATGATGGCGCTGCGCCCCATCATGGTCACCTGCGAGGTGAACAACCCCACGCGCCCGCGCGAAATCACGGGAAAGCAGACCCAGTATTATACGCAGGTCCCCGGATTTGCGGAATTCGTGCTCAACCGCGCCAATCTCAGGCAGGGCGACGTGCTCATCCTCGGGTCCGTTTCCGGCTACGAGGTGTTCCCCGTGGATCTGGCGCTGATCGCCCGGAATATGGGCGTGAAAACGATCGCCATCACATGCGTCGCCTATTCGAAATCGCTGACGCCCAAGCATCCCTCCGGCAAGAAGCTCTACGAAGTCTGCGACGTGGTGCTGGACGACTGTGCGGACGTCTGCGATACGCTTGTGGATGTCCCGGCCCTCGGTATCGGTATTTGCCCTTCGTCCGGCATCGGCTCTTCCTACCTCCTGTGGGCGCTGCAGGCGTCCGTCATCGAGGAATTGCTTGCGCGCGGGAAGACGCCGAGCGTTTACGTTTCCAATCACGCGCCGGGCGCCTTTGAACACAACAGCGAAGCCATGAGCCGCTATAGAACCTATGGATATTGACGGAGGAACGGCCGCGGAACGGACCGCAGGGTTATTCACGCTGGAGATCGGCAGCCGCGACGCCCTTGTCCGCGCCCTCCGCTTTGCGCAAACGGAGGTCGTCGGCGCGTTCGCGCAGGCGCCGCTCTTTTCCTTCGTCGCGCTGGACGCGGATCACCGGCGTGTGACGATGACCCCCGAAAACGGGAAGATCGAGGCGGATACGCTCGTATTCCCCAGTATGCGCAGCTGCCGCGGCAGCCATCCCGTAACAGCGGTATTGCGCTGCACGGCGGCGGACGATGTGCTGACCTTTACCCTGCAGGTGGAAAACCGGGACAGCGATTATACGATCGTGGAGACCGTCTTTATGCTTGCCGGGCTGTGCTTCGGCGAGACCGGCGACACGCAGCTTCTGTACCCGCACCACGCCGGTGAAAAGATCACAAACCCCGCGCATACCCTGCGCAGCGAGCGCTATATGGGCTTTTGGCGGGCCGCGACGGCGCTCCGGGACGGCGAATGGGTGCGGGAATGCAATTACTGCGGGCTTTGCAGCATGACCTGGATGTACCTGCAGAACAAGGATATGGGCCTGTATGCCGCGTCCCACGACGAGCGTTTCCCCGTAACGGGCCTGATCGTCAAAACGGGCGGCGAGCAGGAGAAATATCTCTCCCTTGGCTTCCGCATCCACAAGCGCATCCGCGCCGGCGAATGCTGGAGCAGCGGCGGGTTTGCCCTTAGTGTCACCCGCAGGGACTGGCATTTCGGGGCGAAGCTCTACCGAAACTGGATCGACCCCCATCTTCCAAAAATACCGCAGCCCGCGTTCCTCGGCCAGGAGGCCGCGCTGAATCAGTGCTACAATTTCAAGAGGGAAGAAGGCATTCTGAATTGCTTCTCCGATATCCCCCGGATGTGGGAAGAGGGAAACAAACACGGCATCCGGCATATGTTCATCGCGTCCTGGAACCGGAGCGGATTTGACAGCAATTATCCCGAATACTATCCGGATATGGAGCTTGGAACCGCGCTGGATTTCAGGCGCGGGATCGATTATGTCCGGGAACGCGGCGGGTTCTGTACGCTTTATGTAAACGCGCGGCTTTCGGACCTGGCGTCCGATTTTCACAGCACGCTGCTCAGCCGCATGCAAATCGAAAACGAAACCGGAAAGCCCTACGTTGAAACCTACGGCCCCCGCTCCTTTACGCTGAACTGCCCCTCCGACGCGCAGTGGCGGCATATGCTGGCGGATACCTGCGATTTCGCTGCGCAGGCCTACGGGTTCAAGGGGATCTATCTCGATCAGCTCGCGTCCGCCGAACCGTTCGCATGTTACCGCGGCGACCATTCCCACGAGGATATCGGGGAATTCAACCGGGGTTATCTGTCAATTCTAGACGAGTTGCTGCGGCGGCTCCGCGCGCGGGACAAAGACGCCTACCTGATGACCGAAAACTGCGGGGACATCTACAGCGCCTACGCCTGGGGCAGCCTCACCTGGAACGGCGCGCAGTACGACGAATTCTATCCCCTGTTCCGCTATACGTTTCCCGAATACATGCAGGTCAACATGTGCAACCACCGCGCGTGGATCGAGGACCCCGTGGAAAAAGAAGATTTCTTCTTTGCCGATATCGAGCGATGCGTGCTGCTGGGTAACATCCTGTGGATCGGAATCACGTCCCGTTTTCTGCATCACAACGAGCTGCGGGAGGATTTCGATTACCTGATGCGGGCCGTAGACTTCCGCAGGAAGATTGCCGCGCAGGTAGCGAACAGCCGGTTCGCGGACGATCTTTATGTGACCGATTGTACGGAAGGCGTCCGCGCGTCCTGCTTCGACGTATCGGACCGCGAAGTGCTCCTGCTGATCGGCGATCATCGCAAAGCCGGCGGGACCGCCGCCTTCACGATCCCCTATGAGCACGCGGAAATCCATGCGTTTGATGAAAACGAAGCTCCGGTCGCCTGCGAAATTTGCAGGCACACCCTCACCGTAACGCTGACTGGGCAGCGGCTGGTGCGCATCACTGTCTTTCAACGAAAGGATCTTGAGCCATGAACGCCCTCAACCAATACCTGGACATCATCCAGCAAACGCTGCAGCTGGCGCGGACCTCGCAGGCGGAAGCGCTGGATTTATCGGCACAGCTGCTTGCCGATGCTTCCATTCAGAAGCGGAACCTGTTTATTTTCGGCTGCAATCACGCGGGGCTGCTGGCCAAGGAGATGTACTACCGCACGGGCGGCATGGTCAATATCAACCCGATTACCGCGCCGGGGTTGAATCTGGACATTGTGCCGGTGACCATGACCAGCCAAATGGAACGCCTGAGCGATTACGGAACGATCATTATCGATTCGTCCCCTCTGTCCAAAGGCGACGTCATCATCATCCACTCGGTTTCGGGCCGTAATACCGTAACGATCGACGCCGCCCTGCGCGCAAAGGAAATTGGCGCGAAGGTGATCGCCCTGACGAATCTGGAGACGTCGCGCACGGTTGCATCGCGCCACCGATGCGGGAAAAACCTGTATGAGATTGCGGATATCGTCATCGACAACTGCGGCTGCAAGGGCGATGCTTCCATACAGCTCGAAGGGATTACCCCAAAAGTCGGACCGACATCCACGGTAATCGGCGCCGCGCTGCTCAACGCCATCGCCGTGGAAGCGGTGTCGCGGATCCTGGCCGCGGGGCATGAGGCGCCTGTTTTCCTTTCCGCCAATCTGGATGAAGGCGACGAATACAACGACAACATTATTCAAGACTATAAACAAAATATCTTCTATATGTAACGGATGCTGCTCACGCTCATCACAGGCGGCGCGATCGGAAATGAGCGGGAATGTGGACAAACATGCCGGTATGCCTTGGGGCGACCCTCATTTCCATACTGGAGTGCCTATTGTTTTGCACTGCTTCCGCGACGGGCGGAACAGGCGGCAGCTCCTTTACCTTGTTGCTTCACCGACGTATCTCCCCCGTTGAGACATTCCAGCATATTGACTAAAACGATCTTGCGGGCATCCAGTCTAGGATAGGCATATAAGGAGATGGAATTCACCAGACCATCCTTCAGTGTTTCAATCACCTTGGAATATTGGCCAGCATACTTTCCAACCAGTACCGCGAAGCGCTCCCTTGTCTCTCTGCGGAGGGGCAAGCCAAATCTCCTTGAACTGTGAAGCGAAGGCAAACGGAACAAACGGAAAACCTGTGGGTGTTCACACAGCAAACGGAAACAAAGCTAACGGATGCATTTTGTATCAAACTCGTGTGCTTTGCCATAGAAGAACGTCGGTTTTGATACAATTTGTATTGAGACCGGCGTTTTTGTTTTGCACACCCCGGCTGTCGAAAGAGCTTGATTTCAGGGCTTTTAAGCAACCTTATTGCTTTCTTCCGTTTGTTCTTTCTTTTGAGGCAGGTAGTATAGAGCTAGTGTCAAGATAAGTTCGCAATTTCAGAGCTCCGAAAGATACGTCAGGCGGCTTTGCCGAGCAATCCCTGCAGGGATTGCTCGCTGAGATAGGCGCGGGATACCGACCAGTCCTCGGCGTACTCAATCAAGTATGACGTTACCAGCCGCACGTAGGATTGCTGATTGGGAAAGATCCCGACAACCC
>Ga0116164_10000828_pt1 | contig 24945 bp, 27 predicted proteins | sample AD_UKC109_MetaG_FD_89888 | JGI IMG/M metagenome (GOLD analysis project Ga0116164, IMG submission 89888) | Active sludge microbial communities of municipal wastewater-treating anaerobic digesters from Hong Kong - AD_UKC109_MetaG | ecosystem: Engineered > Bioreactor > Anaerobic > Digestate... | reverse complement strand
GGTTGCGGTAGCGTTGAATCGCCTGCGGCGAGCAGGTGCAGTGATGCAGTGGATCGCCCAGATAGCCACAAGGGCATCCCACCCCTTCACAGGTACAGCAAATTACAAACCAGAACCGCATGTGAAAACGAGCATTTAGGCCGTCTGGATTGTGTCTGATGTGTTTTTCGGGGCGTTTACAAACGAGATGTGTGGCGGGTAATCCCGTGGCTCGGTTGATCGCAGTCCATGCAAAAATTAGGCAACACATGCCCAGGACACCAGCAAGTGGCGTGCCGGAAATCGAAGTGCTTATTTTTCAGCCAGTTACGCGTCCAGAGAATTCCTAGCTTTCCGGATTTCGGAATCCGATTCCGAAAATCGGACGTTTTTTTCAAAGCGCACCCATCTCCTTTATCTACCTGACCTATTAGAATCTTTTCCCTTGATTTTAGCATGCTCGCATGCTAAGCGTTCCTTTGGATCGAACTTCCAAGCTGAAATGAGGCCAATCATGCGCTTTGAACTCCGTTTAGCATCAACTACAGAAGAAGCGCTGGGGTTGTGCGTCGAAAAAAAAATTTGGGCTGGACGGAAAAAGTTATCGAGAAATTGGAAGTCGGGACAGTTTCTCCTTGTGCGGGTCGATTCACGTATCGCTGCACTTGGATTCGTGCAGGGAGAATTAGCAGAAAGTCAAAGTCAGCTATTTTCTGATAAATTTCCTCTTACTGTCCCTGTTGAGTGGCTTTGGGTTGCCGAGCGCCCCCTTGACCGTCCACAGTTTTCTGAGTGGATAAAGAGCGAACTTTGCGAAGCCTGGGGCGAACACTACGGTTTTAAACTTCTTAATCAATCAATTATTCCACACCAGCAGGCAAAAAGAATACTCAGTAAGTTTGAACAGCAAGCGGGTTTTTCGTTGAATGAATTATTAAATTCCAGATTATCACTCCGAAAGGATTGAATAATTGCAAAGAATTCCTCACCCAATACCTTATCAAGGAAGCAAAAGGAATCTAGCTCCTATCATCCTCGATTATTTCCCGCAATCAGTTGATACACTTTATGAGCCTTTTGCTGGATCGGCGGCTATTACTCTAGCTGCCATCAAAGCCAAAAAAGCAAAAGCTGCACATATTAATGATAGCTTTGTGCCTTTGATGCGCCTTTGGAAGCTAATTATTGATGATCCCAAAACCTTATCTCAAGGATACGCGAGTATTTGGAATGAACAGTTATCCAATCCTCGTTTTTACTACGACAAAATTCGCGATGAATTCAATGACGACCATGACCCAGTAAAACTGTTATTTCTTCTTGCGAGATGCGTGAAGAATGCCATTCGCTTTAATTCAAATGGAGAGTTTAATCAGTCACCGGATAAAAGACGACTTGGCACAAAACCGAAAACAATGGAAAACCATATTTTAGGCGCTGCTGGTATTTTATCTCACCGCACAAAAGTTACCCATGACGATTATTCCACTGTTGTTAAATTGGCAACGTCGAAAGATCTCGTTTATATGGACCCTCCGTATCAAGGAACTAGTGGCCAAAGAGACACCCGTTACCATAAGCAATTAGACTTTGATCGCTTCGTAAAAGAAACGGAACAATTAAGAAATCGTAAAGTACCAGTCATTATTAGCTTCGACGGCCGTTGTGGAAACCGTATTTATGGAACGGAACTTCCAAAAAAACTCGGCTTGGTGCGCGTCGAAATTCACGCAGGACGATCCTCTCAAGCCACGCTAAATGGTGCAAATGATCACACTTATGAGTCGCTCTATTTAAGTCCTGACTTAATATGCGAAACTAGTTCGAATCATTCGATCCAAAGATCAGTGAAGGAAACCAATCAAGCTACTCTTCCTGGATTAGAATTATCAACGCGAAGATGAAAACAAGTCTGTAATTTTATCATAATCTTCCACTGTGGATTCCTTGGAAAATGTGACAATGAGGTCTTGTTTATCAATGCTTTTACTTATGAATCTCAGATAAGGATTTCCCATAATGGTCATTTCTTTGCGTATTTCGATAATATTGTTGCGATCTATTTGCTCCCACAGTCCTCGTGTGCGATGCGTTGAGCACAAAAAGAAATAATGCTTAGTCGCAATCAGCCAAAGTGTCGGTATTGTTGAATTTGGTTTTATAGTTGTTTTACGAGCAAAAATAATATCATCGATATTTACGCCGAGCGTGTTCAAAAGGATGTGAATGCGCTCTGGCAATTTATCAACAAAGACAGTTTTCATTTCTTTTTGGTTATCTTTTTTTCAAAAAAAGATTCCCGTATAACATCGTGCGGATCAATACCAGCCTTTTTCAATGCAGTTATACGTTTATCAAACTCCTCAGCTTCTGCCCCTTGGAAAGTAACTTCTATTTGTCTCACATTATCCATTGCGATGTGAGAATAACTTTCTGGTGATGCCCAGATGCAGGACTGGCAGACTTTTTCAATTTTATTGCTCCAGTTTTGGCAATGTTCGCAGGACCAGGATTTTTTCCTTTGGCAGGTGCCACAAAGTAGCATGAAAGCATCGACATTGTTTTGGTCCGCTATTTCGCCTGCTATTTCATATGGAATTCGGTGGTCAATTGTTAGATACCTGTCTTCGTATACATGCCAGCAAGAATAACAGCGACCACTAGATTTTTCGAAAAGAGTGCGATGCAGTTCCTTTGAAAGTACCTGACGGCCTCCCAGTTTGTGCTCTTGAATATCGTCTGGATTTCCAAATTTGTAAGCAGCAATGGAACGACCATTTCGACCTTTGGTTCTGTAAGTGACGAGAGGAATCCCATGCTCGCGAACATCTCGGGCAGCCCTTGGTGGATGATCATAGCCGTAATCGGTCAAGTCGTCTGTTGTAATGAAACCGTTTTTAAGGATGTGGTCTATAACTACTCGGGCACGCTTAGCGGTAACCTTGTCTAAAATGGCTTGAAGCCGCGGGTCAATTTTGGGCACGGTCATTCTCCGACATCAATTTCGGAGAATTCTATCACGAGCATGTGTGCCTTGAACAGAGGTTTTTTCTCCTTAAAATCAGGGCCTTTAACGCGTTATTTTGTTGGTTTGTTTGAAGGCAAACGATTTGAGCTTTTTACAGAATCATCGAGTCCCATCTGCATCCTGTCTCATTTATGCCCTGTAAACATGGCGGAGAGAGCGGTCCTTTATCGCGTTTCGCGTATCGAGAATTAGTTTCGCTTTCTTTGCGACGAAATCGTAATCCACACAGTCATGCGCGGTAGCAATGATCGTCGCGTCATAGTCGGCAATGTGTTCGATGGGAACACTTGCAAGCCCGGCGAATTGGGAATACTCGCGTGTTGGCATTATGCTCAGCACATGCTGGTCGTGGTACTCCACGGTAGCGCCCAAATGGCTCAACAGACTCAGCAACCTGAGGCTCGCGGACTCACGAAGGTCCTCCACATTCTTCTTGTACGCCATACCGAGGATAAGGATGCGGCAGCCCTGAATCGCTTTTCCATGCTCGTTAAGGGCGTACATCAGTCGCTCAACTACGTAATCGGGCATTCCGGAATTGATTTCTCCCGCGAGTTCAATGAAGCGTGTGGAGATGCCAACCTCACGAGCCTTCCATGTCAGATAGAACGGATCGATCGGAACGCAGTGCCCGCCGAGACCGGGGCCGGGATAGAACGGCATAAATCCAAATGGCTTCGTCGCAGCCACTTCAATGACCTCCCACACATCAAGACCCATCCGGTCGAATACCATTTTCATTTCGTTCACGAGTGCGATGTTGACGGAACGAAAGATGTTTTCCAAAAGCTTGGCGGCCTCAGCCGTTGCGGGAGAGCCAACCTTAATCACCCGAGCAGCGACTGCACTGTACAAGGCACTTGCGACAGCGAGACTCCGCTCATCGGCGCCGCCAACGACCTTGGGAATATTCGTGAAATTGAAGTCCGGATTTTGGGGGTCTTCCCGCTCCGGTGAGAATGAAACAAAAAAATCTTCGCGGGCGCTTAGACCCGAGCCAGACTCCAGGATTGGAATCAGAACTTCCTCAGTCGTTCCTGGATAAGTAGTGCTTTCTAAGCTAATAAGTTGTCCGCTGCGAATATATGGCGCAATAGACTCTGCCGTGCCTTTGATGTAGGAAAGATCAGGCTCTCGGTTTTTTGATAGTGGCGTCGGCAAGCACAACAATATGGCATCGCAGGTCGAAACCTGGGTGAAATCTTGAGTAGCTGAAAGATGATCGGAGACACGATTGATGCGTCCTTCGAGAATGTAGCTGATATAACTTCTTCCTGAATTGACGGCCTCGATTTTTTTGGGGTCGATATCGAAGCCTAGTGTTTTAAAACCCCGTTCAGCAAACGCGAGTGCCAGCGGCAAACCGACGTACCCGATCCCTACAATGCCAATGATTACACTCCGATTTTCTATTTTTTTTGAGAAATCAACTTCTTTCATGAACTCGTTCCTTTCATAAGGAGCCGTATAACCAGTTTTTGAAGCGTTTCCTCACTTCTAAAGTCAGCACGTTATCGCAGTTGACGTAAACATTTGTCTTCAACAGGGACCTAAATGCGATCAGGCATATTTCCCTCTTTGTATCGATCCTCCGTTTTGATGAGTAATGCATTATTGTCCTTTTCAAGAATCGGATATGTTGCACGAAATAAGATGCTCTATTTGGGTCTTAACGACCTGGAACATTTCACAGCGATTATCCAACTGACTTGCCGGGTAGAGTTGGTTGTGTATTTTACGAAACCATGTCTGTTCCCCCGCGTCCGCTGACACTTGACCATCGCGCTTGGCGCTCTCATAGATACTGAAAACCTGCTCTAAAAAATATTTTAGAAAATCTACTTTTGCTATGAATACACCGGAGTTGAGATGTTGAAATGGCGGCGGTTGGTGGCGACTCATCTCACATGATGCGTCTTCAGCATTGAAGGTTGCAACATGAATAGTCGCATTGAAAAGGCACTGCGCGTTAAGGCTTTCCAAATAATCTACTATAATATTTATGTCTCCTAGTACAATAACGTCAGCCGCATCGAGAAACAAAATATACCGTGACGTTGTTCTGCTCAGATATTCCAAAAGAAGGATCGGTTTAAGTAAATAATCCCAGGGCCTTCCTGACGCATCAAGAACGGTCAGCGGAAGATCAAGGGAATGCATGACATCAAATAGGATTTGGGATGTGGAGTCAGCCACGGTAACTACTTCAAGATCTGTTCTTAACGGGGATTTTGGGGGTTGTAGATTTCTAAGGATCGATTTTCGCATGGACCACAAACAAGTACTTCTTCCAGATTCACCCGGGAAGTGTAAAATGATTGGGGTTGTGCCGAACAAATGATTTGTTAAAAGGACGCCCGCTTGCCCACTACCACTAACTCGACTCAAGGGTGACCTCGTTGTCAGAGAGCCCTTGAGTCGCCAAACTTTCTGGAATATATCGAAGGCAATAGCTGCAAAAATTATATGGACGCATAGGAATGTTGTTATACACGAGACCCTCTAAATCTAAATGTTCAATCTCGGATAATTGAAACGCTGGCTCGGCAAACTCCTGCTCAAAGCAGAAGTACGCCTTCCCATCACAGTTGATCAGAAGTGCATTTCGCCTCAACGCACAGAGAGTTTTAACAGTCCGGATCGGCTCACCTTGGCCAATGTGATTGATCGGGGAAATACGTAAAGTTACTTTTTGCATCCTCGCCATTTGTTCTAAACGGGACAACAAAGACGAATCATAGTAACCACTTATTGTAGTAATCGATAATTCAAGACCATTTGCGAGGATTACAGGAGCCAAGTATTCAAGAATGTCAATGTTTCGGTGCTCTAAATCGCAACCGACAGAGATGCGATCATAAGTAACAAGCATCGTTTGCAATAATAAGTGCCTTTTCCGATTCATTTTTTCGAATATGCGAAGGTTTGTTCCTAGTTGAAGTTTTTTTCGACCCTTGAAGTGGTCTCTCAAAAAGTCCGATATTTTCAAAAATTCTGGATGAAGGGTGGGTTCCCCACCGTTGATAACGATGAGTCTATAATCTTCCCTTTTAAGCGCCTGAAAGAATCGTACTACATCATAATGAGAGAGTATTTGTCTATCATTGTGAAAGTGACAAAAACAACAGCTATTAAGACAAACACCATTGATTTTCAATTTAACGACCTCAAGTGGTGCCAAGGCAAAGCCTTGGATAAGCGGATCATCCGATGAATTTGAAGGGTAAATGTTCTCTTTCATGACCATTCTATCCAAGTATCTCGTTTAGGAAGCAATTCCCTGGCTGCCAGGTTGTAGAAGTTTTGGAGCTATCCTCGGCAGCTGCAAGAGCCAAAACAATCTCCTCTGTTGAGGATGATGAAGTGAAGGGAAGGATTCTTCCACCACTTAAGGACTCAACGGCATTGATATTCTCGCTTTGCTCGTTGCCACGATAAAAAGCCGAAGTAGCGAACGCCAATGCGGGGAGCCCCAAATACAATATCTCGCTGAGCGTGTTGCGTCCTCCACGAGCGACGGCAATTTTCGTCCTTGCATATAATTCTTTTGCTGAGGCGATCTGCCCATAGATCCTTAAACGCTCGTCGTCGATGCTCTTCTGAAGATGTCGAGAAATGTCATTTGAGCCGCAGAAAATATGAAGGGGTTCACTACGAGTTGAAAGCACGACATCCGCACATTTTAATGCTGCCTTAAGTGAGCTTTCAGCGAACTGCGGGTCTGTTGTATTGCTTCCACCACCTAAAATGCAAACAACGTGGTCACGGTCTTCTCCATTTTTTCGCAAGGAGAGTATTTCTGAGCGGACAATAGTCGGAATTGAGTGAAAGTGGCTGAAACCAAAGGTATCCTTAACGCTTGTTAAGCCGTGTACGATTGCAATATCCGCATTTGAGTAGCAATCGTTAAAAAACAACTGGCTGCTGAAAGGATTAATGGGGTTATAGACGTCAAAAGGGTTCAGTAATACGATAATTGTCGCTGATGGGCACGTGAGCCGAAAAGAGCGGACCAATAACGGTTCACCATCGCACACGATCACATCGGGTCGCCAATGGCACACTTCGCCAAGCAAAGCTTCGCCACCGGGGGACACTGGAATGATACCGATACACGAAATATTTTGATCGTCAACTCGATAGCAGTCGTGTTCGTGAAAATATTTTAAATATTCCCAACCATTGAGGTAAGAGTAAATCCTGGTTTGCGCATTGTGCAATCTGCGGAGAACACTAGTAACCTCGACGCCCGCGACGACACGCCCGAGCCCTGGGAAACCACGAAGGATTGTCGCTACTCGCATTATCGGTACCCTTGAAAAAAAGCCCCAACTTCTCGAAGCGTGAAACGTCGCAATTGATACCGATCGGTGACTTCATGGTGTCCGCCATGCTCTAGTGCAAATGCACAAAAATAATACTGACGGACTACCTCGACGACCACAGAATTGAAAGCACCATACGGATAGGCATAAGATTCAACTGCGCCAAAGTAATCTTGCAAGAAATCCTTGGCGCCACTGATTTCCAATCGCATTTCTTGCTCTGAAAGACGAAGGTGATTTGTGTGTGACATCCCGTGCGCGCCAATCTCCCATCCGTGCTCGCGAAGAGTGCGCAGCGAATCCAGGGACATGTGCCTGCGGCGAAAACCGTCTCGCGGATTCCAGTCGTTCCATGTTCCTATCGCTTTCGTCACAACAAAGACAGTAGCGGTGAATCCGTACTGATCCATAACTGGGAGCGCATTTTGTATCACTCCTTCATATCCGTCATCAAACGTGCATACAATTTTTTTGCTCTTGTCAGGTGAAGCCCAAAAGGATTCTGCCGAGCAGAGCACCCACCCAGCTTCATGAATCCGCTTAAGAGTTCGCCCAAATATATCGACGGGCACGTTAACCCCTGTCGACTCCAAACCTCCTACGTCGTGGAGGACAATACTGGGAACAAATCCGCGCATTTGGCTGTTCCACGCACGGCTCTGGAGTGCCACACTCCTAAGAATGTCGAGCCACTGAGCTTGTACTGCAGAGGGGTCCAGCAGCGGGCGTAAGGTATCGCAAGCTCGCATGGCGACCGTTTCCAATTTTTCAGCATGATAGAGAGTGCTGATGCTATTTGCCAATGTTCTTGGGTCCGGTGATGGAACAATGAGTTCCGAGTGGTTGGCGCGAAGACTTTCTGCAATGTAACCACTGTCGGAAATTAAAATGGGAGTTCCGTGTGAGAGCGCTTCAACGACAGAAAGGGAAAAGCCTTCGCACACTGACGCCTGAACATACAGGTCCCACTCCTCAAGCAGAGTGCCGAAATCCTCACGCTTGCGGTACCCAAGCAACTGCACGTGATCTTTAACGCCAAAATCCTCAATTGAAGAAACATATTTATCCAGAAGATCCGGATCTATTTCACCCACTAGTTCAAGTTGCCAATCGACGCATGGCTCGCGTTCCTTCAAATATGAAAGAGCAACAATGAGAGATAGGACGCCCTTTTTCTCGTTGAGGTAACGTGCTCCACAGCCGAGCCGAAACTCTTTATTCTTTTTCGGAAGGTGGCGACATGGAACGGACAGAAGGATCGGATTCGGAATAACGAAAAACTTAGGATTGTAGGGTCGTGGAAGTAGTGCCCGGGCCTTCTCGATCAGCTCCGATGATAACCCGGTTACCGCCTCAGCTTCGCTGAGAACCATAAAAAACTCAGCCGATTTAACTGCATCCCCTACAACAAGGTTGCCGTCACTTCCTCGTAACGAAACGATTAACGGGATTTTCAAGGTCTTTGCAATAAAACTGGCCACGAGCCCCGTATGACCCGCCCCGAATGATAGACAAATATTCGGATGCCATGCACTGGCCTTTTTTATTAGGTTTTTAATAAAAAACTGCTCACCTACCCTAGTAGCCAATGTTGGATCGTAACCACCATTTGCTATTGGAAGCCCTGATCCGAGGTCTCCCCAGATTTCAACCCTTTGGGTAACGTTTATACCTTCATCGAATTCTCCCGAACGCTCCACAATGGCAACCGCCACTGCAATGTCAGCATCAGAAAAAAGCTCTGCGAGATCCTGGCATGCCCGAGCGACACCTCCTCCATCCTCCCCATATTCACCCGTGCAGATGAGAACACGCATCAACAAACACCTCCCGAGCAACGAACCTCAGCATTTTGTAAAGAAATACTATAGAGACGCTTAGATGCAGTATTTTGGGGAAACACGTAGGTAGGCTGCGAACTGACGTTAAACCCGAGAAAGGCCTTTCGGACGCATTCCTCATGGACTCGTACTTCAGGCGGGAATGCTGGATGAGGTGCGGTAAAAGTCCCATCAATCAATTCCACAAGGAAATTATGAGGAATACCGTTGAATGAATGCCAACGCTGCAGTCGGCTTATGTAATCCTGGCAAGTTTCCTTCCCTGCGCGGTAAATGCAGTTAACTTGTATGAGTAGGGTCGGCATGAAAGTAAGTTTTGTTGGGTATGTCCCATGAATCACAGCATTATCTACGCCGAATAAGTCCATAAGCTTTTGATTGGCCAATCTTACTAACCAATCCTCCCTCTCTATACCGTGAATATTTCTAAAACCATGTGCCGCCAAAATAGCCATGATATCTCCAACACCACTTCCAATTTCAAAACAACTCTCGTCCCTGTTCAAACCTTTTAATGAAGTGCTGATAGCCCGCCACGTCGGGGAAATATTATTGTCAACTGGCACCCATTGGGGGAGCGATACTCCCGTTTCGACGAGACGCCTGTTATAGGCGTTCAGCTCTGAGTAAAATCTATCCATGACGATTCCAAGGTTTTTCTCACGTTATCGGCGCTTATTCCCCCAGAACCAATTTTCAGAGGATATTGCCGGTCTCTCTTTAGTATGCACGGCATCAAGACGCCATCTGGCAGAAGCCGGATTTCTCCGTAGTCACGGCATAAACTGCAGTTGCCCTGGATGCATGGATGGTCTACAAGTTGCACCTCAATCTCGAACATACCGTCAGATTTAGTCCATCGCTTTCGTTGAGAGGTCGATGGAAGGGAATTGCTGGCGTGAAAATCCATATATCTCTCAAACCAATGCATCTCTTCCAAGATGGATTGTACGTCTGAGAAAAGTTGGGGAATGATTTTAATTTTCAGCCGCATATCGGTTGCGAGGTCAATAGCCGAAAGGTAGTCTTTACGACGATCGGGTGCCATGACACAGTTGATGGAAATATGGACTCCTTCTCGAATGAGCCATTTGAGATGGTCCTTAACAGTGGAGAGGTCCCCGCCACCTGTGATCGCGTGGTAACGACTCGAATTCGCCGAAGGAATGTTTACATTTAACGCCACATTTGCTTCTTGCAACGTCTTCACTAGTTTAGATGTCACAAGAGAAGCGTTGGTCGCACATCCAATTTCAATGTCGGCATATTTTCTCAAATGCGCTACCAGGGGAATCAAATATGGGGAGAGAAAAGGCTCACCGCCGCTCACTTGGATTTCCCGGATTCCCACATCGTATGCGACGTCAGCTACAGTGAGGATTTCATCAAGCCGCATTTGGCGCGGCCGAGGAAAACTTTCGTGCTGCCCTTCACGGTGACAGAATTCGCAATTGTAATTACACGAATCGTCAAGAAGCACGCGAAATATCCGCCAACCGTCTACATCAATTCGATGTGGCATTTGTGCTTTTCCTCTAAAATACGGAAAGATATCCCGAACAGATCGTCACCATTCTTGTCGAATGCCTCCATCGGTAAAATCGCCGTGACGGTTGGAGGAGCCTCGGAAAGGACTTCAGAGAAGTCGTTGTTGGTCAATAAACCAGATACAGTAACCGATCCTCCAAAGGTTCTGTTGGGAACTCGATGTACGGCGCACTGCGGAAACGGTGTGAGTGCATTGGAGAAATAGGCAAAGGACGAATCGGGCGTCAGAATCCAGAACTGTTTCGTCGTGCAATCGCCTTCAATTCGGTTTCGAATTACTTCAATACGAGCATCAGCCTCGTTAAAGTATTCTGTACGCGCATGCCAATATTCGGAAGACAAATAAGGGATTGTAAACTTAATCTGTGGCCATCGCTCCCGTAATACTTGGGCAGCGACTGGATAATTTTCAATGCTATTATCACAAGCGGTTCGGAGGGCATTTGATGCACCGTCTATGTTTTCCATCCGCCTCACTAGAATCTCCTCAACCCTGTCGAATAGGCCAAGTGACGCGAGTAGGTCCAAGTCTTGCTCTAACTCTTCTACAGAACCAGTGAACATCAACGAAATTTTCCTGATGGGGCCTTCTCTGAGTAAAAAAAGCATCTTCTCTCGGGTTGAGTATGCCATCAGTCGTTCTCGCGAAGCCTGCATAGTGATAAGGGAAAGATCAATGCCATAATTGGATATTTGCTGCAGAGCACTAAGATGATTCGGGGTTATGTGACTTCCAGTCGTCACAGTCGTCACAGTTTTTTTCCGAAAATGTTCGGCTGTATATTTAATGAGATTCACGATATTGGGATGAATAAACGGGTCGCTATGTGGTGCCACAAGTACTCCGGCCCCCAATCGAACAAACCGATAGCTTGGGTCTAGATAATTAAAACCGTCGATTAAATCATCGATTTCGATGTCAGGAATAGATGGAAATCTTCGCATGATCGGATCATGGTTTACTTTGCAAAAGACACATCCGACTCGACAGGGACGTGACGTGATCGGAATATTATTCCAATTGGTTATCTCATAATGGAAAGCGCTTCTCTGCTCAGGTGTCATCGCACGTCCCTTTTTGCTTCCAAACGCCCGGTGGGGGCCGTTTCTAGGGGCCGCTTATTTATATCCACGGCACATTGGCGGCAAATGGAGACGCTCCGATAATCTTGCCGGATCGCTCCTCGAAGTTCATTCAATGGATCACCAAGCCAAATCTCTTCCAGACGCTGATGATTTAAATCACCAATGACCCATTCTGATTGGTAATCGCGACAACAAGGAGTTGCCCGGCCGTCCCAATTGACAACAAAGCCAGCAAAGCCATTTTCAATGTAGGAGCAAAATGAACGCCCCGCATCTTTGAGGTACCAGCCTTTCCTTTCCGGATTCCAGTGGTAACGCTTGTATTTTTCCGTTATTGGGAGCCAGTCTTCGTAGTCGAGCCCTTCGACCATTTGGAGATTAGCTGTTTTTAACTCGAACGACGCACCGAAAGAGATGGCTAGATCGCGTACACGGTCGATTTCGCTTTCGTTATGCCGAAACGCTAACATTTGAATGACAAGTTGAAACGGCAATGATGTTCCATTCATAGAGGTGCTGAGGTAGGAAAGGCCTGCCAGAATAGCAGCGAAATCCACACCGCGCCGGAACTTCGCATGTGTCTCGGGCGTCGCTCCGTCAATTCCAATGATGACTTTCTCTACTCCACATTCTAACAATCGGTCGATTTTCCTTCGAGTATAAAACGCCGTTCCGTTGGTACTGACTTTGACCGAAATACCTGAAGTATGTGCTCGCTCGATAAATTCAAAAATCTGAGGATGTAAAAATGGTTCCCCAAAGTTCCAGAGTGTGAACTTGGTGCCATGGGGTGAACACTCATCGACCAATTGAGCAAAAAGGGTCTCGGACATGAATCCACGAGGACGTTTAAGCCGCCCCGATCCCGTTGGGCAGGTCGGGCATTGAGCGTTGCAAAAATTCGTGGGCTCGACCATAAGATTACGGGGGAATTTGGGCCCATTGAACATCATCGTTCGCACGGCAATTCGCCTTTCCAGGCAATGCTATCTTCACTTCCATTTATGAGGAGGCTTGTGGCCTTTCTGAGTTCCTCACCAAGCCCGCCATCTCCATTTGCGAAAATGTCCAGGTGTTCTTTTGCCCTTGTGCAACCAACGTAAAATGCAGCTCTGCCCTCCGTGTCACAGGTAAACTCGTTAGAGGACAAAAGCACCACACAATACGCGTCATACCCTTTTGCTGAATTTACTGTCGAAATGGTAAGGTAGTTAGTACGAGTGATGTAAGTATCCTTGTCATCTCGTTCGAAGGGAAGTACCAATCCGCGAACGCATTCAAGGTTTCTAGCAACATTGGCAAACGCCCTTAAGCGTTCCCTGGTCGGTCCAAGCACAAGGATATCTTCTGGCCGCACATCCTGAGTTTCGATAAGCCAACGAATTCTTCTCAGTGCTAATTCCAACTCATCCACTCTGTTGACCGTTTTAAAGAATTCAGGCCATTCACCTTGACGCTCCGCGAACCTGACTCTCCAAAGCTGGCCATCCCAGGAAATTACTCTTCGCTCTTTTTCGAGGTAGTTAGTGTCGGCAAAGGTCTTTGTCTGAATCCTTTGAGTCTCATCTGCCGTGCTTCCCAGAAGAACGTTGAAGGCTGGCTCGACGATTTGGCGAGTATTCCGGAAACATTCCACCATGACGTAGGACCGTCCACCTACGATACGTAGACCAATCTTGTCCCAGGTAGGGCGTGGCCGCCCGTATAAATTTTGGGCATCATCGTAGAAAATATAAATGTTCGGTTCTGTCGAGTTCGGACTTGTTTTGCAAAGCTCAATTAAAAATTTGAATTCGTCCTCTAGGAGATCTTGGCCTTCATCAATATAAACAGCGTCATATTGGATGGCCGCGAACCACTCGGGTTGTCTTGTTTTGAAATCCTGAATTTGTTTTAGATATGAATTTGCCCTTCCAAAATGATCGGATTCTTCACCCCTGTCGTAATAACCGATTTTTATATACTCGAGTACGTTCTCCTGGCTCAATTCCCAAAGTAGTCCATTGAGGTGAGTAATGCGACACATAGCTGCTGAGTATTCATGGTTGCCTGTTCTTTGGGCGTAGGCGGATTTAACCTTCTCCCGAATAAATGGGACGAGAGAGCGATTGAAACAAACGGCAAGAAAGGTTGGTAAATTTTTATCGCCAGATTCAAAAAGCTCTGCCTGGTTATTTTTCGTTACTTGTCCAATGCGGCGAGCAAGATTCGTTGCAAGCACAACAGTCTTGCCACTACCAGCCACACCCCGGATTAACCTTGGCCCCCCAGTCCAATCTTTTGCCGCGATTTCTTGCTGCTCATGCGAAAGCCGCTTCTCTTGAACCGCCAACTCATTGAAATACTCTCCTAACGTCAATTCTCGCGGACTCGATGCGTCATTTTGCAAGTCATAAAGAACTGCGGTATCTCCGAAAGCTGTAAAAATTGGCTTAATCTCGTCGTCCGAGAGTTGGTCAAGCCCCTGTCTCTTCAGAAACGATTGCCCAGCTGCTTGGAGTTTCGATTTCAACGAATTATTTGCGATGTCGTCTCCAAGGAAGAATTCGGACCATTCGCAGAGACCTTGCCATCGGTTGTTCCACTGTGCCCTGGTAACAAATGGAAACACAACCCAATAGAAAAAGGGGGCGTTCCATCCGCATGGTGCCGCCTTCTCCGAGGCGTTCTTGATGTCGAACATCGCGTTCTTGGCTTGCTTGATTGGATTTTTCTGCTTTTGGCGCCCTTGAAAACGGACTTGAAAAACTGGACCAGGTTTGACTTCCTCAATTTCCGATATTTTCCAACCCTTGACTTCAATCACGTGGACACCAGAAAAGGGATCGATCACAACGATATCGGGAGGCCTTTCCGTACTTCTTACGATGCTCGGTTCATTGAGAAGAGTAACCTCTGGATTCTTTTTGAAAACCGAAACAAGGTGTTCCAAAACTCGAATGTGGCTGATTTCCTTGATAGTGTCGTGACCTTCAACGACACACTGTGCATCCCTAATTACAGAAAGAAGTTGCTGCATTTTTCCAATTCCTCTTTGTGAGGTAACTCAAAAATAACTCGGTCTGCAGCTGGTGGGGCTGCGGTGCGACGCGAGCGACGGACAGGGTAAAGTACGTAGCCAAGGTGGATATGCTTCGAGTCTCCATCGAATGGTTCCTGCTTCGGCGCTATTTTTAGCTTTGAAAAGCGAGAAGCCGTTAGGATTCGATTGATGACTTGATTCGACGGAACGCCACGGCCAACGAGTTTTATCGAGTCACCAAAGGGAGAAGCCACGATCACTTCCACTGGCTCCGGAAAGACCGATCCTCGGACAACGATTCCGGGCAGAAGATCAGAAACAGAGGACTTCTTCATCAACGATTCCTACCTGAAGTTCTTTTCGCTCCCGCACGAGCTTGTTGGGCGATCCATTTGTCGTAATCGACACGACGAACGCGCCATTGCCCCCGCACCTTGAATGCTGGAAGTTCTCCACGTTGTGCCATTGAATAGACTGTTTTTTCAGCCAATTTCAGAAGGATGGCAACATCCTTTATCGTGAGAACTTCGTCGCCCGTCACGGTTGCACTCCACTTTTGAATGAAAGGGAATTGCCAGAACGCTAAGCATCGTGTTTCAACAAAAGGCAAGGTACTCCATTCAAGTCCAGAAAACAACCTGAAATCATGTGAATGTAAAGGAAAAATTGAAAACGAGGTGGAAACCTGTTTTTATTTCAGCATCTCAGCGCTCGCATGATCCATTGCGGCACTCAGTTTATTGATCGAGCCGTAGGTATGTCGTCCGAAAAGGTCGCGTCGAAGTTCCGGGATCTTGTCCGGCCCCTTCATGCCCAACGCAAACAGAGCATAGGTCTTTTCGCGGACATCGGCGGCGCTGACGCCCTCCAGAAAATCGACCTGCGTAATGTGTTCCTGCCTATAACTGGCGTGGTTCATTTTTTTTGGATCGCAGTCGTCCCATTCCAGTTCGGTTTTGCCCTGAATCCAGTCTTCGAAAAGATCTGCGAAAAGTTCGGTGGCGAGATAGAACCATCCGGCCGCGATCAAGACAGCGTGCTCCGCTGCAGACACATCCAAACGATCCGCAGTCGCAAGAACGCCCAGGTTGGATACACGATAGAACTGCGAAAACCATCTGACCGAGAAGGTTGCCTGGAAATCTTTCCGGGACCAGCAGAAATCAACATGGTGCCCCCACTCGTGGAGCAGCGTTCCGGCTCCGGGAGCGAGGAGAAAGGGCATCGACGGCGCTTTGATGCCTTGGTCCATCATCAGCGAAACCACGGTCGGGCTGTAATGGAGCGACGGGTGAATGTATCGACCGCCCGCATGGGTCACCCCGGATTTGCCTCCATGTTTGGTTTTAACGATCACACAGGACGGATCAGCAAAGCCCCTCGATTCGATGAGTTTCAACGCCCGCACAAAGGGCTTCGTGACCGGGCTAATCGGAAGCACACGAAAGCCGTGGATGGTTTCTATTTGCGGGGATTGTGGGGCGGAAGTTTTCATGCCCGCAAAGATTATCCTTGCGGGATGAATGCCGCAACATTTTTCGGAAAAAAATGACCGCGCAGGAAATCAGCCTCGTAGCTTTTCGATCCATCCGTAGGCCGTGTCGCCAGGGCATGCGATTTTGCCGAAGTCCGCGTGCCCGGAAAACGCTGATGCCGAGAGTCTCAACATCTCCATCAAATATTCCGCCAGCACGAAAAATGCCTGCTCCTGGGCTGCTGTCGGTTCGCCGCCATCGTGCCTCGGTCCCGCAAAGTCGCCGACCAGCATGATGCCGATGGAGCGTGCGTTCTGCCCTTTACAGTGCCAGACCACGTCGGTCAATTCGTTGCACAGGTAGATCGAGCCGTCGTCATCGAGCGCATAATGGTAGCAGATGTGTGGACAGCCGCCGGCCGAGATGTGGTTGCCGGGGGAGATGTGGTAGTTGTTGATTCCGAAGACATCGCGGTTGCCGGACGGGTCCGCGTGGCCGAGGCTCTGGTGTAGGATCACGCGGTCGATCCTTTCCAGGTTGCGCTTCTGCGGCCAGCGCGGGCGGTTCGGATTCCACGGGAGTTTCTCCACCAGCCGGATAATGTTCGAGACGTCCATCAGGCGCTCTTCCGATCAACGACGGCGGCGCGAATTTCGTTGAGCCGCTCGTGGACGTGCTCCTTGTCGGCCCGATACGCGCAGCATTCTCCGTGGTCGACGCGCTCGCGGATTTCGTCCAGGGACTCGCTGGTTTTCTCTTTCCACGCCCGGTCGTTGCCGAGCATGATCTTGAGCAGTTCGTCGTTCTTGCGGGTCATCCACTTGATAAGGAATACGAACATCGCGCCGTATCCCGCCATCGCGCCGCCAATCAAAGCCAGCAATTCATAGACCAGTTTTTGATCCATTTTCATTTCTCCCTATGCGATCCCGAGGATCGCCTTCTCGAAGTATTCGAGCATCAAGGTGGTTTTTTGTTCGGTGGTAAGGGCCGACCACTCTCCGGAGGTCGTCGCGCCGATCTCCTTTACGCGGGACTGACGAATCAACTCCTCGGCGGAAACGGGCGTCACCTCCCGGGGTACGACCACGAGTTCGCCGGTGCCGACGTCCCGCGTGATCCGCGCCGCGATCTTGTAGACGGCTCGATAGGTCTCGTCGCTCACTTGGATCACGTGCCAGCCCTCGGTGGATTCAGCACCGATCCGGGCTTTTCCGAGGTCTAGCATCTCCTGGTCAGTTGGCATCTCGGCCGCAGGCCGCAGCCGTGTCCGAATCACCAGGTTGCCCGTGTCGTCAAACACAAATTTCACCGGCATGGTTTTATCCTCCTCACACGTAGCCGCCGAGATCGGGGCTCGCGAGAATCATCACGTAGAAATTGGCGCGGCCGCCCTTGTAGGTGCTCGCATCGAAGATGCCGTCCCAGGTCGCGTGGGCGTATGCGATCCAGAGTTCGCCATCGTAATCATCGGCGAGGATTCTCCACCCTTGCGCTCCGCTGTCCTGGCTGCCGCCAGGAATGTACGCCATCGCCGCACCGCTTCCGGTCTCCTGGTCCGACCACCCGGTCTGGGAAAAATCGATGCCCAATTCCGTGTAGACCTGTGAGACGTTCATACGGAAGTTGCCGTAGGCCGTTCCGCCCGCCGTGGCGCCCCACGTTCCTTTGTCGTTGCCGTTGGGCATGAAATTGGGATCGTTGTAGAGCGAATAGCGCGACGTGGAGAGGACCGTCAGAATGCGATCCCGAAAATCCGCGCTGCTGTCGATCTTTCGGTATTCGGCCAGGGTACCGCTGGAAGTTGCGCCGACCGCCGTGCTGGCCGTGAAATAGACGTAATCGGCATTCACAGCATGGACGACGCGCTTGTACGTCTCGGCCTCCGTCAGGTTCCAGAAGGTGACGATCATGTCAGGTTCGAAGACCGAGGCGAAGGTCGCGTCCACCATCCGACAGTAGCCGCGCGTCTGGCCGTCATAGAAGGTGGTGCCGCAACCGGCGACCTTGCCGATGGCGAGCACGCCCTCCCAGGCCATGCTGACGCCGCCGAGCATGGTGACGCCGGAATCGTAGTGATCCTCCGCGTGGCGAAAGATGTTCCGGCGATCCGGCAGGCTGATCATGTCGCGCTTGTCGGAAACTACTTCCACGTCGCTGCCGTCCACACGGCACTTGTACAGATGGACCCCGTTCCAGCCTGACTGAGACATGATCGAGTTGCCCAAGGAGTTGATCGAGCAGTACCAGGTACCGTCCGAGTCCATTGTGTCGGACCATTGGTCCTGAACCGTCACGAGCTTGCCGTTGTAAAGGACCGTTCCTGCAGCGATATGAAGCGACATGCCGTTGACGGACAAAACGTCACATCCGGTCAGCACGCCGTCGCCGTGGATGCGGTCGCGCATGTCGTTGATCTCGGTCTGGCGGTAGTACCGGGCGTCGTGGTCGCTGTTGGTGCCGCCGGTGTCCGGCATGTTGGTCAGGTCGGCGTGGGCGATCTTCTCCTGTAGCGCAGCCGTCTTGATGGTGCCGTCGTTGTTCAGGGAAACATCGAGGCGGGCGTCAAGGTCGGCCATGCTGCCGCGAGCGTCCTCCACCTCGTCCATGACCTGGTCGAGCAGACCGACGCGGCGATAAGTGCCGTCGTTGTTGAGCGAAACGTCCAGGCGCACATCGAGACTGGCCGCCGATCCGCGCGCCTGTTCCACCTCGTCCATGACCTGGTCAAGAAAGCCGACACGCTTGTATGCGCCGTTCTCTCCGAGGGATACATCAAGCCGGGCATCGAGGGATGCCATGCTGCCTCGCGCGGCGATCACTTCCTGGGCCAGGGTGACCAGTTCAGTAAAGCCGTCCGGAGTAAGTTCGGCGATGCGGGTCCATGTGATCGGATCGCCGTCGGCCACGCCTCCGGGATGGATGAAAACACGCATGCCCGCCGAGAGGTTCAGCGCGGAAAACGGCGTCGGCATGATGGAGACGAGCATGGCGATCTTCGCGCCGAAGCGGATGCGCCAGGTGTCGGCGGCATCGTCCCAGTCGCAGTTGTAGCGAAACTGGGTGATGAAGTTGACGATCTCCGCATATTGGGTCGCGCCGCCGGGAATCCGGCAGTAGGCCAAGGGGACGCAGTTCTCCGGAATATCGGGCAAGGACGGCGTAGGGCTCGCCTCGCCCTGAATAATCGCGTACGTGGCCACAGGGGGCGGCACGGAGCGCAAATAACGGTGCTCGCAGACCACCAAGTCCCAGCGTGGATCGGCTGAAGCGTTGGCCGGGATCGCAGCGACGTCGATCAGCGATGCGGTCTCCTCGATCCGGCAGTAATCGTTGGTGACCAGGACGCCAGCCCGGATCGTGATGGTCGTGGCCGGATTGGGGCCTGTGGAGCCGAGTGTCACCTCGAAGCCCTGCTTGACGCCGGGTTCGATGATGCCCTCCCAGCGCCGATTCAAAAGCTCGGTGTCCTCGGGATCGCGGTATTGGAAAGAGATTTTCTGGGTCATGGCAAATTCCATCCGTCAAAGGCGTTGGCCTCATCGAAATTTTCGCCGTCGTCGTACACGTCCAGCGGCAATTCGATCTGGTAAACGGCGCGGGCATGGGCAGGACGGTTGCGGTCCACTTCGCGGTAGAGTTCTTCCTGGGTGACGGTGATCGGCGTTCCCGCGTCCCACAGCCGAATGATGAATTCCGCCCAGTAGCGCCGGGTGATCGTCCAGACTTCAGTCACCTGGACTCCGAAGCCGAGGTCCTGCAGCATCCGGAGCATGTGGGGCTTGGTGCCGACCTTCTGTTTGTCGGCGGCCGCCTGAAAGATGCGCAGCCTGTAAGAGGCGTCGGTTTCGCTCTCAAATCGCCGCGTTTCCCGCTCCTCGCCCAAGGCTTCCAGGTGCTCGCCCTCGGCGGTTTCTACAGTGTGCTGGGCGCGCATGGCAATAATCTCGCCCTTGGAGGCATTGAGGGACTCGCCCTGAATGTTGACGAGATTCCAGGTCGTCGAACCGGCGGGATCGACCGCTCCCTTCTTTTTCAGGAAGCCGGGCAGAATCCACCAGAGATATTCGCCGATCTTGCTCATGCCACGGCTCCTTCGAAGCGGATCGCCAGGGTGCGGATGGTGGGCAGTTCGTCGGTGTCCACTTCGATGTCCGCAAGCGGCGAAACGAAGCGGACGTCGTAGACGCCGTCCACGCTCATGACGATCTCGACCAGCTGGTGGAAAACGACTTTCTTGCCCACACCCAGGGGCTCGATCCACGGGTAAGCCGGATCGCCCTGCGGGTTGAAATATGCCTGAAGGCGTTTGCGGACCTCGGCCTCGATGGTCGTGGTGGGCACCCACCTTCTTGGCACGATGGCGAAGTCGAGATCGACCTCGATCTCGTCGGGAGCGAGGACGAGCGCGTCCACGCAGAGCGGACGGTTTTCGTCGATGACGGCTTGCACGTCGTCGATGAGGCTTTGCGAGGGCATGCCGCCCGCGCCGAGGATGTAAACGTTGACCGTGCCTTGCCCGCGCGGGTGCTGCGAGTTGACGAAAGCGCTGGTGACCCGGGCGTCGGAAAGCGCCCAGGAGATGTAGGCTCGCTCCGTGCTGCCCTGGGTCAGTTCCTCCCAGGCAAGGAAGCAGCGCGCCCGAAGCGATGCGTCGGTTTCCTCGTCGGTGCCCTCGCTGGTGATCCATTCGTCGCGGTTTTCAACGCGATCCACGCCCCGGATGTGGACTGCGGTTTTCTGGATGGAGCCGGGTCCGACGTTGTGGGCCGCGCCGGGCTGCTCGGCGACGACGGCCGCTTCGATCTCGGTTGTCCCGGTCGCCAGAATCACTTCTTCCTTGGTGAAGAAACGATAGGCCTTGCCTTCCTGGTCCTTGAGCGTCGAAACGATGGTGCCCGCCGGGATGACGATGTTTTCATTCTTGGGAACCGTCCGGCAGAAATAGACGACGCCCTCGGTCGCCTTCGCCGGGTGCCGCGTGACGCCGAATTCCTTGGCCTTCAGATCGAGCCAGTAGCCCGTGGCCGTGGCGATGAATCCCGCCTTGAGGCAGGCGAGCGCCAGGTCGCCCAGATCGGCAATGGCAGCGCCGAGTATTTCCACGAGGGTGCGAATGACCGAGCCCACGTTGAAGTTGGTGAGCTTGGTGCGGGCCGCGATCTTGGCCAGCATGTCGGCAACGATCTGGTCGTAGGTGCGGATGATCATTGCGCCGCCTCCCGCACGAAGATCCGCGACACGTCGTCCAGGCCGTATTGCCAGATGAAGTTGAGCGGCACGATCTGACCGTCATCGATGGCGCTGGCGGTGATGGAAACGGAAAGCTCGGTGTCGGAGTAGCGTTCCATATTGACCTGGACCGTTTCGGGAAGTAGGCGAGGAGCGACCGAAGGATCGTTGATCAGGGCATCGCGCACGGCCCGTTCGACATGACGGACGAATCCGGCCTTGTAGCTCTCGCCGAAAAGCCGCCCGATGCCCGCACCGTATTCCGGATGCCCGAACAAATCCTTGGGCAGGGTCTCAAGCAGGTCCGCGATATCTTGGAGCAGGCAGACGCGACCGCTTCCCGTCAGCGCCAGGTCGCCGGTGACCGAGATGGCCAGATCGCCTTCCTCATCGAGGAGCAGATCGCAGCCGAGATTGGGATAACCGTATCCGGTCACCACCGCCGGTTGATCCACCGGCGCGGCGTTTTCCATGTAGTTGTCGAAAAAGGCCTCGACGGGATTGCCGCAGCACAGGGCGTAAAGAATGACCTGGATATCGCCGGTCGTTCCATCCACCTGGGACATGGCTTGATAGCCCGCGCCGTCGAGTAGATCGGCCTCGGTCGTCCAGGTGTTGCCGAATCGGGAGATGCGAAGCCGCGCCGCCTGTTGGCTGATTCCCGGCTGAAGCTCAATCGCCCCCACGCCGGTAATGCCGCCGTCCACGCGTACATGCGCCAGGACGAGGTCGAGCGCCCCGAACTTGAACAACCCCACAACTTCCGGCGACTGGCTCGGCGCGCCGAGAACGATGGCAGCCCATCCGAAGGGCAGAGCCGGGCCGAGGGTGATCGTGGCGTCGATGTCCACGACCAGGCTGAAATCGCCTTGGAGCATGACGGATCGGCCTGCGCCCGCCATACCTGGCTGAAACATCGAACCGTTGAAGGCGTGGAGATTGAGGCGGCCGCCCACGATGGAAACCGTATTGGCTCCCTCGGTATAGGGAATCCAGGAGACCGGATCGAGAATCGCGCTATCGAAGGTGTCGATGAAACCCATCTCACACCCCCAAAAAGTCGGCCAGTGGCCCGAAGTCCGCGCCGCCCGCGAGCAGGCACGCTCCAAACACGAAGGAGTCGGCGGGCAGTGGGAAGGAGTCATCGGCTTCGCTGATCGCCTCATACAGGCCGGGGAAGCCGTTGGACGATTCGACCTTGAGGAAGAACAGCCCGGTGAGCGTGAGGATCGCCATGATCCGCTCGATCAGGTCGGTGATCATCTGGGCAATCTGGCGCAGCTTCTGGGCCTTCTTGTTGAGGATTTCCGCAAGCTCCTGGAGCAGCGCCAGGAAGCCGTCGGCCACCCGCAGCAGGCCGATGATCTTCTGGATCAGCGCATCAAGGTCATCCAGAAACGGGATGATTTCAGCGAGAGTCAGGTTCGCCCAGTCCGGCGCGGTGGGCTTGCGGTTGTTGCCCGCTGCGGCCGAGCCGGTCATGGCGACTGGCGATCCCTTGGCGAAGTCCTGGGGCAGCGGATCGGTCAGTACGAAGGTCCGGGTCTTCTTGTCGATGGACTTGATGTAGGTGAACACCGGCAGCGCCACGGTCAGGGGTCCGACCACGATCCAGTCGTCCTCGGCAAAGCCGGTCACGTCCTTGACCACGATGCTGCGGTCGCCTTTCTTGGCGTCGGCGTCGAGGATGGTGACCACGAATCGATCCCAGGCATCCTCGAAGACCTTGATGCCCAGCAGTTCGCCGATGGCGCGCAGGAGCATGAGAAAACCGTCGAGGGACGGCGTGCCCGCGACCAGGAAGATCGCTCCGATTTCCGCGTTGTCGGAAAAGATCGGCCGCTCCAGGTCGCCCATGTCGTCGATGGACTGCTTCCAACGGGCTTGCCAACCGGGCCAGCCATAAGCGACGGCGGTGGTGGAGAGCGGCAGATCCTCGGGCTTCACGTCGCCTTCGCGGATTTCCGCTCCGTGGGCTTCGCCCTCGGCCATCGCCTGCTTGATTTTGTCCCAATCGAAGGAGCGCACCTGGTAGAACGGCCAACCCGCGCAGTCGTAGTAAAAGTAGATGCCGGTGTGGAGGATGTCAGACATCGTCTCTTCGAGCAGGGTGATCAGTTCCTGGATCAGGGCGCGTAGCGGATCGGTCACATCCACCAGCAGGTCGGCCAGCATCTCGATGGCCGAGGCGATAGTCTCGGCGGCGGTGCCGATCTGCTCGCAGACGATTCCCACTTGCTCGGACGCGTCGGCGACCGGCCCAGGAAAAAGGCTCTGGAGATTGAACTCAGCCCACTGATTCATCGCTTCCTTTCGCTCCCTGAAAGTACCGAACCGTTTTTGCCATTCCCTCGATGTGCTTGGCCTCTTGTTCCATCAACCCCTGGCGGATCAGGTCCACCAACTGCGCGATCCGCTTGAGCCGCTTGACCATGCCCGGCTCTTTGGCCTTCTCCCAACCCATCACGGCACCGCGAAGAACTGGCGCGTCGAAAGCGACGAGGTGATGGCCGACAGCAGCGCGCTGACAGCGGCGGCGACGGCGGTGTTGAAAGTCCCAAGCGCCGTGGCGATCTGCGAGCCGATGACCGGATTGGGACCGGAAAAGGCCCCGGCCAGGACTCCCAGCGCCGTATTGATCGCGGTGGTGTATGTGGTGAAGGCCGTGGAAAGGGCCGTGCCGTTGATCATCGGCGCGGACGCCCCCGGCACGAACACGCCGCCCCAGCAGTTGATCATGGGGGGCGGGCTACCGATCTGGATCGCGGCGGGAGCCGGAACACCCATCGCGTTGGCGACCATGATGTCCAGGTTGCCGCCGACCAGGACCTGCTTGGACTTGGCCACGGCCTCGAAGTCCGCGCCGAGCACCTTGGTCTTGCGATCGGAGCCGACGGTGACGCTCTGCAAACCTTCGACATCGACGGTCTGCCCGCCTTCGACCCGCTGGACGTGGTTGCCCATGACCTCGGTCTTGGTCGCGGCGGATTTGAGTTTGAGGAAGTTCTCGCCGTCGGGATCATCGAACGTGGCGGCATCATCGAGCACGCCGTGGATCGTCGTTTCGCCCTTTTCCAGAACGCGCAGGGACTTGCCTTTGACGGTCTCCGTCGCCTTGCGACCGATAGTGACATTCCGATTCTCACCGACGATTTCATTCAGCGACCCATCGACCGAGCGCGCCTCCGAGCCTGTGACCGTGGTCTTGAGGTTGTAGCCGTTGACGATGATTTCGCCGGTTTGAGGCTTGAGCTTGATGCACTGGCCCACGCGGTCGGTGATGACGACCATGCCGACCTTGGCTCCGACCGGCGTTCGATTGTTGAGCAGCACCGCGCCGTCGACGAAGGGATTGGTGGGATCGCCACCCCAGAAAGCGACCGAGACTTCGCTGTCCACTTCCGGCAAG